>Ga0160427_10000077_pt1 | contig 73774 bp, 81 predicted proteins | sample SolpanmetagenomL_FD_108194 | JGI IMG/M metagenome (GOLD analysis project Ga0160427, IMG submission 108194) | Solar panel surface microbial communities from Lawrence Berkeley National Laboratory, California, USA - L | ecosystem: Engineered > Built environment > Solar panel > Unclassified ...
CGCCCGTCGTATCTTCGTGCCGCTGGCAGCTTTTATAGTTGCTTGCTAGGGCCTATAGCTCAATCGGTTAGAGCAACTGACTCATAATCAGTAGGTCCTTGGTTCGATTCCAAGTGGGCCCACGAAAACGGCCTCTACAGTAGTGTGGAGGCCGTTTTTTATTAGTTGCACCCAAAAATGCACTCATTGGCAAAATAAAATGACTACTGGGACCAGCATATTCGTCGGCGAGTCTGCTACCTCAGTAGGGGATGGTACGCTGGCTTTCGCATCGGCCAGACCTACAAGCTACAGGTGGAGCACCGCGGCGATACGGTGGCCATTGCGCTCGACCACCACTAGCACGTGAGTCTGGGTGCAGGGCCGCTGATGGCTACCAGAGAGCTGTTTGAGAAGTGGTAGGCGAAATAATAAATTCTGATTCATAAGTCACATGGATACTGCTACGATTGCTGCAATAACAGGTCTGCTGCAAGTTGCGGGCACTATAGTAATTATTAAAATACAGCAAGGCCAAATTAAGGGATTGCGTGATAGTGTTAAGGACCAAAAGGATTCTATTGATGCCCTGAAAGACCAAGCACAAGGACAGGTTTCGCTTACAGACCAGCAAAAGGCATTGACTACCCAAATGCAAGATTTAATGTCAAAAGTGCTGGCAGATGTAGATAAGCGAGGAACGCTTATCAAAGAAATTGGGGATTTAGAAATTGCATCTGTACAAAAAAAGCTAGAGCATCAGCAGGCTGAGAATGAAGAATTGAAAAAGAGCCAGCTAAACCAGCTAAAAGAATTAGATGCCAATGGTGCGTCAGCAGAACTTAAGGAATTACTAAGGGGTGTTGTTGAGGAAAATATTAGTACGAAGAACCAATTAGCGTCTCTAGACTCCCAATTAAGTGTGTTTTTCTCTAAAACCAACAGCTTGTACGATAAGCTTATCGAAGCTAATCAGAATGCCTTAACACAAACTGTAGGATTGTCTCTTCCTAGTAGTCAACACGATACAAGTTCTCTTCAGCACTTTAATATTAATAGTGGCACAAGATTGTTTACTTATGCTATTAGTGATGATGGTTATCGTTCAGATGACCATGTAAAAATATGGGAGGAATTCAATATTTACTGGTTTGCTAAGAATATAATGAGCCAATGGCCAAGCGAAAAAGTAAAGCAGTGGCAAGAGAGGGAAAAGATACTTTCCGTAGTTAGAGAAAAGTTTCCCAACATAGGTATTCTTGGCGCTCGTCATCTTATCAATATGGCAGGCGACCATCTTTTAGGGCTTACTCACATACCAAGGCCGCCAACCGCATAGATATGAATTTTTGACAAACAAAGAGCCCCGCGCCTACTGGCCGGGGCTCTCTTGTTATGCGAACCGTCCACTTGGTGCAGGCACCGGTGCCGGGTGCTGGGCCCGCCAGGCGCGCCACACGGCAGCCAGCAGCAGCAGGATGGCCAGGGCAAAGGCGAGGCGACGGCGCCAGCGGGTGAGGTAGCGGTGGCGGGTGAGCACGAAACTGAGTAATTACAATGCAATCCTAAACCTGTAGTGGTTTAGGATTGCTCTCTATCAAAGCTTGACATTTTACTAGCGCCTGATGTAAAACCCTAAAATCAACTGGTTTACTTACAACGTTTATATTGCCTAATCCTCTTGTCTTTGCCTTTTCCTCGATATTTATATGTCCGGTTAAGATAATTAATTGGCTCTTTTGAAATCCAATTTTAATTAATTCGTCTAAGACCTCGAAGCCATCCATTACGCTTTTTGAAGATAAATCAATATCCACGAAAATACAAGATTTGGAATCTATTTGACTCAGGCTAGGGCAACTTTGCGCAGATGTATAGTTTAATATATTAAGAGACTTATTGAAGTAAATTAAATTTGCGGCAGCAAATGCGGTTCGAACATTCTCGAACTCATTTTCAAAAATTACAACATTCATGATATTGGGAAGGCTAAAGCTAAAGTGAAACTGTTAGTACTAATTTCAATTCTTGTGGCAATATTATACTTGTTACAAAAAGATTTTATTACATATAGTCCGCGGCTATTGCGCCTCATAATTTCGTTTAAATCATTATTGTTGAACTGCTCAACTATAGATTTTACCTTTTTATTGTGTACGACATTGCCATTGTTGTCTAATTCATTTATAAAAATTATAACGGGCCATTCATTTTCACTAGAGAAGTTAACCCTACTTTTTCCACGTCTGTACTTGCTGACATTGGTTGCGACTTCTTCAATCATCAGCCATAGTTCGTTCGTGTCTACAGTGAAAGACTTCTCTAAAATCTCCTCACTCCATCCTACTTTAATTTCGTCGTGAGCATAAGCATGTTCCAACCAAGATTCTCTTATGAGTCGCACAATTTGCTTGTACTTGATTACAGTCTCACCGTCTGCTAAGCGAGCCTCACTAGCTCTCTTAAGAAGGCTTTTAGAGCGAGTATCAATTTGGGTTAAACTATCTTTTGCCTTGCGTTGCTCGGTAGCAATTAATGCAGCTAGTTCTGGTAGGTATGCATGATTAACGGAGTCGGTTTCCTGCGATTTATAAAAAGCATACATCTCAAAAAAATTAACAATTGGGGTAAGTCTATTGTTAATAAAGTGGACTACATTAATAGTTTTGTCTACAAGACTAACTCTGCCTTGAAGCTGTTTCATTAAATTATTTCGGTCTTTTATCATCTGCCCTTCATTGTCTAGTACCTTGACAACGAACGAAAGACTGCGAGCGAAAATAGATACTACATAAGAATCAAAAAGACTATTCTTTTCAACTGACTTGCTTAATTCTATATAAAAAATATAAAAATCAATTTGCCCATGCAGCTGAATGCATATATTAGGCTGTACTCTATCATTGTCAATTAGTACTTCTACATTGTAAAGAACAGAATCTTTCTCTAAGAGTGTTGCTACCTCAATTTCATCTAAAAAAACATAATTTTTAACAAAAGTTGCTCCTGATATAAGTCGAATTCTATTTCCTGATTTTTTAAAGACAACAATGTTAATTGGATTACCAAGTACCATAGTTAATAGGCGATTACTTTGCCAATCCTTAACAAATTTCTTCAACAATAGGTATGAATTTCCTAGCCGAAGATTCTCTCCGTGATAATCACTTATTGAAGTCAGAGCGGAATTATCAATTCTAGTTATAAACTCCCTCATTTTTGTGATTGCACTTATTGCTCCAAAGGCAATTATGGACACTACCCAAGAGTATTTTACGTTTAAATTAGATATTATAAACATTGAAATCAAGCAGGCTATATAAAGCCTGAATATTCCTGCCCCATTTTTTAAGTGACTTGTATGGTTCACGCTGTTAACAATAGGTATAATTATAAAGCATGAGTTAATAAAAGTGTCTAAGCCTTTTCCGTAAAGTATAACAGTAATAAATGTATAATCTGCGATAAGCCTTAATAATGAATTATTGTGCTTAGAGAATCTGAAAAAAGTAGTTGAAAAAATGTATGTTGACGTGCATAATAAGTATATTGACCAGTGAAAGGTATTGACCTCAACAAATGCTATCGAAGTACCGACGAGTAATAAAACAAATCGGTAAAGTAAAGAGCTTAAAAACTTATTGACGTCCTCAATGGGTTTGACACTCATCCTATTCTAGGTTTAATTTTGATTTGAACTGTTTAAATAGTATATTTCCAATTACCAACAAAAACAAACCTTTTCCTAATATCATCAAAATTACTCCAGCACCGTTAAGTGGCTTGATTTTAACATCGTCGTCAATACCAGTCATTACAGCCAAGGTATTAAGTAGCCGGTTAATTAAGTATATTTTTGAATAAATCTTAGTGTCGAATTTCACCAAAGATAAAAATTCTGTGTATGATGGCAATAATATTATTGTCGATATTGCTACTGATAAGGTTAGTGAAATCGCAATAGAGGTGGCCGTTTGTGTTGTTAATAAGTAAAACCTGTGGATTATATTTATTATCCCATTTTCTTGCTTTAGTACTTTTTGCTTGATATGATTAATAGCGGATTGGCATTCAGCTGCTTGGCTGTCGCAGTTGTTAGCTTTTAATATTTTTAACGCATATACGTATAAGCTTAATTTTGCTTTTACCTCACTGACTACTATGCTTTTTTCAATGTTGGAAAAGATAACAGTGTCATAGCCAAACAAGGCTTCGTCAATCGATAATATGTAATGTTTTATAAATAGTTTTATATCCATGTATATTTCGGGCTTAGAAGTCAAAGCAATTAACTGTTTTAGTTGAATAATTGCACTTAAGCTAGCGCATTTTTCCTTATCAGTACTTGCTTTAGCTAACCTTTGGTATTCACCATCAATAAGAAGTAGTACTTCAGAATAGTTATTATTTGCAGGTGACAAGGCCTATTAGGAATAAGAGTTAAGTCGAACATACTTAGTATGTAAGCCAAAGGAAATACATAGGAGTGATATTCCAAAGTTAGATTTTTCTTCTCTAGGTGCAGCTATTCACGCCCACCCCTCTGGCAGCTTCAGCCAGTATCTATAATCCTCCAGCGGCACGCTACTCATGAAGCTCCGCAGCACCACCGGCTGCTCCTGGCCATAGTCCACGCCGACCTCGACGAAGAAGCCGCGGCCCTCATCGGCGCAGTGGTAGAGGTTGACGCCATCATCGTCGGCCTCCCAGCGCTGGGCTAGGAACGTGCCGTGCTTGAGCACCCAGTAGAGCTGCGCGACGGGGCTGAGTAGGCGGAAGTTGTAGTGAGTCATGGGCGCAAAGAAAGAGCCCCGACCACACGGCCGGGGCTCTTTTTCAGTCGCGTCGCTTGTAACGCTTCTCTAATTTATCCCGCCGCTTTCCCTCTGCCTCAACCCGGCGCACTACATCGTCCTGCTCGTTAAGGCGGTAATACTCCTGTTCCTTGATGGCCCGCACAATGCGGTCGATATCGCGGGCCTGCGCCGCCCGAGCCTGCGCCGCCTCGGCTGCGTAGGGGTTGCCAGTGCTGAGCACGCGTAGTTTGGTCGTCTGAATTTCCAAATCGGCCTGGTGGGCGCGCTGCACGATGCGACCATCCATTAGGTCATTCTGCGCGAGAATACGCCGGGTTTCGTTGGCCGTAAGCACTTCGTCGCCGGCGGCCAGGCGGCCGATGGTGGGCTTGTCGTAAAGCCGGTAGCCGGTGCTGGGCTGGCCAGCCAGCTCGGGCCCGTGCTCGGCCAAGTGCGCTACTTCGGCGGGGCCCGAAGTACGACCTTTGAAGTAGGCAGGTAGGGACTTAGAATATACCAGCGCCTCCTGAATTGCGCCGTTAGCTAGCGCAAATAGTGAGAACGGGAGGCCAAACGTCGCCGGCGACTCGGCCACCGCCTTGGCCACGGCCACGGCGGTATTGATGAGAATAGTAAATGCGGCTTGGTCGCGCTCCGTTTTCGCCTTTTCGTAGTTGAGCTTAGCTAGTTGCTTTTGATACTTCTTGTCAATCTGTGCCTTAAGGGCGGTGTTATTGCCCGCTACCTCGACCTCTTTATCATAGGCCGCCTGCACGTTCTGAATTTGCGTGTCGAGCGCATTTTGCTTGAACTGTGTGTAGTAGCCATCAATAGTGATGAGGGTATTACCCGCTTTCTGGGCGATATCCTTGCGCTTCTCGGCTAGCCGCTGGGCGGTTTCGAGCTCATCATCAGCCGCCTGGGCGTCGGCTTCGCCAGCCTCTTTATGATACTGCTTCGTTAAGGCCAGCACCCTTGCATTAGCCTCCTTGCGGATACTAAAGAGTCGGTCTTGGTACTTTGATTCGCCGATTTCGCCTGCTGCCCGGGCGCGGGTGGCCTCAGCCATTTCGGCGCGGGCGTTGCCGGCAATCGCCGTGAGCGCCCGCTGAAAGGCTTTTTCTTGGTTCTCAGCGTACTTATCAACACCCTCGGTAACGGGCTTGAGGGTGTTGGCGTCGAGCGTAGGTACCTTGAATTCGAGCGGGGCTACCCTGAGCTTGGTGGCCAGCTCGTCGTAAATCTTGCCGATGGCCACGCCTTCCTTGCGAACAATCTCCTGCCGGCGCAGCGAGTACTGCCCGTCGATATCGGTGAGCTCGGCCTGGGTGATGTCCTTTTTCTTGCGCTGGCGCACCTGGTCGTTTTCGGCCTCTACGAGTTTTTCGGCGCTCTCGGCCCGGGCGATACGGATGCGGATGGCCGCCCCATCGCGCTCGTAGCGGGTAATCAAGTCCTCGCTACCGGCCACGGCCTCGGCCAGCACCTTGGCCGTGATTTGCTTATCGTTGAACAGCTTGCCCTGCTCAGCCTGGTACTTGCGCGTCTCGTCAATACGCTGCTGGTTGGCTGCTAGCTCGTCGCGTAGGGTGTCGACCAGATTTTTGGCCCGCTGCTGAGCCGTGCGGTCAAGCTGCGCCTCGGCTTTCTCCTGCTCAGTTGCCGCATCGGCGCCGTCCTTTTTCGCCTGGGTGTTGGCGCCTTCGAGCTTGGCCAGGGCCGCAATGTTATTGGCCCGGTTGCGCTCGGTCTCGGCCAGCACCTTCGTGACCTGGGCCAAACGGGTGGCGGCGGCGATAGCGGGCTCCAGCTCTGGGTTGGCTGATTTGCCACCGAGTGGCCGGCTGGCCTCCAGGCGGGCCTGCGCGATTTGCTTGGCCTGGGCCAGCTGGCCAGCGCTCAGGTTGGTGGCCTGCAGGGTGAGGGCGTCCTGCGCCCGGGCTGCCTTGCTGCTGGCCTCGTTAATCTGCGTGGTAAAGTCCGCGATGCCGGTGCGCAACTCCTGCTTGGCCTGCTCGAACTGGGTGCGGCGCTCGTTGATTTGCTACTGAATCTGCGCCACGTCCGCCGAGCCGAGGCGGGCGCGCAAATCGGCGAGGGCCTTTTCCTCGACACCCGTGCGAGTAGGCTGACCGGCCAGCTTCTGGTAGCTATCGAGCAGCTGCTGCTGGGCATCGGCTTGCTTGCGCAGCCCTTGAGCGTGCGCCACGATGCCCACCGTAAAGTCTTCGAGGGGCTTGGTACCCAGGCCCGCCTTTTCCTTAATAAACTCGATGCCGCTGCCGACGGCGCGCAGCGAGTCGCCGATGGTATTTTGGTAGAGCAGCCGCGTCGTGTCGACGAGAAACTTGAGGAAGCCCCCGGCCGCCCCACTGGTGGTGAAGTTCTTGAGGTCGTTGGTCGCCTTATCGACCGAGCCGCCGAGCGTGTCGGTATTGACAGCGGCCTCGGTGGCCAGCGAAGAGGCCTCGCGCAGCTGCACGTTGGCCGAGGCCTGGCGCTGGGCAAAGAGGTCAGTATTTTGCGAGAGGGCCAGGATGGCGTTCTTGGCTTCACCACTCTGTAATTTGAGTGTAGCCAGGCGCGCATTCACTTCCGTGGTGCTGGCGTTGCCGGCGTTGAGGCCCTTTAAAAACAACTGAATCGCCTGGTTGAAATCGGTATTGACTAGGCGCGTAAACTCCTTGAGCGTAAGCGCTGGATTAGCTTTCTGGGCGATGGCAAACGCCTCCTTGGTGCGGTTGCCCAGCGTCGAGTAAAGCCGGTTCAGCGACGAGCCCGCTACTTCAGCCCCGGTGCCAGTTTCCTCCAGCACGGCCGCGTAGGCCAGGGCATTGGATAGCCCCAGCTTGAACTGCGCCGAGGCCTGCCCGGTGCGCAGCGCCACGTCGGTCAGAAACGGCGCGGTGGCTGCGCCCTCGGCACCGAGCTGGTTGACCGCTGAGCCGATGGCCAAAATGTTCTGAGCCACGTCGCCGCCGAGTTCCTTGCGGTACACCGTGGTGAGCTTGCCCAGCACGGTCGCAATTTCCTCGGCGCCGCCCTTAAAGTCATTGCCCAGCGCCTGCACAGCCGTATCAATGGCTGAGGTAAATTCGAGCAGGTCGTTTTTAGCTACGCCAAGCGTGCCTCCCACACCCGCGATTTTGAGCAGTCCCGCCAGCGATGTAGGGGTGTCGAGCGCCTCGAGCGACTGGGCGAGCCGCTCGGCTTCGTCGGCAGTGAGGCCCGTGGTTTTTCGGACCTCGGCTAGGTTGCGCGAGTACTCGACGTTGCGTTCAATAACCGCATCGACGGCATTATAAGCGGCTTGCAGACCTAGAGTGCTTGCAGCTAGGCCCGTCGCAAACTGCGCCACGCCCTCCCGGGTAAAGCCTAGTTGCTGGCTGAGCTTATCCTGCTTATCGTCGACGTTGGTAGTGGCCACGGCCACGTCGTTGATTTCCTTCTTGATTTTCTCAATCTGAAACCCCAGCACCCGGAAGGCCTCGCTTTCCTTGCCGGCCGACACTGCTACTTGCTCCTGCTCGGTTTCGAGCCGGCGCAGGTTGGTCACGAGCGGCGTAATGGCGGCCGTGGCACCGGCAAGCTTGGCCTCGGCTTGCTCGTAGGAGAGGCCCATCTGGGCGGCCGCGCGCTGAGCCGCGGTCTGAAACCCGTTGACCTTGATTTGCTGCCGGTTGTACTCCTCGCTGCCGGCGGCTAGGCCTGCCTGGGCGGCCCGGGCCTTGGCCAGTTCCTGCACCAGGCCCGCAAAGCCGCTGGCGTAGTTGCCTACGTTGCGGTTGAAGACGAGAATGCGGGCGTCATAGTCCTTGAGCTGCTGCGTGTTGTCGGCAATCTGCTTTTCGAGCTTGGCGGCTTCCGCGCTGCTGCCGCTCATGCCCCCACCCAGGGCCCGCAGCGAGGCGATGAGCTTCTTGTTTTCCGCGTCGAGGGCATCGTAGCTGCCCCGAGCGGCGGTAAACTCGCTATTGGTACCCCGCAGGGCTAGCGTGAGGCCTTGCGTCTCGGTTTTGTAAGTCCGAATCGAAACGGCAGCCTTCTCTATTCGGGCCGTATCCTTGGCGGCGTAGGCCTCACGCAGCTCATTCTGCATGGCCCGCAGCGCGCTCTGGGCCTGCTGGGTAGCATCCTTCACCACGTTCTGCGCCTTGGCCTGGGCAGCCTGCACCTCGGTCAGGCGCTTTTGCTCGGCAAGGAGGCTATTTACCTGCGCCTGCAGGCGCGCCAGGCCGGCGCGCTCCTGCTCGTTAAGGGCGTTGAGCTGGCTGGCCTGCGTGCTGATGACGCCGGCCTGTGCCTGCACGGCGGCCAAACCCGCCTGCACGCGGGCCTTGTCCTCGTCGAGGTTTTTGGCGAAGGTGCGGTATTGGCGCTGCAGGCCGCCCACCGCCTTGGTAAAGTCGGCTAGCTCGGCTGCGCCCGGACCAAGGGATGGGTCGAATAAATCGGTGTATTTAATAGGGCCGGCCATAGGAAGCGAAGCGTATAAGGTGTAACTCAGTGGGCGATGCCGTAGAGCATTCCGCCCAGGCCGCCGGCGCCCAGGCCCAGCCAGAAGTGCCAGTCGAGCAGCAAGGGCCGGGCGGGGAACTTACCGGCCACCTGGCGGCCGGCAGCGAGCAGCTGCTGGTACTGCTGCTCGCGGGTGACGCCGTGGACGCGTTCCTGGCGCAGGGCGGCCTCGCTGGCCTCGAGCTCGCGGCGGGTGAGCAGCAGCTCGCGGCCCTGCGTGGCCAGGGCCGCGTCGCCGGCGGGCACGAGCGCCAGCGCCCGCCGGCCGGCTTGGTAGCTGGCCGAGTCGAGGCCGACGAGGTGCTCGCGCACGACGTCGCCGGGCGCGAGTTGCACCACGATGGGCACGGGGGCCAGCAGCTTAATGGCCTGGCACGTAGCGGGGCGGGGCAGCAGGGAGCTGAGGCAGAGCAGCAGGCAGTAAAGCGCGGAGCGAATCATACTGGTGGCGGGTAATGGTGGCGGTGCGGGTAGCTTCGAGGGTTTGGCCGGCGCGCACGAAGCGGCCGCTGTCGGCCGTCTGACGCTCGCCTTGCTGGCGGGCTAGGGTAGCGGCGTGCTGGGCGGCGGGGCGCTCGATGGCTCGCACCTGGCGACGCTGCTGGCAGCGCTGTAGGCCCCAGCCGGTCAGGCAGAGCAGCAGGATGGTGGCCAGGGCGTAGGCAATGGCCTTGCGCTTAGTAGTTGTAGTTGGCAGCAGCATAAATGTTGGCTTTCGGATACCAGGTGCGGTGCATGCCGGCCTTCGTGCCGCTGCCCTCGTTGCCGCCGATGCACCACGCGCCACGTGCCGGTGCGTTGCGGGAGGTTACCACCACGTCGGCGGCCGTGATGTGGGCGATGCGGCCCTTGCGGGCGTTGAAAATGCCGATTTTGTAGCCCTGCCGGGTGCTGTCGAAGCTGCCGGCGTGGCCGAGCAACGTGTTGCGTTTGGGGTTCAGAAACCAGTTGTAGGAGCCGTTCGAGCCGGCTGGTACCGGCAGGCTGCAGCTACGCTGCGCGCCCGCCTGGGTGTCGCCGCAGTACTCCTCGCGCGGGCTGCCGCCGTTGGCGCGAATTATCTCCGTGATACCTGGCCCCGCATTGTAGCTGGTTTCGCGCCACCAAAGGCGCGTCCGCAGCCAAGCGATGGTGCATGCCCCGTTTAGCGCCTGACGAACGCGGGCGCTGAGCTTTGGCGCGGTGGGTTTTGGCGCGGGCGCTACTACAGCGGGCTTAGTGGCCACGGGTGGGCGAATCGGCTTGGGTACGGCCAGGCGTGGCACCCAGTCAAACAGGTCCACTGGCGGGGCAGGCTTAGCGGCTGCGCGCACGGCCAGCAGCGTGAGGCTAGCCAGCAGCCAGAACAGCGATTGATAGCGCGTGCTCATTATTGCATCCGGAAGCCGGAATCCAAGCTATGCGAGGCCATCACCAATTCCGCCACCCAGATAACGACGTAGAACGCCAGGCGCTCGCGGCCCTGCAATTCCAGGAAGGTGCGTTTGAAGCCTGGTACCACTGGCAGCGCCGCCCGCTGGCTCGTGTAGTAGCCGGTAGCCCAGTCAACCAGCACCGGAATAACTAGCAGTGAGCCCCAGCCCAGGGCATTGACCAAGCAAAAGTTACTGACGGCCACCAGCGTTTTGGAGTAGAACTGCGTGGGGTCCACCATCTTGGCAGCGGCAGCGGCCAGGGCGTTGTCGCGGTCGGCGCCCAGCAGCCCGCGCGTTTCCAGCCACAGGATGAAATCGTAGAACGGTTTGTAGGCCAGCACCACGGCCGGAAATAGATAGTACCAGCTGCCACGGCGCAGCAGCCGCCGGACGCGGCAGGCCAGGCGGGTCAGCAGCGGGCGATTGAAGTTGCGGGCCAGCATAAAGACTACTGCCAGCACGAGCAGGATGAGCGGGGCGTAAAACAAGATTTCGCGAGTCGGGAGCATACAAAAAAGGTGTGGGTTAAAAAGCAGGAGGTAAAAGCGTAGGGTCGATATCGTGCGGAGGCACATCGTAGCGGATAGCGCAGAGAAAGCCCTGCGGGCCTGCCCGCCAGTCAAGCGGCTGGCCGGGGGCAATCCAGAGCACTTCCCCCACCCGCAGCGGCTGGCCATTGGTGATAGCGCTGCCCTCCAGCAGCGCTATCAGGCGGCTTTCATCGAGCGAGACGCCTTCGCTAAGCACGCCGGGCGCGGCCTCGCAAATGGCTAGGTAGGGGCCCGTGTCGCCGGCGCGCCGCGGCACGTGGTACACGAAGCAGCCCGCAAGGCCCGGCCACTCCTGCCAGGCAGGGGCCAGGGCCGCTACCACGTCGGGCTGGCCCTCGTGGTGCACCACGAGTTGGGCCAGGCGATGGTCCACCGTGTCGAGGCGCTGGCCGATGCCGCGCAGCTGGGCCAGGTAGGCTGGCTCCTGGGTGGAGGCGTTAGACAACATCGCGCAGATGGGCTACGGTGGCTTTCAGGTCCGCCAGCTGCGGCGTAATAGTATCGCGCAGCTTGGTGAGCTCGGCATTGGTCTCCTTGATGCGCTCCGAGTTGCCGGCCACCCGCTCCGTAATGGTGGTGACCTGCTCAGCCGTGGTCGTGAGGCGCTCGATGGTGCTGACCACCATGGCGATGGTGCCCTCCATCTTCAGAATGTCGCTCTGCTGCTTTTGCTTTAAATCGGTCAGGGCCTGCGACTCGGCCTTTTCCCTGGCCTGCTGCGCATCGTAGCGCTTCCAGTAAAGCGTGGCCAGGAACGTGAGCCCTGCCGTGAGTAGCGACAGGACCACGGGGTGCAGCGTGGGCCAGGAAGATTGCAGTAGAAGGGGAGAATTCACGGGGTGGGGCGTATTGAGCACTAGCGCGTAGCGCAGTTGAAGCAGTCGGGGGCGATGAGGGCGGCCGTGCCGTTGTCCTGGGCCACGAAGCAGATGTCGAGGTCAGCCGCGTCGCTGAGGTTGTCGTAGGCGGTGCCGGTCAGGGCGGTGTAGGTGGTGCCGTCCGTCGAGGTAGACAGGCTGAATTTGCCGTCGGCGGCGCGGCGCAGCTTGACGTACTCGCCATCGGCAATCACCCGCACGGGTTGCAGATTGCCAAGTAGGCTGGTGTAGAGCTTTTGGTCCTGGTCGCCAATCAGCAGCGCGTAGTCGATGTCCTCAAACTTGCTGGGCACCTGCGCCACTTTGCGCACGCCGATAACCACGTTGCCGAGCTTGTACTGGGCACGAAAGATTATGGAGCAATCCTGGCCAGCAGCAAACCGCTTGGTAGTCAGCCCCGCCACGGTATACTGCTCGGTGTAGGGCGTGCCGTCCTCGTGCGGCTTGACCACGTAGCCGTTGAGCGAGTCGCTGTAGAACATCGGCGCGAAGTCCGCGTCGGTGAAGTTGCTGGCGGGCCGCGTAGGCGGCTTGGGCACGTCCGTGGGCGGCAGGTCGAGCTGCGCGTCGTGCCTGTCGGCTACTTGCCCGTAGCCGACATCGTCCGGGTGTAGCTCGTCTTTGAGTTGAGGTAAACCGGGGTCGAGAAAGCGCAGGTTCGCCAGCTCGTCCTTTTGCAGCGCCAGCGCGGCCTTGCGGTACTCCTTGCTCGTGTAGGTGCCGTAGTCAAACACCAGCTGCACGTAGAGCATCGCGTCCGGCGCAGCGGCTAGTAGCTCCTTCAGCATTGCCTGCGCGTAGCTCATGGCCAGCGAGGCGTCGACGCCATTTGTCGCGTCGTTCGTGCCCAGCGCCAGCACGTACCGGCGCTTCTTGGCGTTGCCCCAGGCCTTAAGGACGCGCTGAATTTCCTTGGCCCGCTTCTCGGGCGTATTCAGCGAGCGCGACAGGAACTTGTAGCCCCAGCCGGTGCAATAGATGGTCATCTTGCGCCGCTTGCGGCGCAGCAGCGCGTTCCAGTGCTTATCGAGGTTGCTGGCAAACACACTGGCCCCAATGCTGTCATGGCTCACCACCAGCACATCATCCTCATTGGCAAACTTTCTGAAGCTGGCGTTGGCGTCGGTCGGAAAGGTGAGGCGCTTGATAGTGGTGTAGCCCAGCGCGCCGCTATCGTCGTCACTGCCTTCCTGCACGCCCAGACGTAATCTGAACGGCGCGTCTACCACGATGGGCGGCAAGCTTATGCGCACCGCCTTTGAGCCGGCGCTAGTGGAGGCGTAGAACTTTACCAACGTCTCGCCCTGATACAGCCCAATGCCGTACGGGTCGGGCGTGATGGGGTCTCTAGTAGTTACTATTTCGGCGTCGAAATAGCTATCTACCGTGTCAATGCCCAAATCAGCGTGCACACTCTGAAAGTCCGTATCCTCGAACACGTTGTGCGAGTAGTCGGCGCCGGTCGGAACCAGCACCTTCGCGCTGGGCCCCGGGCCGGGCCCAGTGCTAACATACGGGCCGTAGGAGTCGGCATAAACGCCGATGACAGGAGTAGCCATTACGCTTGCTTTACAGTGTAGTGCCAGGCGGGGCCCTGGCCGGTGGTGCCTGCCGGCGCGGCCGGGTCGTAGGTGCTGCGCGTGCAGTAGAAATGGCAGTTCTTGCCCTGGTAGAGGGCGTCGAACTGCTGGCCGGGAAAGGAGTCGGCGGGGCTGGCCGCCGGGTCGGCATCGCCGCCCGCGTAGGTCAGGCCCATGACGCTATCCATAAAATCCGTGCTCAGGTCCAGCAGGTCGCGCGTGGCCAGCCCGCCCGCCCCGCCCTCGGGCACCACGGTCACGCTCGTATTGGGGTGGGGCGGGTAGTCGGGCGTGAAGCGGGCCCCGCCGCGCAACTCCACTTTGGCGTCGGTCTCGAACGTGGTGGCCAGGTGGCCGCCGGTAATGCCGGGCACAGCCGACTGGCCGAAGTCCGTCACCACCACGTCGTCGAGCATGACCGTGGCCGCGGGGCTGCTCTGAAAATTGAGGCGGCAGGCCACGGTACCGCCCTGCACCGTGCAGATGTTGGCGGTGGGGTCGGCCGTGGGCTCGAAGGGCGCCAGGCGGCCGGCATAGAGCAGGCGGTTGTGGCGAATTACGGCGCCGGGCCCCAGGCGAATCACCCAGTCGTTGACGTCGATGGGCCAGTACTGTAAATCGAGCACGGTGCCGGCGGCCAGCGTCACGAACGTCTGCACTTGTAGCGGGCGGTTCACGTACGTCGTCGAGCCGGCCCCGCCGCCGTTGGTCCAGGTTACGGCCTCGTGGAGCGTGGTGAAAGTAAAATTGGTGGTGCCGTCCGCCCGCTCGCACACCAACGGGTAGGCGCTGGTGTAGCTGAGTGCCAGCGGGTCAGTGGCTGGCACGAACTTGCTGGGGTTGCGCGGGCCGCTAAAGGAGCCGTCTGCATAGGCTGTGTGCGTAGGGTCGGTGGGGCTGGGGTCGAACACGCACACCAATTCCTGGGCCCGGAAGGCCTCCGTATCGCGTTCGCGGTAGAACTCGATTTTCACCACCGTAAAGGCGCAGCAGGTGCTCCAATCCAAATCCGTTTCGAAGCAGGCCCCGCCGGAGGCGTCCGCATCGCGGTCGGCCTTGCGGTAGAAGCGAAACTCCTTGAGCAGGCTTTTCTCCGCGTTGGGTCCCCGTCCGGCACTCAGGCCAATGAGCTGCTCGGGTACTAGCTTGTATTCCTGGTCTGATGCTGCGTCGTAGAAGAAAAACAGTCCATCTGCCGGTACAGATGGCTGAGGCCAAGCCGGCATCCCGCGGATAAACTTGCTCATAAGCCGAAGTAAATACTTCGTAAAATAAGCACATTAACTTGGTATTCGAGTGACTTAGTTGCCTCGCAGCAGTAGGAAGCCCCCGCTGCGCAGCAGCAGCGCGTTTTCCGGGCCGGTTTCGATACCCAAATCGTCCGAGTTGCCTGCGCCCAGCCAGGTAGCCTGCTCGAGCGTGATGTGGCCACTTGAGAGCGGATACGGCCGCACCTCACTCGTCTCGTAGGCCTGGTCGGTCTGGCAGTGCAGGCCGTTGACGAGCAGGTAATCCAGCCGGCAGGCTAGAAACAGCTTCTCGTGCAGGTAGGCGGGCAGGGCGTAGGTTTCAAGCTCGAGCAGGCGCGTGGCCGTGCTGGCCAGCACCGTGAGGCTGCCATCGGTAGCGCGGTACGTGCTGGAGGTGCCGCCGTTTTTGGTGCGAAAAAACGTGCCGGGCACCCGCTGGCGCGGCACGATGCCGGTGCTGAAGACGAGCCCGAAGCAGTTGTCGCCATTGGCGTAGTCCACCACCACGGTATGGGGGTGGTGCTGGGCCAGGTGCACCGGCTCGCTTTCGGCCACCGCGTCGGGCCAGCCGGCGCTCGTGGCCCGCAGCTTCACCTGGTAGTAGCCTTCGGCCAGGCCCGCCAGGGGCAGGTCGGCCTCCCACACGTTGAAGCCAGGCCCGGTGAGCAGCCAACTGGCCGTGAGCGCGCCGGCGGCCGGCGCCACCCAGGGCCGGTTCAGCAGTACGTAATCGTCGGGGCTGGCCACCGAGCCCGACACCGTGGCCGTGAGCCGGTAGGTGCCAGTGGCCCCGCCGGCCAGCGTGAGCCGCGCGGCGCCCAGTAGGCTGGCGGGCAGCGGTCCGCCGGCCGCGGCGCGTAGCTGGGTGGTGCCGGTGGCCACGTCCTCGGCCAGCACCACGGCCAGCGGGTCGGCCGGCCCCTCGAGTGTGAGCACCTGCTTGAGCGCCACGGCGGGGCCGACCTGCGCGCCGCCGTGGCGAAACACGGTGGCGGCCACCGCCGCGTAGGAGGTGAGCACCTGCACGCGCAGCGGGCCGTCCTCAACCTGCACGAGCTGAAAGTAGTAGGGCCGCTGCTGCTGGCCGGGCCGGGTTTGCTCGCAGAAAAGCACGTTGTCGAGCGTCTCGAACGCGCCGCCGCGCACGATAAAGCGCAGCGATTGCAGCAGCGGCACCGAAAAGAAGGGTTCCACCACAAGGGGCTTGTACACGCAGGTACCCGCCTCGACGTTGGCGGCAGGCTCGTAGTTGGTGGCCGTGGGGTCGGTGCAGCCGGGCGTGGGGCTTGGGGTAGGCGGGGGCGTGGTGCCGCCCCCGCCGCCGCCACCCGAGCCGCCGCCGGGGTTTGGGTAGCCGCAGCTGAGCGTAAAGCTGGCCGTGCCGCTCTCGCCCGTGTTCGCGTCGGTGGCCGTGAGCGTGTAGGCGTCGTCGTAGAGGCCGTCGAAGTCGAGCCTGTTGGCCGCCAGCTGGGCCGCCGTGATGGGCCCGCTGTAGGGCACTTCCCCGTCGCTGGCCCGCACCAGGGCGTAGGTATAGGAGCCCGAGCCGCCGCTGATGCTGAGTAAATGCGCGTAGCCAGCGCCGGCCTGGCATTCGGAAGAGGTGGTGACAAACAGGCTCATACTAGGCGCAGGCTAAAAGCGTGAAATCCGCCACCTCGTCCGTGGCGGTGTGTTTGAAATCGAGTACCCAGCCCTCGAGCGTGCGGCCGTCCTCGTGCAGAAAGCGCACGCGGCCCGTGGGTTTGGCCAGCAGGGCCGCCAACTGCTGGCGGCTGAAGGGCACGCCCTTGAGCTCGTACTGGAGCGGCAACCAGAGTGGGGCCGGCAGCGCGGCCACGGCTACATCACCGCCCTCGGCCACCAGGCCCGGCTCGCCGGCCAGCTGGCTGGCCATGGTGGTGTTGCCCGTGCCGGCGGTGTAGCGCACACTGGCCCCGCGCGCGGCCTTGAGGCCGGCGCGTAGCATCGGCCCGTGGCGGCGCAGCAGCCGGCCGGGCGACAGACGCAGGTTGTAGACCGTTTCCGGCGAGAGCACCCCCGTGAGCTGCAGTGCCCGCTGGGTGCGCTCAGTTTCGAAGCCGCCGGTGCCGGGACGCAGCAGGCACACCAGGAAGTTGGTGGCGTCGGTCGTGGTGTCGGTCGTGGCCGTGGCGTCGTAGCGGTCGCGGCGGGTGGCTTCGAGCAGCACCCCGCTGGCCGAGTACTTACTTGTCTGGGTGTAGGCCGCATCCACCACCGTGAGCGGCGTTGTCCACTGGCGCGTGCTGTTGAACTCGTCGAGGCCGCCGGCGGTATTAGCCTGCCACTGCGCGTAGCCGAGGTCGGCTACCTGGTAGTGGTAGTCGGCCGCCACGCGCGTGGTGACGGCCACCGGGCCGGCCGCCGTCAGGTCCACGACCACTTGCGGCGGGTAGAAGTAGCTGAAATGCTCGACGCGCACAAACAGGCTCTGCTTGCCTTTGCGATTCTTACCCCACTCCGTGCCGTAGCCCAGGTTGTAGACGGCCGAAAGCGCGTCGTACGCCTCCTGCCAGTTGGTGAACAGCGATTTGCGCAGGTCCGTGGCCGGCGCTACCGGCGCGGGCGCACTCGGCAAGGGAAAGCCGCGCACCTGAAAGCCGCCAGTGAGCAGCGTCAGTGCGCCCGGCCCGTCGACGGGGTAGGGCACTACGCAGTCGGGCCGGCCAAAGAAGCTGCTGCGAAACACGTCTACTTCGTCGGTGAGCGCCTGGGTGAGCCGGTCGAGGCACTCGTAGAGCAGCAGGCCTGTGGTGGGCGTCGGCTCGGTCTGGGTGGTGGCCGTGATGCGCAGGTAGGAGCCGGGCTGCATCGTGGCCGTAATCGTCGCCTGGTAGGGGTCGGGCGAGTTCTTGGTCAAATCGTGCACAAACCACGTGGCGTAGAGGTAGATGCTGTCGCCGACTTTCAGGTCGTACGTGAAGCTGCGGGCCACCACCGCGATGTTGCCCTCGTAGTCACCGTCGAGGTTGCCCACGGCAATCTCGGGCTGTAGCAGCGTCGTGGCCCCATTGGCCCCGTCGACTCGCAAAAAGCACGAGGAGCCCACCTTGGTGAACTGGCGCATGAAGGCCCCCGGGCTGGTGTGGGCCTCCACGTGCGCAAACAGCGCTAGCTCAATCGTGAAGGGCCCGTTTTCCTTGGCCGTGTAGATGGGCACCGCCGTGGCCGAGTCGCCGGCCACAAAGCCGCCATTGACGGCGCCCAGCTGCAGCTCGTTGAGTTCCGGGGTATCAAAGCCGAAGTAGAGCACCTGTTCGTGGCTGGGGTCGCCGTCGTCGCCGAACATTTGGGCCGACACTTCCACCGGCTGCTTTTGCGAGGCGGCGTAGCGCTGCAGCAGCGCCCTGGAGTGCAGGCTTACTACCTGCGGGGCGGCCGTGGGGCCCGTGGCCCCGCTCACCGAGGCGTTGCCCAGCAAGTCGACCTGCACGGAGCTACGGGACAAGAATTTCTGGTAAAACGTGGCCTGCTCCAGGTTCACCTTCGCCGTGGTGGCCGTGAATTCGGCAGTGGTATAGTTTATTCGGCCCTGGTAGTAGGGCAGCCAGGTAAACGCGTTGGGGTCGTGCTGCTCGGCCCGCACCTGCACGTCGGCCTCGATACCGGCGGCCTCGTAGGCGCGCTGCACGTAGGCCTTACCGTCCTTGATGAAGCTCAAGCTATTGGAGTACTCCACGCCCACGCCGTGGGTCTTGGGGTCGCGGTGTAGGCTTACGCTGAGCTGGTCCGCCCCCATTGGCTCGTGGCGCAGCGCGCGGGGCCCGAATAGGTCGGAATCGACGCGAAACCGAAAAACGGGGTGGTTTTGAGGAGGCAGCATAGGTGACGGTAATACTGCGTAAAATAAGCACATTATGGCCGGTTTTGCTATCTTCGCTGCCGATGCGCACCCTCACCCTGCCCGGCGGCACCCGCGTGCGGCTGTTTCAGTCCATTTTCGAACTCTCGGCCACCCGGCATAATGAGCTCCAGCACTGGCTGGTGCGCGGCGCCGGCATCGGCTCGGGCGTGGGCGCCATTGACCGGCATTTTTCTACCGTCACAGCCTACCTGGCCGCGGATAAACGCGAGGAGGCCGCCGACGCGCTGGCCCTGCTGCACTACGCCTTTGCCGAAACGCTCGCGCAGTTTTCGCCCAAGCACCTGGCCTTCGGCGTGCTCGTGGCCAGCGTCGACGAGGTGCCCTGCCAGGACTTCAGCGAGCCGGGCCTCGAGGCCCTACTCGCCACGCTCAGCGAGCTGGGCCTCACCGAGCAGATGGTAACGGCGGAAGTCGAAGACGTAAAAAAAAACTGGCAACGGAGCTAGCCACCCACTTTCCGGCCCGCTACGGCGGGGCCGAAAGCGAGCAACTGCTTTACTACCAGCAGCAGCACAAGCGCCTGCAGGCCCAGTGCGCCTGGCTGCGCACCGGCCAAGCGCAGCACCTGGCCACGGTGGCCGAAGTCGACGCCTGGCTTTTGCAGCAGCTCACGCCCGAAATCTTCGACGAGGGCGACCCCCGCAACGTGCTCACCGAGCGGCGCCGGCGCTTCGGCCAGCTCTGCGCCGCGCTCAGCGGCCTGGGCTACCCCCGGCCCCACGAACTCACGGTTTTTGACTTCAATAGCGCGGTAGACTACTTGAATAGCAAGCAGAAGCCCAGCTAATTTTTTCACCCTTTTCCCTCTTTTTACGCATGAAGATTAGTCTTGGTCTTGTTGGTTTGTTTTTGCTAGTCGCTGCCGTGGGCATCCTCACGCAGCATGGCCACGCCACGCGCATCACGTGGTTGAGCTTGGTGCCGCTCGGCGTGTACCTGTTGGTGTGGGCTATTGCCTGGCTCGTTAGCGCGCTGCGGAAATAATGCTGACGCTACTCTACAGCGCTTTCGGCGCCTTCTGCGGCTGGCTCGAGGCGGTACTCTACGCCCAGCGCGCGGCCGAGTCGTTCAGTTTTAACGAGCACACCGGCATGATGGCCCAGCGCATCGCGGCCTGGCTGCTGGTGCCGGTCACGCTGCTAGCCTACCACTGGCTGGGCCTGTGGGTGCTGGCTGAGGCAGTGCCGGCGGCGCTGCTGTTTCCCTTGGTGCACGACGAGGCCTACAATTTCACCCGGCTCTGGATTAGCTGCCGCGCGCAGATGGCGGCCGACTATGAGAAAGGGGACCGCCTGGCCTGGATTACGGCCCGGGAGCTCTACCGCTACGGCTACCAATCGCCCACGACTACCGCCCGCAACGACTTTAACGGCCGCACCCGCACGTGGTTCGCCCTGGCGGGCGGGCTGGTGCTGGTGGACCTGTACGTGTTTCCCTTTCACCCTTTTTCCCTCTTTTAAGACGATGGCTACCGCTCATCCCATTACCCCGCAATTCGATAAAATCCGCGCCCTGCTCACCGATATCGAGGCTGACGTGGACAAGGCCGACAAAGGCAACCATGCCGCCGGCGTGCGCGTGCGCAAGGCCATGCAAGAGGTGAAGACCGCCGCGCAGGGCGTGCGCGAAACGCTGGTGCTGAAGTAGCCCGCAGATTCAACGGATTAAAAAAGCCCAGCTAGCGCACTGCTAGCGGGGCTTTTTTATTCAGTAAAAATCTTTTGCCAGTTGCTCTCCATGCCCAAAAAGGGCGCGATTTATTTTAAAATCTTTGCCCAGCGAACAAAACAACCGGCAACTTTTCCGGCTAGCTCCGCGCCCACCGTATTTATCGGCATGATGTTTAATCTTTTCTTTTGGCGCGCCGCCCTGACTGCTGCCGCCGTATGGTGCCTCTTTTATCCCGAGCTGTCTGGCTACCTCACCCTCGTCGGCTTTGGCTGGAATTTACTTGAGCTGCTACTTCCTGGGCCCACGCCCATACCCCCGACTATGGTGTTCAATGGTCCAGTAACCATTTACCTACAGAGTGCCGACTACCGCCCGGCAAACCGCTGCCGCCGGCAGCCCCGCCGGCAGCGCGGCAACCAACCACCAACCCGGCAGCCTGAGCATGTGCACGCACCAGGCGCCCGCGCCCAGCAGCAGCAGTACGCCCAGCCAGTACCCCGCGCAGAAGTCGCAGCGCTTCGGCAGCCACTTGGGTCCGTGCACCTCCCAGGCCTGGAGCATGCGCCACTTGGCCAGGCACACGAGCAGGGAGGCGGCGGTTAGGCCGGCGAGCAGGACGAGCGCGAGCAGGTTGACTAGCATGAATCTCTTAGTATATATTGCGGCTGGATATTTAGCTCTGATTTATATGGCCAGCCGTGTTCCTGAAGGGCTCTTGGATTATCAACTTGTTGATTTCCGGGCAGAATTGAAAAATCGCAACTATAGTTATGACCAGACTATACGTGATTTAACGCTATTCTATGCTCAAGCGCAGGCGACAATAGCCGAAATTAGTATTATCAATCAGTTGCATGGTTTATACACAAGATTTGCGTTAGCTGACAATAAGCATAGGTTTCCTATACTGTTTGGATACCTTCAAAAGTATGTTCCACAGCTTTATGAAAAGTTGCTCCCTGCTGCCGTCAATGCTTCTAGTGAAAGAGAGTTACTAGAGTTGAGTGAACGAATAAAAACGTTGCTTCTAACAGAATTTCAAGCAGAGATGCCCGCAGTGAACAGGTTACTGCTTAATCCTGAGTCGCTACCAGAAATACGGGCTGATTTGGGGGGGATGCAAGAATTTGTTGATTCTGTGCGCCACTCTTTAGCTACTCAGAATTGGTTTGGGGCTCTTTTCATGGCCTTGGCTTTGCCGGATATCTGTGGCGCAGTAGAGAATGGAAGGTCGACAGGCGCTCATTACCGAGATTGGTTTGATAGATATTTAAGGGATAATTATGCTCCTCCTATGGGACAGAGTGGACTAATTCCATCTCATGCATTAGCGGTAAGCTTTACAGCGCAGGATTGCTGGTTATTCAGATGTAAGGCTCTGCACCAAGGAATACAGCAGCGGGGCGAAGACCCTTCCACTAGAATAGAATTTTCTCCTACTGCTGGAGCAACTATTCATCGCAGTTCTATTAGTGGAAAGTATTGGCTTTCAGTAGGTATATTCTGTGAAGATGTTTGTAGAGCAGTTGAAAAATGGTTGGTAGATGTAGCTGGCGATGCTCAGATTCAGGAAGAGCTTCAAAAATTGATGACCATTTAGCATAGCACGTTCTGCACGTTGAGCTCCAGAGAAATGCGAAAGGCTGCGTAGGGCGCCCGCAACACCTTCTCGGGCACTACTTCCGCCGAGAAGCCGCGAAACACGTCCTCGGGCGCCGTGAACACCCGCGTGATGAGGCTCTGGCCATCGGCGTTAAGCACGCGCGCCACGTCCTGCAGCAGCTCGGCCTCGTAGCGGTAGTCCTTGGTGGGGTCGACTAAGGCCAGGTTGGCCCACAGGATGAAGTCCACTGGCATCGTGAAGCCCAGCGTGCCCGGCAGCGGCTCGCGCGCCGTGTTCACGGCCGGGCCGGTGGGCAGGAAAAACGACTGCGCCTGCACGTTGTCGTTGGCCAGCACGTCGCGGTACTCGCCCTGGCCATCGTACACCTGGGGGTAGGTGAGCAGCTTGCCCTTGGCTGCGCCGCCCTCGCGCCGGGTAGCGCGGTAGGCCTTGCCGTAGCTCACGGCCAGCCACGGCAGCGAGGCGGCCAGCAGCAGCTGCAGGCGCTGGATTTCGGCGTCGAAACCGGTGGCCACGGGTAGGGTCGGGGCCTTGGGGTTGGTGTAGGAAACCATACTTAATTAGCGGTGGTGAAGGTGAGGGCTTGGCCACCGTAGCGCAGGCGGTAGCGGCGATAGGCCAGTTGCACCTCGCGGTAGTCGGCCAGAATATGGATAAAGCCGTCGTTCCAATTGAGCGTGCACATCGGCCCCGCCAGCTCAAACGTGTTGGGCGTCATCATTTCCAGCACCGACTTCACGTTTTCCCAGGCCCAGGTGCCGTAGCTGTGGCGCAAAAACTTGCGCTCAATGCCCGCGTGCACCTCCGTTTCTTCCCAGAAATTGAGGGCCGTAAATAAGGTGCCGTTGTCCAGCACCTCAAACGTGCTTTTGCTAGGTAGTTCGCTCATAGTCCGAGGGTGCGATTGGTTTGGTACTGTAGCTCAGGCAGCAACAACTCCTGCCGAAAGTCTTCGAGGTGGGGCTCACTCACGCCCACGATGTCGGGGCCGTATTTCTCCTCAAGTGCTGCGGTCTTCTCATCAGTGCCCACATTTTCGACCTGTTGCCCCCGCACCTGGGCCACAATGCCGCGGTAGAAGTCGCCTTTGTCGCGCAGCGTCACGCGGTCAGTGGGCTGGCCCTTCTGCTTCTTTAGCTCGCGGGTGAGGCCCGCGTAGGGCGGCTCGATGCGCTGGCCGGTGGCGTCGAGGCCCGCCTCCAACTGCTCGAGGTTGTCGAGTTCGAACTCGGTGGCGTTGTCGCGCACCACCTGGTCGAGGGTGGTGGCCAACACCTGGGGCAGGCGCTTGAGGCCAGCTGCTAGTGCGTCGAGGCGTCCGAGGCTCATAGGTCTAAGGGGTCGAATCTGAAGCATTCCATGCCGATGCGCTGGTTGAGCTTCTCTTCGTTATACTCTATTAAAAACAGGTCGACTTTATAGTATTCGCCTCCTACTTCCTTCCAGTAAAGCGGCCCAAAGCCCCGCACCCATTGCAAAAAATGCACGAAGCGAATACCCCGTTCGCTGCCGATGTAGAAATGCGGTGGCACTACCCCGCCGTCGGCGTAGCGGCCGCGCTTATAGGCTACCCAGCTACTGCCGCCCCCGTCCATATTTTTGAACACGAGCCGGTCGGCGGGCAGCTGGTGCTCAGGCGTGGTGGGCTCTTGGCTGGCGGTGCCCCATTCCCAGGTAGAGCGCTCCATTATACTACGCCCACCTTATACCCGCTGGGCTTTGCGCACGGCATACAGGGCGCGCCCACGCCCGAGAAATCGACCTCCAGCGCCCCGAGCGCCTTTTCCAGCTTGCTGAGCAGGCCGGGCTGGTAGTCGGGCTTGTTGTTGAGCTCGACCTGCGCCAGCACCTGCACGGCCTGGCTCACGCCGTTGTCGCGCGTGGTGTTGGCCATCAGGCTCAGTAAGTCCACCGCCAGCTGCAGCTGCAAGGCCTCGACGAACGCCGTTTTGTAAGTGCAGAAGTAGGCGCTGAGGTCACACTGCGCCGAGAGTTGCAGGTTCAGGCCGAAGTTGCTCGAGCTGGTGTAGGTGGGCTGGCCCTCGCCGGGTAGTACGTCGGTGCCGCTAGCCGCCTGAATGGTAAAGGCGCGCACCTGCACGTACTTGGCGTACTGGTCGAAGAGCAAGTAATCGCGGCCGCAGCAGCCCCCGGTGCCGGGGCGGCTGCTGAAGTCGTGGTCTAAGTCGATGGCCTGGCCTACGAGGTCGTCTTCGAAGTAGCCCAGCCGGTACTCGCCGGGCGTGGGGCCCACCGGCAGCTCGATGGCCAGTGGGGTCCACTCGAAATACACGGTGTCGAGGCGCGCCACATCGTACTGGGCCAGCGGCACGGTGGGCTGGCTGCTGTGGTAAAGGTAGAGCCGAAAGTGCGGGTTGCGCTCCGTGAACTGGGTGCCCAGCCCCGTCACGCGCACGGCGATGTTGGCGGCCGTGCTGGTGGGGCGAAGGGCTAGCCCCACGAAGCGGCCCTGCCGGATGATTTTGTTGCGGTAGGCGCCGCTCTGGCCCGTGAGCTTCACGTCGGCCAGCACCGCCGGGCCGCCGGCCGTGAGCTTCTTGCGGATAGCAAATGAGGTGAGCACCTTGCCCACCGCGGCACGCCGGGCCTGCTCGAGAAAGGCGCTGAGCTGCGCGCCGGCATCGGCGCCGGCGGCCGGCATCTGGGGCGCGGCCAGCCGGATGTTTTCGAGCGTGAGCAGCGGGTGCACGTCCTGCACGGCCAGCTGGTCCTTGCTAATGAGTAGCGACTCGGCTAGCTGCGGGGCGTCGGGCGCCTCTTCAGGGGCCTGCCGGAACGCCAGCAGCGGGGCCAGGCAGGCCAGGAGTGGGGCGAGGGTGTACATCAGCTTCTAACTTTTAACTATCTACCTAAGCCAAAAAAGGCGGGCACAGTACGCCCGCCCTTTCTGGCTATGAAAACAAACTTCGCCTTGCGGCACTGGGGAGCTGCGGCGCACTAGGCGTTCAGCAGCTCGAACTTGTTGATGGGCTCGTAGCGGTTGGTGGGGTCGCTGTTGTAGGCGCCGAAAATGCAGTAGTCGCGGCTCCACTCGAACGACTCAACCATGGTGCGCGTGAGGCCCGATAAGCGGTTGGCAGCTAGCGCTGCCGATTGGTCGCCGCAGTCGGCTTGGTAGTAGAGGCCGAACTTGTCCAGGTCGGGCAGGTCCACACTCGTCCACTGCTTGACCGGGTTATTGGGGTCGCCAATCACGCGGCCGGTGCGGCAGTCGGGGTCGAGGCGGCCGGCGATGGCCACGGAGCCCGGCAGGAAGGCGTACTCGGTGGCCGCCACGCCCACGCCCGAGTTGAGCACCCGCGGCGACTGGTAGAAGTTGCCCACCAGGCCCACCTCCCAGGCCTTGTTGGTGGCGTTGTAAGCGCCCTGGCTACTGAGGTCACGCACATCGGCCATGCCCCGCGGGTTGGTGAGAATGTCGGGGGTGAGGCCGCCGAAATCCTGCTGGGCCAGGATGGAGGTGAGGTAGTTGTAGAGCCCCATCCAGTTTTTGCGGCCGTTGCTGTCGGTCTGCACCGGCACCTGAAACGCGTTGCCGCTCTTGGCGTAGTAGGCCAGCATTTCGGCGGGGAAATACTGGTTGACGTGCAGGTTGGAAAAATCCACGCACTTGGTATCGAGCAGCGACTTGGCCGCGTTGACGCGGTTGCTGAGCTGCTGGGTGAACACGTCCTCGTAGCTCAGGTCGTTGTTGTCGAACATGGCCGGCACCATCACGAAGCCAAAGGCCAGGGTGAAGAAGGTGAAGCTTACCTGCTTCGAGTTCAGCCCGCCGGTTTGCACCGCGCAGGTGCGCACGTTGCTGATGGTCGGGTTCTCGTAATCGATGACCGAGGCCTTCACCACCTGGCCGAAGCTGTTGGTGAGCTTGTTCTGCAAGTCGGCCGTGAGCAGCGTGCGCGGGCCGGCGCTCTGGCGGCGAAACAGGTCGAGCGCCCCGTACTCGCTGGGGCGGTTTTCGTTCACGCTGAGGCTGCTGGCGCCGTTGGTGCGCAGCTCTTGCATGAGGGTGGCGACAATATTGGGGAGTGCCATGGGGCGATAAGGGAAAAAGAAAAAGGTGAAAAAATAGGCTGAGCAATCGTCCCTTAATCGCTCGGGGCAACTTGAAAAAATGAGAAGCAGCGGACTGGCCGTCGCGTGAGCAGCCCGCTGCTGGATACTTACTGCAACTTGAGGCCCTGGCTGTGCTTGGTATAGGCCGCGTCGAACTCGGGCGTGTTTTGCTTCACGCCCAGGCCCACGAGCCACTGCATCACGCCCGCCTTGGTCGTAACCTCGGCTGGGCGGGCGTCGGGCACCACCACGTTGCCTTTGTCGTCGAGCTTGCCCTTCTCGTCGCGGCCGGCCCCGCCGCCCTGGCCCTGGTGGCCGGTGTCGAGCACATCGGTCAGCAGCTCGCGCAGGATGTGCGTGGCGTCGGCGGGCGTTTTGCCATCGGTGCCGAGAATGGTTTTGCCTTCGCGCACGTAGACTACCTGCTCGGTGCCATCGGCATTTTTTTGCAGCTTGGCCATGCCCACGATGCTAGCGGTGGCCGTGTCCACCATCACCTTGCGCACCGACTCCTTCACGGTGGGGTCGTAGCGCAACTCGCGCAGGCCCTCGCGCACGTCAAGCAGCACGTCTTTTTCGAAGAGCTTGGTTTGCAAGGTCGAAACCTGCGTTTTGTAGTCGGTCTCCTTGGCCACGAGGGCTTCGTATTGCGCCTTCAGCGTCGCATCGCCCGCGCCCTGGGCCAGCTGGCGCTCGAGCTCGGTAATCTTCTGCTGGCGCTCGGTGAGCTGCGTGCCGGCCTGGTCGCTGGCCGTTTTGTAGTGGCTGAGGGCGCGCTTCACAAACTCGTGCGTCTTCTCCTCGCCGGCCTTGCTCAGGCCCGTGAGCGTGGCCACGTCGGTGTCGATGCCATCGCGCACGGCGCGGCGGCGCTCCTGGGCCGTTTTGCTGCTGTTGACAACGTCTTTCAGCTCGGGGTTGGCGGCCACGAAGTCATCGAGTTCCTGGGCGGTAAATTTTTCAGAAAGTGCCATCTGAGTCTCGTTCAGTGGGGTGGAAAGTAGAAAAACGGGAGGGGTCGAGCTGGCCCCGGCGGCTCGTCAGCCGCCGGGGCACTCGGGAAGCGGCGGGGCCGCAGGGTGGTACTAGGTGGGGTTGGCTTCGAAGTGGGCGATTGCCTCCTTCAGCTCGTCGATGGTTTTATCGGCCGGGGCTTCCTCGCCGCCGCTGAGCTCCTTGTAGCGGGCCTGGTAGTCGGGCTTGGTGCGCAGCGGCTTCTTGGCGTCAGCAGCGCCGGGCGTGGTTTTCTGGGCACCCTTTTCGGCCTCCAACTCGGCGATGCGGTCGATAAACCAGCCGAGCGTTTTATCGGTGGGGGCATCTTCCTTGGTGAGTTCCTTGTAGCGCATCTGCGCATCGTTGAGCGTGGCCAGCACGCGGGGTGGCTCGGCGGGGCTACCGGTGCGCACGTCGCCGGTTTGGTCGGCCTGCTGGCGGGCCTTGGGGCGCGGGTCGTGCAGGATGTTGACTTCGCCGTCCTCGCCCATATACTCGGCAAAGGAGTCGTTTTTCTCCATCCGCTCAAATTCCTGCGGGCTCAAGGGCACCACCTTGGAGGTGCGGTCGAAGTCGCGTGAGCCGGGTTTGCGCACGTAAGTGGCTAGCTCGACGTGCACGCGGCCGGCCTCATGGGCGGGCAGCTGGTAGCCTTCGCCGTCGTTGTAGGCCTTGCCCTGGGCCGTGTTGCCGGCCACGTGGTCGATGGCGCCGCGGCCGTCGCCCGAGAGCGTGGCATCGAGCTGCTGCTGCTTTAAGTCGTCGAGGTCGGCCGAATTAAGCGGCTTGGGTTTGGTGGTCGTTGACATACGAGAGAAGAATTTGGGTGATGAGCTGAAGCTTGAGGTAGTAGGGCTGGCGGGCGGCGAAGAGGCGCACGTCGGCCTGCTCGCTTTCGAAGCGGGCGATAAGGCGCGCGAAATCGGCCTTGAGGGCCAGGCGCAGCGGGTCGTAGACGACGAGCAGGTAGGAGCCGCCCTGCGAGAGGGAGGAGTTGAGCATCGTCGTAATCTGGTCGACCGAGTACTGCGCCCAGGGCTCCAAATCGGAGAGGATGCGCACACGGTCGAGCTTGGTGGGGTTGTTGCGGTACTGCGTGAAGAGCTGCTTTTCCTGCAACTCGCTCAGCAGAAACACCGGGGCCCCGGCCTTGCGCGCCGCCTCGAGCTCCTCGCTGAGCTGCTTGGGCGTTTGCAGGTAAAACTCCTCGCCCCGGTTCACCGAGACGCCCCGAAACACGGCGGCCCCGTAGCGCAGCAGCCCGATGGTTTGCAGCACCCACTGCTCGGCGGCCTCGAAATTCTTTTTGATGCGCACCAGCACATCCTGGCGGCTCTCAAAGCCCGACTGCACGTCGAGCTCGTTGCGGGGCTGGCCGGTGGTGGGCTCGTTGTCGGCCCCCAGGCACGAGAGCAAAATATCGCGGCGGCCCTGGCGCTGGGTATCGAGCGCGTTTTTGAGCGCGTCCACCGGCACGTTCACAAACCCCATGGGGTTGCGCGTGTCGGGCATGTCCTTGGTGGGGCCGGGCACTTTGACGTGGGTGCCGGGACCCATGTACTTGCTGAGCTTGCAGGCCGGGCACTCGCGGGCCTGGTAGCGCGGCACGGGCTGGCCGTCTACGTCGGTGTAGCCCACCAGCTCCTGCACGATGCCGCCGCTGCACGCCTCGCCGCCCACCGGGGCATAGCTGCACTGCTCTTCCACGCTCCAAAGTGGAGGAATGAGCCCATACATCTTAAAATACTCAATGCAGGCGTGCCAGAGCACGTAGGCGTCGAGGTCGGCCAGCACGGGCGTGAGCGGGCTGCGGCGTAGCAGGCTCGTTTCCTCGAGTAGCGCGTCGCTCCACAGCAGCCGGGCCGGGCAGTAGCCCAGCTGGTGCGGGTGCTCGAGCGTGGGTACCGGCGGCCAGTCGCTTTGCGACTCAAGTTTCTCAAAAATGCGGTAGGCGGCCGCGTCGTACACGCCCCGGCGCAGCACCGACTTGCCCTCCTCGTTGCGGCGGCTGGGCAGCGTGAAAAGCAGGTAGGCTAGGCTCGCGTCGGCGTTGAGCTGGTAGTCCACCACGCGGTCGATGCCAAGCAAAAAGACGTAGGGCTCGGGCCGGGGCGTGGTTTGCTCAGCCGGCATGTCGACCACGAGCACCGAGTGCGGCGCCCGGCGCACCGCCCGAAAGGCTGTCTGGGTCCAGAAGGCTTCCTCTTTCAGGCCCGTGCGGTACTGCTCAAAATCAGTTTCGAGCTCGGCGCTGGCCATGTCGAGCGTCACGGCCCCGTCCTGGGCCTCAAACACCCGGCTCAGCCCGTCGAAGATTTCGCCCACCAGCTTGCCCGTGGGCAGCGGCGCCGGCACGAAGGCTTTGAGCTTCTCGAACTTCTCTTGCGGCAGCACGGCCTGCGGCAAGGCCAGTAGCTGCTGCATGCCGGGGGCCGCTAGCTGGGCGGCGTGGTCGGTGAGCAAATCGGCATGCAGGCGAATGCGCTGCTCCTGGGCCACGCATGCCGCTAAAGCCGCCGCGTTGCGCGGCGACTTTAGCAGGGCTTGAATGTCGGGGTAGGAGAGCTGGGCCACGAAAGCGAAGCGGGCTTATTCAGGTTTATCGGCGGCCGGGGCCTCGGCCCGCTGCCAGTGGTCGTAGCCTTTGCTCTCCTGCAGGGCCAGCAGGGCCTCGGCGTGGTCGGGCGTGAAGGAGCGGGTGCCCAGGTCGTTGCTGTGCAGCCAGACCACCTGCTCGGTGGGCTCGGCCGCGGCTAGTTTTTTCGCCATCGGAATGGGCTTTAAAAAGTGGAAAAAGCGAGGCGGCAGCATTTAGGCGGCCAGGGCCAGGCGCGGGTTGAAGTCGGGCTTCACGATTTGCACGTTCTTATCCCAGGTGCCGTCGAGGGTGAGGCCGAAGGCGTTCTCGTTGTTGGCCTTGAGGCCCTCGCTCTTGAGCGAGCCCACGTAGAAATTCACGAACGGAATGCCGCGAATCTTGCCGGCATCATCCAGGTCGTAAATGAGGCGCCCATCGCCAGTGATGCCGTAGAAGGTGCTGCCCGGGTTCAGGCCGGGGCGGCTCTCGTCGGAGATGAGTGCCAGCTGCGCCTTCAGGGCCGAGGGGATGCCCACGAACTTGCCAGCGGGTTTTACCGAGTTGAAGCCCGTGAAATAGCCGTTGCCGTCGATGCTGTTGTTGCTGTTCTCGTCGGCGTACTGGGGCTCGGAGCCGGGGAAGGTGAAGCCGGCAAACTCGGGGGTGATAATCACCTTGGTGCCGTTAGTGGCGGCTAGTAGCGCCGTCCACGCGGCCAGGGTTTTGAGCTCGGCCTCGCTGGCGAAGCTGGGCGTCGACTGGCCGCGCTGAATCAGCAGGGCCACGAGCTGGCCGAAATGCACGGCGCAGTCGAACTTGGAAATGGGGGTCAGCGCATCGGGGCGCTTGCAATTAGTGGCCGGCATACAGGCAGGGGGTAGGAGGTGAAAACCGGAAAGGGCGTCCCGGCTGCCGTCCCATAGCTGCCGTAATACTGCGTAAAGTAAGCACATTATTGCGGCATTTGCCAACTTAGTTGGCGCGGCGCATAAACCAGGGCTTCGCGGCGCGGGGTCGCACATCGAACCAGCAGCGCTGGCTGGCGCAGTCGCCGAAGTCGGGCGAGCGGCCGCTGAGCAGGATTTTCTGCTCCTCCTTGGTGTTAATATGCTTCTTGCCCTCGCTATCGGCCTTGGCGCGCTTGATGGCCTTGAGGTCGGCCCGAATCAGGTCACGGATATCGACCTCCTTGCCGCCGAGCATCAGCTTGGTGCCCCGCTTCCCGTCGATAGTCCAGTTGTCGGTCGTGACGGTAAAGGCAGTGAGTGCCGAGTTGACGAGCTCGGCGTAGCGGTAGAAGCACTGCGTCTTCAGGTTCGCGTAGGCTTCCTTAATGCCCGTGTCGGGGTCGGCGAGCGCCGTAGCCCCACCCGAGAAGCCCGCGTAGCCGCCAAGCTTCACCACGCCGCCGCCCAGGCCGTCCTGGTCGACCAGTGTATCACTGGCCGCCACGCGCCAGGCCTTGCGCAGCGCCTCAATGCTGGCGTGCACCAGCTGGTTGTCGCTGATGCGCAGCACGGCGCCCGCCACGCACTCGTAGCCCACCCACACCATGATGACGCACATATCCCGGCCGAAGCCCGCCGGGTCGCACGTGATGCAGCGCAGTGGGGTTTTTTCGAAGGCCAGGTGATTGCTGAACAAGTCCACCAGTAGGCGCATGTGCTCAAAGAGGGCCAGCCCGTCCACTTTCACCCGCCAGTTGCCCTCGAGCAGCTGGGCCCGCGTCTCGGGGTCCTGGGCCATGAGGTTGCCCAGGTACTCGGGGTTGACCTCGAGCAGCTTCTTGTTCTCGTAGATGCTGCCTGGAATGAAGGTGACGGACTTAGGGCGGGTGTCGGCTAGCGGGCCCTCAAACAGGTGCGGGGCCTTGGCCATCACCTCCTCGGCCGTATCGCCCCAAACGTACATTTCCCCATCGCGGGTAAGGTAGCGCAGCACCCCGGCCCGTTCGGGGATGGGGAAGCCATCAGACCCTATCCACCAATCCACAAACTCAGCCACCCAGCTATCGGGGTCAGGGTTGCAGCTGGCCCGCACGTAGGGCCGCACGCCGCACGTGCTGCGGTTGCGGGTGAGCATGTACCAGAACTGCTTTTTGGTGAAGTGCGTGAGCTCGTCGAAGATGAGCAGCGGCACCTGCGAGCCCTGCCAGTCGAGCACGTTGCGCTCGTACTGCAGGTGGCGAAACGAGACGCCGGCGCCACTGGGAAACTTCCAGTCCAGCGAGTTTTCGCGCGGCACGGCGCCCACCAGCGGGTAGAGCTGCTTGCTGGTATCCCAGAGGCCGCCCTCGTTCATAATCATGGGGTAGGTGCGCCGAAACACCACGGCCCCGAAGTCGGCGTTGTACTGGTGGCGGCTGGCCTCCATGAGCAGGGCGTAGGTCTTGCCCCCGCCGGCCCCGCCGCCGATGATGGCGATGTCGGCGGGCGTACTGAGCACGTCCATCTGAAACCCGGGCTGCGGGTAGATACCGGGGGCGCGGTCGGTGGCCACCCGGTTGCGCGGCTTGGCGATACGGGGGCTAGTGGGCATGCGAGCTCCGTGATGCGAAATCAGGTGCTTCATGTACCCCGTCAATGCGATGGCAGCCATCACACATGAAGCCCACCATTAACTGCTGGTCCGCATACCAGACCTCTACAGTGCCCGTATTCCAGCCGAAGTAGTGCTCTACACGATGCCAGAGCTTTCTGAGCTTTTTCATAGCCTAGCGGCGCCACTGGCGATAGGTGGTAGCATAGCCCCGGTAGGGGGTGCCGATTGTTTTGGGCACGTAGGGCCGGGCAACTGGGCGGGGCCGCTCGCGCAGCACGTTGGCCACCGCCTCCTCGATGCTGGGCATAGAGTGCATGGGGTAGAAGCTACAGAAGGAGCCATCGCCACAGGGGACTGGCTCGGGGCAGGCCAACTCGTCGGAGCAGCCGGTGGGTAGCTCAGTGGCCTCGATGACCTGCGCCTCCAGCTGCGCGACGAATACGACATCGAGGCGCTCAGCTAGGCGAGCCGCTGCTGCAGCGAGGGCGGCGCAATCGTCAGGCGCACCAATTAGTAAAACCTTGGTTTTAACGTCCATTGTCGGTCTCTGATTGGTGGGCTGCGTCCTCTTTGGCGTAGTAGCTAGGAAAGCCAGTGCTAGGGTCAGGGTAGCCGCTCGTTTGCACGGGATAAATGGCCTCGTACCAAACCTTTGTGTAAGCGGGGCGCGGGGGCACTTCCTCGGTTTTGCGCCCTACCTGCGTCAACTCGTACTCCCAGTTGCGCTTGCCCTTGCTGGGCCCATCCTTGGTGCCGTGGGCTCGGATATACAGGTCGTGGTCGAGCAGGTGAAGAATTACCTGGTGGTTGCGCAATTCGTCTTTCGTGCGCGGCCCCTCCTCGTAATTCAGTTCCTTGATTTTGCCCAGCCACTCGGGGCGGCGCTCGTCGTGGCGTACAATGTCAGCGAAGCGAATTTGCTCAGCTTTGAGACGGTCGATGATTTCTTGGAATGTCATTTTGAAATAGTTAGCGCCCATTGTCGGGCATGTAAATGTTGGGGGGTGGGCCAGCCGGCAAATCCTTGCCGTTGGTGGTGTGGTCGACCTTCTGCGGGGCGTAGCGGCCGTGCAGCTGCAGCACCTTGTGCACGGCGTCCTTGGCGTCGTAGAGCTCCACCTCGGTCTTGACCTCGGTGCGCTCCACGTCGTTAATCAGGGTGGTGACGCGGGTTTGCTTCACCTTCTTAATCAAGTGGAAATACTGCTGGGCTTCGGCGTGGGCCAGGTTGATGCTCATGCGCCCGTCCTCGTCGACCTTCAGAAACCGGGCGATAGTGCCGCGGCCCCACTCGGCCATCTTGGCGATTGCCTCGGCCGCACTCATGCCGTAGACCTCCATGCGCTTAGCAATCGCCGCCTGGATGTGGTCCTCGGCCAGCATGTTGGCGGCCTGTTGGCGGGCAGATTTGGGCGAAAAACCGGCCTGTTCAGCGGCCTTTGTCCCGTTCCAGTCCACGCAGTAGTGCTCGACGAAAGCTAGTTGCTTCGGCGTCAGCTTCTTGGGGCGCGGACCGGAACGGGGGGTAAACATGGGGGAAAGGAAAATGTACAGAATTGTACACCGAAAATACTTTGTAAAATAAGCACATTTAGCTTGTGCACGGCGAAATACCGGTCTGGCAGCCTTTGGCCTGGTTGCAGCCGAAGCACAGGCACTGCAGGTTGCCCCGGTTGTTGGTGCCGCCGGCGCCCAGGGGCGTGATGTGGTCGACAGTGAGCCGCGTTGTCGCCCCGCAGTAGGCGCAGCGGCCCACGGCCAGCACCTCGGCGCAGAGCGCCACCCACCAGGGTGCGTTGGAGCGGGGGCGCTTGCTCAGGCGCCGGGCCTCGCGCTTGGCCTGCTTGCGGCGCCGGCGCTCGGCGCGGGCCGCCTTGCCGGGCTTGTCCACGCGCGGGCTGTAGTCCTGGTTGAGCGCCAGGTACTCCTTGCGCGGCATGCGAGGGCGGTACACGTAGAGCACGCGGCCGGGCTGCTCGGCATCCTCGACGAGGCGGGGGCGGTGGCGCATCTTTTTCATGGGACTAGTAGGGCTTGTAGCCGCGCTGTAGTAGAATCTTTTCGATTTCCTGCCACTCGGCTAGGGTCGGTATCACGAGGCGGGCCACCACGCCGCCGGGGTAGTAGGCCTCGGCACCCAGCTGCTGACGGGCGTGGTAGCGGGGCGGTGGGGTGGGCTTGGGCGGCTCGTCGGCGGGCATCAGGCGGGCTGCTGGACAGGCTGGCGGATATTCCAGGCTTTGGCGGCCAGTTCTTCAGTATCGAAGCCGCGGGTTTCGGGCTTGGTGGGGCAGGCGTCATTTTCGCACTCGACGTAGTGGCCGTGGTGGTGCAAGGGCAGCACCTCGGGTACTTGGCCGCAAAAGGGGCAAGGGAGTAGCTCAAGCATTGATTGGGGTGGCCGTAGCCGGTTGAGTGGTGAGTGGGGTAGGGGCGGCGAGGTAGAGCTTGCCGTTTTCCAGGCGCAGCGTCGTGATGAGGCCGCCGCGGATGTAGCGCGAGACGCAGCCCACGGCCGAGGGCTCGCTGCTGTAGTGGTGGTCGATGCCCTGCACGGCGTCCCGGAGCTTGATGCCGGGCGTGAACTCAGCTTTCTGCTCCAGCTGGCGCACCGTCCATTTAAAATCAGTCCACTGGCCGCCGCGGTTGGTGCCGGCGGCTACTTCAGTTTTCTGCTGCTCCCAAAGCACCACCGGCAGGGGCCGGCGGTTGAGGCGGCCGCGGGACTCGATGCGCAGCGTGGTGGCGTCGTGGCGCTCGCTGTAGCGCAGCGAAAGCACGCCGTAGCCGAAGACCTTGCCGCACTCGGTGGCAAACGCCCACGACCGGGGCCAGCGGCCACCAGCGGGCGCTGGCACGGCCAGGCTGCTGTAGTGGAAGTAGGCGGTGTTGGCCCGGGCCTGGTCCATCACGGCCAGGCTCATGGCCAGCTTCACTTCGATGGCCCACCGGATGCCGGCGCGCACCGCCACGATATCGGTGCGGCCCGCGCCAGTTTCTACTTCCTGGTACACCTCCCAGCCCTGCGCGGTGAGGTGCTGCACGAGGGCGGCGCAGTACTGCTGCTCGGTCTTCATAGCGCTTGCTCAATGCGCTGGGCGATGTCGGCCGGCACCTGCCAAATGGATTGCGCGCCCGAGCAGGCCACGGGCTCAGCTAGTACCTGCACCTGGTATAATTCCCACGCCCACCGGCCGGGCGTGTAGTCGCCGCAGGCCAGTTCCGTGAGGCCCAGGTTGTCGAATGCCTCGGTGCGCATCATATCGCCCACCTGGGCTACGGCCAGCACCCGCCCGCGGGGCAGTGTGTCGAAGGTGAGGCCGTGACGGACCAGGATGGCCGAGATAATGGGGTCGGCTTCAGCGGCCTCGCGGGCCCACGTGGGCGTGCCCAGCCCAGCGTGAATGGCCAGCGGCCCACGTAGCGCGGTTTGCCAGCCGCGGGTTTCGTACTGCTTATAGCCCAGCGCGATGAGCGTGGCGTAGGGTTGGATGAGTGTGATAGCTTTCATTGGCGTAGCGTGTAGTTTTGAGCATGTTGGTGTATGTATCCTTTTCAAGAGCGCCGTACCCGCCAGGGACCGGCTGGGTAATACTTATCCTGCTGCTGCTTATTGGGGTCGCGTGGGGCATCGCGTATATGCGTGGGCATCGCGCAGCGGAAGAAGATGAGGCACGAAAAGAGCGGATTCGCGCAGCCAGTCGATTAGGCCGTAGATGAGGAGTCGCCGGTGCACGCCGGCCGCTCGGTGAGCACTGGCCCACCAGGCAGCTGAAAAACGGTGGTGTAATCGCGGCGCAGCGTCTTTTTGCAGCCGCACTTCTCGCAGGTGGTACTCTGCCCACCTAGCAGCTTTTTGAGGAGCCAGCGGTGGCGCTCAGGGCCGGGCACGACGTGCGGGGTTTTGGCCAGGCTCAGGTGAGCCCGCACGGGGCCATCGGGGGTGTCGAAGGTTGTGAACATTAGAAAAGATGGGTAATGGCCCACTCCAGCAGTGCCCACACGAAGAGCATACCGAGCAGCGAGCCAGGTTTTTGAAGCACTGCACGCCACTGGCCGGCGTAGCGGGCTACCCGCAGGCCCCCGACCCACGCGCAGTAGGCCAGCAGCAGCAGGGGCTTAAGCAGCGGCAGCAGGGAGTGTAATAGCCACATCAGGGGTGCCAGTAATGGGGAGTTCACGCGCGCGCAGTACCGCGCCCACGAGGTGGGTTTTGTAGGTTTCGGCGTCGGCCAGGGCGATGGCCACGGCCCGCTCGGCGGTTTCGCGCAGCACGAAGCGCGTGGCGGGCTCGTCGAAGCTCAGCGGGCAGTAGCCCTGCGCCTGGTGCTCGGCGGCCTGCTCGGTGAGGGCCTGGGCGAGGTAGTCGGGGGCTGGCTTCATTGGGCAGCGGGCTGAGGGGTGGGTACTTCGTCCCAGGTGCGGCCGTCGAGCTGGCGGCCGGCTTTATGCTTGCCCACGCGGCGCATCGCGTAGCCGTCGGGAAATACCGAGAATTTCGTAGGCTCGCCAGTGGGCTCGGTGGCCAGCGTCATGCAGAAATGCTCGTATTCGCCCCACTGCTTGAATAGAAAGGACACGCCCGCCGCCTGGCATTGGTCACGCAGGCTTTCAGCCCACAGTGGGTGCATGGGGCGAGCGCCGTGGCCTGACTCACCCCCAACGATTACCCAGTCAATGCGGAAGATGTTGGCCCACCGCGTAAGGTCTACTGCTTCCAGCAACGGCTCGCAGCTGAGGAATCGAACGGCGGCAGGAACACCTGCTAAGGCCACTATGCGTTTATCAGCCTGCTCTTGGTTTTCGACCGATGTGCCTAGCCACACGTTAGCCGGTGGGGTGCCCTTAAGCCAGTTCATCAGCCAGCGCACCAAGTCGCGCTCCGTCGTGGGCCATTCATCAATAGGGCGCCCATTGGTCCCATTTACCATAGCCAGGCTCATCATGAGGCCCTCCAGTATAGGGCGGATAAACTCCGGCCGCTTGGTGAGCAACAGCCAGTCCAGGTGCGGCGTGTCATGGATAAGGCGCAACAGGCGCAGGCGCTCGGTTTGCAGGTTCACGAAGCGCACTGTTCGGGTGCGGCCGCCACCGGTGGGCACCTCGGCCGTCTGGCCGGCATAAGCCGCGCTCAGTGGGCTTTGCGGCTCGAACACGTCGGCCATCGAGGCGCAGAAGACCCGCAGGCGCTGGCCACCGGCCTGGGCCGCGCGGTTCCACTTCAGCGGCTTTTTCCAGTTGTCTTCGCTCTTGCCCAGCCGCGGCGCGTTCACGCCCCAGCACGTGCCCTGCTGGCTTTTAAGGCTGCTGTGGTGCAGCTGGTGCTGGCTGTTGGCGTAGCAGTTTTTGCAGCCGGGCGATACTTTGGCGCAGCCCTCCCAGGGGTTGAAGGTGTGGTGCGCCCACTCGATTTTAGTGTTTTCCATTTGAATAAGGCGGTTACTAGTTGTGCTGGAGGTGTTTCGCTTTGATAGTGGCCAGGTCGTCGGGCGTGTAGGCCTCGCGACGGGCCTTGGCTACATCCTGGCGGCATAAGTCTTCGGTAAGCTCATCGACCTCGTAGCGCGCCCCGTTGTAGGTGCAGCAGCCCCAGTGGCGCGCTATCGAGAGGGGACTGTTGAGCCACTGCAGGCGGGGGAAGTAGTGCGGCTGGCGCGCGTCGTCGTAGGCCGCGGGTTTTATCTTGCTGGCTTTCATAATGGGTAGGGGGCTAGCCGCGGCGGCTCGGGCCGCTTAAGGGGATGATGTTGCAGAGCTCGTAGAGGCGGTCGATGGCCGGCTCGGTGTAGAGGTCGATGAGCGAGGGCATGCCGGCCTTGATGGACTCCTCGCTCGGCTCCAGCGGGTTGTTGCTCGTCAGGTGCGTGCCCCAGAGCGGCAGGCGGCCGGCCTGCACGGCGGCGTAGCGGCTCATGATGACCTTTTGCAGCGGCACCACGACGTTTCCCATGTGCTGGTGCTTGTGCGGCTGCTCGCGGGCCACGTCGTCGAAGCACAGCGCCCGCCCGCCCTCGCCGCAATACAGGCGCTGGGCTGGGCTCACAAGGGCGCGCTTGCCGTCGTTGGCCAGCAAATCCTCCTTGAACACGTCGCTCACCTTCTGGGAGGTGACCATGCCGTAGGGCCGGCGCGGGTTCTGGCGAAACGCCTCCAGCGTGATGGTCTTGCCCACGCCCACGCCACCGAGTACGGCCAGGCCTTTGTCAAGCGAGAGCGTGCCGAAGCCCCAGGCCTCGCCCAGCGTCACGAACTCGCGGTCGCCGGCGAAGTAGTAGCAGAGCAGCTCGAATACCCGGCGGTTGTGGGCATCGAGCACGAAGTCGAAAGCGGGCAGGCGGCGGTCGGCTACGGCCTGGCCCTGGCGCAGCGCCCAGCTGCGCACGCTCTCGAAGTTCACGGCCAGGGTCGGGGCGGCGGGGCGCGGCGCGTGCTTGGCCTGGTAGTCGTGGTAGGCCGCCTTGCGGTTGCCCCACTCCAGCAGCTGGCCCGCGGCCAGGGCAGCCTCGGTTTCGGCGGGAGTAAGTTCCACGTCAGCCGCCTTGGCGGGGTAGTAGGGCTCGGGCTCGGTGCTGGTTTCGCGCAGCACGTAGCCCAGGCCGCCGTCGAAGTCGCAGGATACGAGGTCGCAGTTGAGCAGCTGCCAGGTGTGGTGCTGCCGGTAGAGCACGCCGTGCTTGGCCGTTTTGGCTTTGGCCAGCGCGCCGTGGGCCTGGGCCGGGGTGAGCTGCACCTCGTTAGGCGACTCAGGCGGCAACGCCGGCGGGCGCATCGGCTGCGGGGGCTGGGGCGGGGCGGTTGCGGCCGTAGCTGGCGGCTGGGAGGGCGCTGACGCGGCCGGTGCCGGGGCTGCCAGAGCTTGGGCCACTAGGTTTGCGAGCGGATTGGGTGCCATCGTCATTGGTGAGGGTGCGGTAGCGCTGGGTGATGTTGTGGGCGAGGATGCGCAGGGCGCGCTGCATGTCGCCGGCGGCGAAGCGGCCAAGCTCGGAAAGGGCCTGCTGCTCGCTGACCGGGCCGAAGGGCTTGCCGATTTCGGCGGCGTAGTGGGCGTAGGTGGCCCAGGCTGCGCGGAAGGCAGGGGGCTCAAAGGGCGGCGTCAGGTTGTCGGGCCACGCGCCTTCGAAGTCCCGGTAGCCAGCGGGGGGGCGGCCCGCAACCGGGGGGGCTTTTCGCGCCAGCTGGGCTCGCAGGTGCTGCACCTCGGCTTGCAAGTCCCCTATTTTTTTTTGCAGCTCCCACCGCTCACCCGCACCCAGTGGGTGTTGTTGGTCTAATTGGTGGTCTTGTTGGTCTCCTAATACGCGCGACCCATTGTGTCTAGGTTGAGCGCCAATTGTGTCTAGGTTGGCCGACCCATTGTGTCTAGGTTCAGCGCCAAAAGTGTCTAGGTTGGAGGCGGTTTGAACCTCGCCAACCTCGCCACTTTGTCTAGGTTGAGCGCCATTTGTGTCTAGGTTGGCCGCGTCAAAAGTGTCTAGGTTGGCGAGGTTCAAGGTGGCCAAGGCGGTGGCTCGGGCAGCTTCCGTTTCGGCCAGGTAGCAGGCCCGCAGGGCAGGGGTAGGGGCTAGGCGGCGGGCTTTGCCCGCGCCCGGCGCCTGCAAGAGCCCCCGGGCCTCGAGCGTCGTGAGTTGGCGCGTAATCGTGCGCTCGGTACTGCCTAGCGCCGTAGCCAGGTAGGGATTGGTGGCACGGCACCACCCACCTGCCGCCTCGGCCAACTGGCATACCTCTATCAGCACCGCTTTGGAGGTGCCGCCGAGCTGAGGTAACGCAAGAATGGTTTGGCGGATGGGTAACATGTAAGGGAAATCAGGGCAGGTAGGATAAGCCCCCGGCCAGCAGCAGCCAGGGGCGCAGGCAGCGGCCTACACGTAGTTGTTGAGCATCACCGGCATGACGAGCATGAGCACGTTTTCCTGCTCATCCTGCTGCGCCGGCTCCAGTAGGCCCGCCCGGCTGGGGGTGCTCATGCTCAGGCTTACCTCCTCGTTGTCGAGGGCGCCGAGCATCTGGTGCAGGAAGTCCGCGTTGAAGCCGATGTCCATGTTTTCGCCGTCGTACTGGCAGGCCAGTGTCTCGCGCGCCTCGTTGCCATAGTCCAGGTCATCGGCGGCCAGCGTGAGCTCGGCGCCGGCCAGGCTCAGGCGAATCTGATGCGTGGTCTTGTTGCTCATCAGGGCGCAGCGCTGGCTGGCCCGTAGCAGTTCGGGGCGGCTGATGAGCAGCTTGTTGGGGTTGCTGAGGGGAATGACGTTCTCGTAATCTGGGTACCGCTCGTCGATGAGGCGGCACACCAGGCGCAGCGTGCCCATTTCGAAGAAGGCGTTGCTGGTGCCCCACTTCACGCGTACCGGCGTAGTCTCGGCCGGCAGCGTGGCCTTGAGCATTTTCCAGGCCTTGCCCGGCACAATAGCGCGCTTGATGGCGCCCGGGCAGCCCACGTCGAGCCGGCGGAAGCGCAGCAGCCGGTGGCCATCGGTGGCCACGAACGTGACGCTGCCCGGCTCCAGCTCCACGAGCACGCCCGTCATGGCGGGTCGCAGCTCGTCGGTGCTGATGGCAAAGTTGGTTTTGCTGTAGGCCCGGGCCAGCGTTGAGGAGGGAATCTCCATCGAGCTGAAGGGCCCGGGCACCGGCACTTTGGGGTAGTCGGCTGCATGCTCGCCCGTGAGCTTGTAGCGACCGTTGGCCGAATTTACCTGGGCGTGGTGCTGCTCCTCGTCCACGTCGAAGGTGATGGGCTGGTCGGGCAGCTGCTTGAGCAGGTTCAGCAGCAGGCGCGAGGGTAGGCAGATACGCAGTTCGTTTTTGCTGCTCTCGACGGGCAGGGAGGTCGTAATGGAGGTTTCCAGGTCGGAAGCCGTAATCTGCAGCGTGCCCTTGGCTACTTCGAAGAGAAAGTTGCTGAGCACGGGCACCACCGGGTTGCCCGGAATGACGGCGGCCAGGGGCTGAAGTGTTTTGAGCAGGGCGGAGCTGCTAACGATGAATTTGGGCATGACAAGCGGGGCGGCCGCTGGAGCGGGCGCGGGGATAGGGGTTGGTTGAGGGGTAGGTAGCTTGAGCCAAGTGCGGGCGTTTGACTCGAAGAGGGCAGCGTATTCCGGCCTGGCGTCGAGTGTGGCCGGCGTTTGAACTGGAAAGTCACTGCCTGAAAAGAAGGCGCGTTGCCCCTCTCCAGAAGGCCCCATACCGAAGCGCACATTGGGGGCGAACGTGTTATAATTTCCTGCTGTCACGTACAGCGTGCCCGTCTCCCCGGCATGGGGAGCAATCAGTGAGAAAGTGATGCCGCTAGCTTGGAGCTTATCAGCTAGGCCAGCGCAATGCGTGTTTATTTCCTGTAGGGCAACAGGTAAAAGTTCTTGAAAAGCAAGCTTATCCTCAGGCGATAATCTGTCGCTAAGTTTAGGCTTAGCCACGGCTGCCCCCTTTCGCTTTTGAGCGGTCATACTGGCCACGGCCCACGCCAGGCTGCTTGGTTGCTGCCCGCAGCGCAGGCTGCGCAGCTGGCTGGCCAGGCGTAGCTTCCGGCAAGTGGAGCACGTAAAGCGAGGCACCGGGGGCCTGGTCCGAAGTCTGCGCCTGCGTATCAAGGGTGCAGGCGACCGTATTGACTTGCTCAGGCTGCTGCGCAAAGAAGGGCGTAGCCGCGGGCAGGCACTGGAAGCGTAGCCCCTTGGTTTTGCCCGACAACGCGTTGAGCTGTGGCTGCCCACTCTGACCATTCGGCCAGTGTGCCAGCAGCCAGCGCTCGCCTTCCTCATCGTAGCATAGGGTAGCGGACTCGCCAGGCTCAGCACCAATAGCTTCTGTGGCGGCTGTATTAAGGCTGTGCGCCCCTTTGCGGCGCAGTGAGATGCTCGGCGCCATCGTTTTAGCCCCCTTCGGGCTAGGCTGGAAAAATGTAAGTTTCATGCCTTTGAGGAAGAAGAATGAAAAAATGAGGGGGCTGGCCTGTCGGGGGCTAGCCCCTTTTTGCGTTTAGTCGTCGTGGCCGGCGGCCGCGTCCTTGCCCCGCTTTTTGCCGCTACCCGAGAAAGTGAGCGTCACCGTGCCGCCGGCGGTCTGGGCTAGCTCGTCGAGAAAGTCCGTCTGCTGCTCCTGCACGTAGGGGGCGCTCTTGCCAGCCAGGTAGAGCTTTACTTCCTTATCGCACCCGGCCAGCTCGGTGCCGAGCGTAAACAGGTGCTCGTATTCCAGGCCGGTGGGCTTGTCGGGGTCGAGCACCTCGTGCGGGGTGGTGAGGTTGACCACCTTGCCGAAGCGCGTGGTTTTGCGCCCCAGAATCACCACGCCGCCCTTATCGGAGTAGGCGTAGCCCGTCACGGCGTAGTCCTTGAGCTCGGGCAGCTCCGAGAGCTTGCCGTCGTCGAGCAGCCAGCGAAAGGGCTGGCTGTCGTTTTTAAGCCACTCCTCGCCCTGCTGCACGCCCGGCAGCATCTCCAGCATGAGTAGGAAGTGGGGCAGCACCCGGGCGAAAGCCGCCTCGAGGTCGGCGTGGGCGGGGCGGTGGTGCAGGGCCGTTTTCTCGGCAAAGCCGCCGGCCTCGCCCTCGCTGTACTCGGCGTAGAGTGTGGAATCCTTGCGGTTGAGCTTCACCTTGGTGAGCATCCGGTCGGTGTCGGGTGCGTCTGACTGGGCTGGGGTCGCGTCGGTAGCATCGAAGTGCTCATTGCCGCCGGTGAGATAGGCTTCGCGCATGGCAGGGCTAGGGTAGGAGTGAGAAATCAGGCGTTATCGCGGAAGTCCTCAAGGCCGCTGAGCAGCGACTGCAGCTGGCGGATGCGCGCGGCCGCTTCCTCCTGGTTGTCGTGCACGTAGTGCACGAGCGTGAGCGTTTTCTCGCGCTTGGGCAGCAGCGGGTGCTGGCACAGGCGCTGCACTTCCGCGCGCTGGGCAGGCGAGATGGGTAGCGCCGGGTTGTCGACCAGGTTGGTAAAGTGGCCGGCGCCCTGCTGCAGGCGGGCTTGCCCTTCGGGGCCGGCGCCGGCGGCCAGGTTGCGGAAGAAGTCGGCCAGGCCAGTGTGCGTAAAGGGCGAGGGGTTCTCGGGAGCTTTCACGGTCAGGTTCATTATCTTTGTGCCCGAAGGCTTTTGTTGATTGCGAAATCGAAAAAGTGTTGGGCAGCTCCGGGGTGCGACCTGGGCTGCCCATTTTGCATTTTGGGCTAGCCCAGCCAGGCGGCGGCCAGTAGCAGCATGCCCAGGCTGGCCAGGCAGGCGGTTTCGGCGGCGCGGTGGGTGGCGGCCAGGCTCGCCTGCCGCACTCGGGTCACGAGCTCCGAGGCCCGGCAGCGCAGAAAAAGGCGGGGCACTTTCATAGCTGGGCGCAGCTAAAGCCCACGGCCTGGCGCAGGCCAGTTTCGAGGGCGGCGGCAAAGTGCGCGGGACAGGCGCTGGCGCTGCCCGCCACCACGTACACCTTTATGTCGGCCGCGCCCCCGCTGGCGATAGCCTCGTAGCTGGGGCCAGTGGAGTAGCCCACGTCGGCGCGCAGTACCAGGCGGGTGTGGCCGGCGGCCAGGGCCAGGGGCAGCAGCTGCGCGTGCAGGGCGGGCAAATCCAGCCAGCCGGGGGCGGCCGGGGGGCTGACAAGGGCGACTACCTGGTAGGCAGCCGGCTCGTCGAAGGTGAGGGAAAGCTCCATCGTGCGAAATGGGAAAAAGGGTTAGGAAAGCAGGGCGTCGAGGCCCGCCAGCACCCAGCCGGCCCGCCAGCACCCAGCCGGCCAGGTAGAGCAGGCCCAGGGCCAGTAGCACCGCCCGCAGGCGCACGGGGCGCACCGGTTGCAGGCCGGGGCGGCCCGGCTGACAGCGGTCGAGGGTGGCGTCGAAGGCGGCGGTGTAGCGGCGTTTCATGGCAGGGGGGTGTAGCTGAGAAGTACTTGCGGGGCCAGCCGGGGCTGAATGGGCTCGGTGAGGGCCCGCACGGGGTAAAAGCGGTTGTCGTCGTGGGCGTGGAAGGCTAGTAGCGCCGGGCCCTGGCTGCGGGGCACCACGTGCAGGCGCGAGCGGGCGCCGGGGCCGGCCGGCATCGCCGAGTAGGGCGGGTGCATGCGGTCGGTGCGCCTCAGTCCTGAGGCTGGGTTTGCTTGTAGAAATCGCGCACGGCCTGCTCGCACACCGAGTAGCGGTTGCCCAGGTACTGGTGGGCGATGCGGCCGCTGGCCACGAGCTCGCGGGCTTTGTCGGCGCCGCAGCCCAGGCGCATTTTCAGGCGGTCGTCGTAGCCCCGGCCGGGGGTGGCCTTCTCGCCGAGGTGGTAGGTGCGGGCCAGCCGGTCGGCCTCCACCTCGGCGGCGGCGCGGGCTGCCTCCTGCTGCCCGTGCACGCTGGCCAGGTAAGCCCGCTGCGCAGGCTCGCTCATGAGCAGGTTGTAAGACGTCCCCTCCAGGTGCAGGGTCGCAGTGAGAACAGCTTTCATCTCAGGGACTTAAGAAAGGGTGAGGGGGCAGGCCGACAGGCGCCGGCGCCGGGTGGTTTCGTCGGCCACCACGAAGGCCGTTTCTTCCGCCAGGCGCGGGTGCTGGCGGCTGGTTTCGGCCGCTACCCGGGCCACTTCGCTCAAGGGGGCGAAGCGCACGAACAGGGGCGGCATGTAGTGCTGGCGCACTTCGGCCAGCTCGGGCAGGTTGACGACGGGGCGTGCGGCGGCGGGGGCCGTGTTGAGGTACATCGACTCCACGGCTAGGCAGCTTTGCGCAGGGCGGCGTGGCCAGCTGGGTACATGGGAATCACTACGGCCTCGGTGCAGCGCTCCACGGCCAGGCATTCAGCCGAGTCGGTGATGTCGATTTCGGTGAAGAGCAGATGCACGCCCCCGAACCAGCGCTCGAGTTGGCCAGCTTCCGGAAAGCGGCGGGCCTGGCGGCCGGCGTAGGTGGTGCACTCCAGGGGGCTCGCCGGCACGTAGGCCAGCAGGCGCCAGAGCTTGCCGGCAGCATCGTAGCACGCGTTCTGGCCCAGCACGGGCAGCACGGTGCCGGCGGGGCGGCGCACCAGCTCATCGAGCAGGTGCAGCAAGTCGCCGTCTTTAAAGCCGTCGGCTAAGTCGTAAAACTGTTTCGGCTCCAGGGCCGAGCGAAGGGAGGGAACGAGGGTATTCTCCACGGTGCGAATGGAAAGAATGGGGGAAAAGGTGAAGGCGTAGGGGAGGGGCTAGGCGGCCACGGCGGGCAGCTTCTCGGGATTGGCCGCGGCCCAGGCCGCGTAGCCGGCGGGGTCGGTTTCCTCAGCCAGCTGCAGCACGGCGGGCCAGTACTTGGCGCGGGGATTTTCACTCAGCACCACGTCGCTCATGGTCTGCTTCTGCTTGCAGCCGGTGCGCTCGACAAGCGTGCGCGAGAAGCCGGCCGGCATGAGCTCCCGGATGCGCTGAGGGGCTTTTTTTTCAGGGTCCATAAGCGGGGGGTGTAGTACCTTGTAGGGGTAGTAGTAAGAGTATGACAAATGTACGAAATTGATTACATCTAGTATCATCAATTTCGCATACAAACCCTAAAAAAGTCTTGGACAAACCAGAAGAGCCTATACATCAGCGACTTAATTTGCTGATACAAACCCTTGAGGAAGGAGTGCAGCGTCGCTTCGCCCTTAAGGTGGGTATTGCTGCGGGTGTAGTGAATGACATTCTCGGGGTGCGCAAAAGCAAACCCGGATTTGACATTATCAGCAAAATCTTACAGGCGTATCCGCAGATGCGTGCTGAATGGCTGATGCGGGGCGAGGGCGAAATGCTCAAATCCGCGGAATCATTAAAAAATAATTCCGTATCATCCCGCCCGGCCCCTGTGGAGTTGCACATTGCGCCCGATACAACGGGCAATAAGAAAGCACCCTGGATTAACTATAAAGCCGCAGCTAACTACTTGACTGGCTACCAAAGTCAGGAGCGTTACGAGGAGTCAGAAATGCTTTCTCTGCCGCCGGAATTCATGCCAGGCAAGCAGCCCTATACAGCATTCACCGTCACGGGCGAGTCAATGGAGCCCACCTTTTTTGCCGAGGATATCGTGCTCTGCCAGCAAATTCCGCAAACGCAATGGCTCGACTTGCGCCACGAGCGGCTAGCCGTGGTGGTAAGCCGCACCCACGGTATTCAGCTTAAGCGCGTCACTGTGCGCAAGGAGCTACGCCTACTGCGCTGCCGCTCGGATAATCCGCGTAGTATCGCCTTCGATATCAGCCTGAACGATGAGGGAGATAGCCAGTCCGATGTGCTAGAGCTCTGGTCATTCGAATGGATGCTGACTAAGCGTAACGACCCACCTATCCGTGAGCCACTCGCCCGGGTCGCCAACATTGAAAACGAGGTGGGCGACCTGCGCTATCTCATCGAATCAATGCTCGACGAGCGCGAGATGGCGCGCCGGCTACGCGAGCGCGACCGTCGAAAAAATACTCCTACCGGAGAGTAGAGAAACCCTGAAAACTGCGCTCACCTATGTGCCCCAATTGCAATTCCGAGCTTAAGTCTACCTTTTTCAGCAACAATCAGCTGCTCTCACAAGAGGTTACAGAATTTATCCATGCCTTTACTTCTAGTCGGGCTCCGCAGTACTGCGAGAAGTGTGGCAAGCCACTCATTGAACAGGCTCGTCAGCAAGCACGGGCGCAGGACGCTAAACTTGGTGCAATTCTTAACAAGTATATCCATTATGTGCCGCTGCTTTCCATTCAAGCACCACCAGCCTGGTCGTTCACCCCGCTGGGTCTCGTCACAGGTCAATCGGTAACCGGCACAGGTGTTTTTGCAGAATTTGCCAGCAGCTGGACTGATTTTTTTGGAGCGCAGTCCAATGCGTACAATCAAAAAATTGCGGGTGGCGAAATCATTTGCCAGACCCAACTGCGTCTTAAATGTATTGAATTGGGCGGTAACGCAATTCTAGGGACCGATATCGATTACGCAGAAGTTGGCGGGCTAAAAGGAATGCTAATGGTCTGTATGACAGGAACAGCAGTGCTGCTGGAGAATACAGAAATTATTGGCAAAGAAGCATTGGAAGGGTTGAATATGGTGACTCAAACTGCTCGCAACCGTCGGGCAATGCGTCTTTACGCGGGCCTCATCAATAATCCTAGCCACTTGATTTTAGCGAGCAGCCAGCAGGACGCAAGGCCTGCGCAAGCAGTTGATTCCCCCAAAGCTGAGCCAGCTCCAATGACTGTACCCGTATCAATTCAAATAGCTCAACTGCGACAGCGCCACCAGCGTGGCGAGCTAACTGCTATGGAGTTAGAGCAGCAGATGGCAAAGCTTACTTCGAAGCAGCCATAACCATGCAGCCAGCCCCCGCCACGCAGCTGCCCGCCTACGACCAGGCCCAGCTCGACAAGCGCTTCCTGACCGAACTCGCCCGCCTACTCGACACCGAGGCCTTCGCCACCTACGCCGAGTGGGCTGCCACCGTGGGAGTGAGTGCCAGCTACCTGGCCGGCATCCGCCGCGGCACCTACCACGCGAACCTCAGCCTGCTCTACTCCACGCTGCGCCACTACCCCGGCTTCGATTTCAACTTCGTGGTGTTCGGCGCGGCTGTGTATGCCCGACCCGAGCCCACGGTGGCCCCCGTGCCCCGGCGCGGCCGCGTGCCCCAGCCTAAGGCCCCGGCGCGCCCGGTGGGCCGCCCACCCCGCAACGCCGCCAGCCCAGCTGCCTAAGCTATATGGAGTACACGTTTCGCCAGGTACTGTCCCGCCCCGATAAAGAGGGCCGCTGCCGCGTAGTGCTCGACGTGACGTGGGAGGGCAAGCGCCAGAAGATGCCCACCGGCGTGAGCTGCCTGCCCGAGCACTTCCGGCCCGAGGCGCAGCGCATCGTGAGTCCCAAAGACCCGCAGGCCGCGGTGCTCAACGCTAAGCTGGCGGCCGTCGTCGCCAAGGTGGCCAAGGCCGAGCTGCACGCTGCCGCCCACGACGAGCCCTTCGTGCCGCCCGTAAAGCCAAAGCGGACGCAGGTCGAGGTACAGAAGCCTGTGCGCGCGCAGCAATTCTACGAGCTCTGGCTGGCCGAAAACCCGGGCCTGAGCGCCAGCAGCAACCGCCGCTACAAACAGGTAGTTGCTCACCTGGAAGCCTACCGGGCGGGCTGGGCTATCACCTCGCTCACGCGCAAGGACTTTCTGGGCTACCTGGCCCACCTGGCCGGCCTGGGCCTGGTGGACAGCACGACGGTGAAGCACGTCAAGTTTCTGCGCGAGTGCTTCCGGCTGGCGGGCCTGGCCGTGCCGAGCTGGCTTAAGATGCAGGTGCGCTACGGCCGCTCACCGGCGCTGCAGGCCGCCGAGCTCTGCCGGCTCATCAGCCTGCCGCTCGTCGAGCAGGAGGCGCTCGAGCAGGAGCGCGACATGTTTCTGCTGCAAACCCTGCTGCTGCTGCGCGACTCCGACCTGCGCCAGCTGCGGCCCCACCACGTCAGCGAGCTCGACCTGCCTGGTGCGGGCAAGGTGCCGGTGCTCAGCATCCGCCAGGCCAAGACCGGCGACGAGGTGCGCCTGCCCCTGCCGCCGCTGGCCGCCGCCATCTGGGGCAAGTACGCCGGCGAGCTGCCCGTGAAGGTGCAGCAGCACCGCAACCGCTACATGAAGCTGCTCATGGAGCGCGCCGGCCTCACCCGCGAATTCGTGCGCGTGCGCTACGTGCAGGGCGAGGCCACGGAGGAAGTTGTGCCGCTCTGGCAGGTCGTGACCACCCATACGGCCCGCCACACCGGGGCCGACATGGTGATGCTCGGCAGTGGGGGCGATTCCAACCTGAAGGAAAAGGCCCTGGGCCACGCCGGCGTCTACGGCCACGACGCGCTCGAACGCTACGGCCCGGCCCTGCTTAAGGCCTGGCGCACCGTACTGGGTGCAACCGAATTAAATGCACCCAAACCTATCCCCCGCAAACGCCCGGAACGCCGTAAGTACACGGGGGGCGGGATGTCGTTTGGGCTGGTAAAAAGGCAATAGCTTGGGGTTATTCTCGGTTATCCTAGGTAAGGGGATGGCACCAAGTGGGCCCACTAAAACGGCTTTTACAGTAGTGTAAAGGCCGTTTTTTATTTTATACCCCCGGTTTTGCCCCCAGTTAGCGTTATTTTGGGGTAAGAAGTACTAGCAGTGCTGTTGGTATGCGTTGCCGTAGTTTAGGCAGGTGAAACGTTGGCTTCTGCTATTCTTATTCCTCTCCTACTCTGCTTCAGCACAACTCCCCACGGCCGAAGCAGCGAAGCCTGCTGTACTTTTCTGGCCAATCAACTACCCAACGGGCACGGTAGTTTTCACGGCCTTCACCGCGCACCCGCTGGCGCCGGCCTTGGCCCAGGCGGAGCACTTACGGGCGTGGCTCACCAGCACCTGCTCGCGGTGGGAAGAACTACAAACCCAGGCCGACTCTACCCAGCTTTACCAAGGGCAGTTGCGCGGTGTGCACGTAGGCGTCGCGCTACGGTTTGCCGTGCAGGTGCGTCGCGAGCACGCAGGGTGGCAGTATATACTTCTCGCTTTTCGGGTACGCTCACCCACGGGTGACCCCGACCTAGTGCACTGGCTGCCGCTGGAGCACTTGCTCGATGACCGGGACTTTGGCCCCGACATCAGGAGTTTTCAGCAGCAGCTACAGCGTGCCTTGCCAAGTTTAGGTAAGTAAAAAATAGGGTAGTAGCTTGCTGTATGAATAAATGTCTACTCACGAGCTGCGCACTTTCATTGACTTTGCCCACCCTAGCCCAGCAAGCCGCCCCACCACCTTTGCCCCCGCCTATCTGGAATAACGCTGAGGCCGTGTTGAAGGTCGGCTCTGACTACAGCCGGGGGCGGGGCTTCGCCAAAGACGAGGCGCGGGCGCTGCAATGCTACGAGCGTGCCGCTGAGCTCGGCAGCGCCGTGGCCATGGACAACGTGGGCACCTACTATGCGCAAGGCCGCGGCGTTGCCGTCGATAAGGTGCGGGCTATTGCCTGGTGCCGCCGCGCGGCCGCCAAAGGCTACCTGCCGGCCATGAACAACCTAGGCGTGCTCTACAGCGCGAAGATGCAGGGCAAGCCCGACTACTGCCAGGCGCTCGACTGGTTCAAGAAGTGCGCGGAGGGCGGCAACGCCACCGGCATGTGGCACCTGGGCCAGGCCTACCACCAGGGGCTCTGCCCGCAGGCGCGCAGCAAGCAACTGGCCCGGCAGTGGCTGCGCAATGCCGTCGAGATTGGTAGCCAGCCCTCAGCGTCAGGGCAGAGCAAGTATGCAGCTGAGCAGGCGGCGCTGGAGCTGCGCAAACTGTAGCTAGGCTAGCGTAGTCGACGGCACCGGAGCTGGGTGCAGCACATGCCAGCTGTGCCACACGGCAGCCAGCAGCAGCACGATGGCCAGGGCGAAGGCGAGGCGACGGGGCCAGCGGGTGAGGTGGCGGTGTTCAATAAGCATGGGGCAAAGAAAATCCCAAGTTATTATAGTTGAGCTTATTATGATTGTATAAATATAACTAGGAAAAGTGCTTCATCTTTCCGTCATTTGGCACGGTAGCCGGTGATACGGGTGCTGATGCTTCATTTCTTTTCCACCTCCCTACCAAATCCTCATATGAAAGTAAAACTCCTCTTTTACCTGTTACTAACGCTGTGCTGGTGCACCAACGCATTAGCTCAAGTCAGCCTTTATGACTTTAAAACACCTTCTGGCTCTATCACCCTTACCGCAGGTTCCACCCAAATCCTTCAACCAACTTTTGAGATTACCATTCAGAAGCCTATTGGTACGGCATTAGATAGTCGCTCACTTTTCCAGGTGTATGCGGTGACTTCCCGAACGTTAACCCCATCGTCCTCCAATAGCCTTCCTACTTTTAATGTACAGTTGCCTACTACTTGGACGCCAGTAGGTGGAAATACGGAGAGAGGAGTTGTGACTGGTTCCTTTCACATCAACTATAACAGCACTAGTAATGGCAGGGCGAACGAAATAGAGATGTTATACACAGGCTATGTGGGCTCTACTGCTTATTCGAATATCAGCGACAATACCATTCACATCAATACTACCGTTACCACACCGACTGTCAACACAATTTGTGGTCTTTCAGGTGCTACTGGTCAGGGAAACCAGATTTGTCGGAGTCAATTCGTTCCGTATACCTCAAGACCAGCTTTACTCACGGGGCAAGAAAAGGGGCAAGACGATTATGTGTTTGAATGGGAGTACAGCTATTCTGGCACGCAGATTATTCCTGGCCAGCAAACTGGCTGGCAAAACACTGGGGGAACTGAACAAAATTTTCAGCCATGGGATTGCTGGCAAACAGTGCATTATCGGCGCAAAACACTCTCTGTGCACAAGAACTGGTTGGGCCAAACCTACCATGACTACGTTGCCGATAGCAACCCAGTACTCATCATTCCCTACGTACTAGTAAATTCGGGAAACTACCTGATACGCAATCGTCGGAGTGGACAGGTGTTGGAAATAGGCGGCAATTCGACGAGTGACGGTACTCAAGCTACCCAGTCGCCTTCTAGGGGTACTGTGAATCAACAATGGCAAATCAACTCATTAGGAGATGGTTCATACACACTCATTAACGCGAACAGTCAAAAGGAATTAGGCGTCAATACCGAAGGCCGTGGGGCATCTATTACTCAATATACTCTTAGCAACAGCCCTGACTATACATCGAGACACTGGCTGTTCCAGCCTGTGTACGGGTCACCTGGTTTTTATACAATAACCAATGGTTTTAGCGGCCTAGTGATGGAGATTGGGGGAGGGTCTCCTTATAATAGTGCTCAAGGCGCAGGGGCAAACCACTGGTACTATTATGGCGCCAGCACTGACCACGGAGAACAGGAATGGGAACTAATTCCGGTGCCCGCTCCCGTCGCCGGGGGTAATCGCTTTCCAGGCGTTTACACGATAACCAACATAAACAGTAATCAGGTTTTGGAAGCCGGCGGTAATTATCCTGACCCGATTACGGCTGGCACCAAGATTAACCAGTGGCCCTATGGTGGTACTTCCAATCAGCATTGGACTATCACCGAAACCGACCCGGGCTATTATAAGATTGTCAACCGCAACAGCGGTTTCTGCCTCGAGATAGGGGGTAACTTACCAGCACCTACCACTGCTGGTACTTTAGCGAACCAGTGGCCCTATTTTGGCAATTTGAACCAGCAGTGGGCTATCAACGAGGTTTCCCCTGGTTCCGGCATGTATTATTTCATCAACCGCGGGAGCAGCTACGCGCTGGAAATTGGCGGTGGCTCTACGAAAGACAACGGCGCGAAGGCCAATCAGTGGTATTACTGGGGCGGGCTCAACCAGCAATGGTATATCAACCTCTTCGCCCAAAACCGGATGATGGCTCCCCAGCCTGCGACAACCCAAGCTTCAGCTCCTGAAGCAGTGGCAATGAGCGTATTCCCCAACCCTACCGCGGGTGTGGCCACTATCTCTTACTCGTTGGCTACTGCGGCTACTGTCAGTGCCGAAGTAACTGATGCACTCGGCAGAAAAGTAGTCACCGTCACAAAGGGCGAACACCAAGAGGCTGGGCACTACGAATTAACTATTCCTACTCTTGCGCGAGGTGTATATGTGGTGCGACTAGTGCACAACGGGGTGACGGAACATAAGAAGCTTGTAGTTGAGTAATCAGTTGTAAATACTATTTTAAAAAGCCCTGATCGCACGGTCGGGGCTTTTTTATGTCCACTCCCTTGGTAACTTCACCCAGTAGCTGTAATCCTCCAACGGCACGCTGCTCACGAAGCTGCGTAGCACCACCGGCTGCTCCTGGCCATAGTCCACGCCGACCTCGACAAAGAAGCCGCGGCCCTCATCGGCGCAGTGGTAGAGGTTGACGCCCTCGTCATCGGCCTCCCAGCGTTGGGCCAGAAAGGTGCCGTGCTTGAGCACCCACTCGAGCTGCATAACGGGGGAGAGCAGGCGAAAGGCGTAGTAGGTCATCAGGGCAAGGTAGCAGCGGCAGGCCCATCTTTGCGCGCTACTTCTTCGACTGATGACCTACCCTCGACTCCGAACGGCCGCACTCGCCGCGTTAGCACTAGTGGCCGCCGCCTGCGCCAAAACTGATACTGTGGGCCCTGCGGCTACGCTGCCCACCGATGACAACCTGGCGCTGGGCAACCCCAGCGGGGCCGTGGCCAGCGCTTCCACGCCGGCAAACTACCTGCTCACGCGGCCGCAATATACTAGTAGCTATCATCGTGACCAAGGCAAGCCCAACTGGGTGAGTTGGCACCTGGGCGCAGCGGACCTGGGCAACGCACCGCGCCAGGATGACTTCCGCGCCGATGCCGACCTGCCCAGCGGCTGGTACCAGGTCAAGCCGAGCGACTACTCAGGCTCGGGATTTGACCGAGGGCACAACTGCCCCAGCGCCGACCACACGGCCACGGTAGCCGACAACTCGGCTACCTTTCTGATGAGCAACATGATGCCGCAGGCGCCCAACAACAACCAGCAGACCTGGGGCAATCTGGAAGACTACTGCCGTACGCTCGTGCGGGCCGGCAACGAACTTTACATCGTCTGCGGCTCCTACGGCCGGGGCGGCACCGGCAGCGCAGGCTACCAAACTACCCTTGCGGGCGGCAAGGTCACGGTGCCCGCGCACTGCTGGAAAGTTGTGGTGGTGCTGCCCGCGGGGGCAAATGACCTAAAGCGCATCACGGGTAGCACCCGGGTAATTGCCGTCAACACGCCCAACGAAAACTCGCTAAGTTCTAACTGGGGCACCTACCGCACCAGCGTCGATGCCCTCGAGTCAGCTACGGGGTACGACTTGCTCTCGGCACTGCCGACGAGCGTGCAGGCCACCCTCGAAGCGCAAACGGATACTGGCCCCACGAACTGAGCTAAGCGGCCCTAGGCAAGGGTGGGTATGCACAGACAGGTAGGGTGCCCATGAAAAAGCCCCAGCACTTTTGTACTGGGGCTTTCTATAATGCAAGTCCTTCCAGGGGACTTGCGAAAGTTGTCCGCATGACAGGGGACACAACAAAGATAGAATAGGAGTAAGGCGAGGACAGTATTCTAAAAAAATGCGTGCGACTACTTGCCTTTGCGGCATGAACAGGGATAAGTAGTCATTTTCCTAACGTAGCAGGGTGCAACTGTTTCTTTATTAACTACAGCACGTTGAAAAGCAGCTTTTTGCTTCGTGGTATTCACTTTGAGGCAGCTGAAAATTCATAACATACTGGTAATAGTAGGCTCATTTTTTATCGGTTTTCTGAGATTATAAATTGCAAATAGCAATCAATCAATTCTTTATCAGAGGAAGGGGAGTTTGGTAATCCTACGCGTTCTTTGTGTACGACCTAATATCCGGCGCCTGTGTTCGGTTGGGTTTTTCACATTTTTTCGCCTTCATGAAGAAGATTCTACGCCACTCCCGGGGCTTATTGCTGCTTGCTCTGCTGGTCCTCTCGGCTGGCCGGGTGAGTGCGCAAACGGCCGCCCCGACGCAGGAAACGTTTGAGACCGGTACCAAGCCGGACTACGCCACCGGCACCGTCACGCTGAGCACCGGCGACTGGACCTTTACCGATGCGCTGCTTGGTGCCGAGGTTGGCGACCACAAGAACGGCACCCAGGCCGTGCGCGTGGAGCAGAAGGGCCGCCTCACAATGGACTTCTACTTACCGGGCGGGGCCTCGCTCGTCACGGTGCAGCATGCGCTCTACAGCGGCGATGCCAGCAGCGCCTGGGAATTGTGGGCCCAATCGCAGTCCTGCAGCTGTAACAACTGGACCAAGGTCGGCGCCACGGTGCTCACCACCAGCGCCACATTGCAAACGGCTGCTTTTTCGGTAAGCCTACCCGGCGCCGTGCGCTTCGAGCTGCGCAAGGTGTCCGGGGGCGCGGCCCGGCTCAACTTCGACGACTTCACGGTGACCTCTTACGGGGCCGTGGTTGCCTCGGCTTACCCCGACAATGATAACTTGACGATGGGTAATCCTAGTGGCGCCACGGCTGACGTTAATTTTCCCGACAACTACTTACTCTACCGCAAAGGCATTCACGCCATCGGCTACAACCGGCACGATGCCAAGCCCAACTGGGTAAGCTGGCACTTGGATGACTCTAACCGGGGTACGGCCGACCGCCAAGACGACTTCCGCCCTGATTCACTGTTGCCGGCCGGCTGGTATCGGGTGCTGGCCACGGACTACTCGGGTTCAGGCTTTGACCGGGGTCATAATTGCCCCTCGGCCGACCGTACCAGCTCGGTGCGCGCCAACTCGCTCACCTTCTTGATGAGCAACATGATGCCCCAGGCCCCCAACAATAACCAGAAAACCTGGGCTGACCTGGAAAACTATACGCGCAAATTTCTGCCGGGCTACGAAGCTTACATTATCGCGGGCAGCTACGGGGTGGGCGGTACCGGCAGTGCCGGCTACATGGAAGTTGTGCCTAGTGGCAAGGTAGTCGTTCCCAAGCGTACCTGGAAAGTCATTGTGCTGCTGCCCGTGGGTGATAATGACCTGCTGCGCGTCAACGCCAGCACACGCATCATCGCCGTGGACATGCCCAACAATAATTCGCTGAGCACCGACTGGGGCAGCTACCGCACTAGCGTGCGGGCCATCGAGAATGCCACGGGCTACAACCTGCTCTCCGCCCTGCCGGCCGCCGTGCAGGATGCCGTCGAAACGAAGGTGGATAATGGCCCCACCAACTAGGCCCCCCAGTTTCCCTCATCGTCTTCATCCGCAGTTATGCTCTCACTTCGCTACTCGCTCACCTTGCGCGCCTTGCCGGCGCTGCTCCTGACGCTGCTGCTAGCCCTGGCAGCGCGTGCCCAGACTCCCTACAAGCTAGCCACAGGTTCCTACGTCGAGGATTTTAGCCAGATAAGCACCTGGACCAACAATTTTGCGGCCGGTACGGGCGCGGCGCCCTATAGTCCCGCGCCTTCCCTCACCGGTACCACTGCTGGCACCACAACCGTTTTCTCCTCCAGTACTAGTGGTGGGGTGCAGAAAGGCTCCCAGGCTATCGTGTTGCTGGTCACCGGTACGGTCGATGGCAATTACGTCGGCTTTGACCTCAACCTGGATTTTACGGGTACTACGGCCGGCACCCTCTCCTTGGACTGGGCCTCCGTTATCAACAGCACCGCCGGTAATCGCCAGTCCACCTTCAAGCTCCAAACCAATACGGGGGCTAGCGGCGCTTTCGTGGATTTACCCGGCTCCTCGGTCACTATCAACAATACTACCGTTACGTCCGGTCAGTTTAAGGCCTTGAGCTTACCGGCCGACTTTAACGGCAACGCAGGCGCTAAAATCCGTTTTCTACTGCTGACGTCTGGTACTGCTGGCACGTCGGGCAACCGCCCTAAAATCAGCTTGGATAACGTGCAGGTGACGGCCACTACCGGTACGACGGCGCCTCCTCCCACCACATCCACGATTACTACCACAGCCAGCACTTACGCCAGCCCTTGGTGCATCACCAGTAGTACGGGTAGCAGTGCGTTCGATGTAAGCTTTACGAACACGGGCACGTTTACCGGCTCCTTTCAGGCACAGCTGTCGGACGCGAGCGGCACTTTTGCCGATGCCACCAGCAACCTCATCGGCTCGGCCACCACATCGCCCATTTCGGCTGTTATTCCGGCCGGCACAGCCAGCGGCACTGCTTACCGGATTCGGGTGCTCAACGGCACCACCCTCGGCAGCAACAACGGCAGCAACCTAACCATCACCCTGGCCCCGGCCACCAACTCGGTGACCGTTAGCCCGGCTGACGGGCAGAGCTTTGCGACCAATGCCCAAGGCAAACTGCTAACGGCTAGCCCAGCTGTTGCGTCCTCAGTTGCCTGGCTCTACGGCACCTCGGCTACCGGCCCCTTCTCGGCGGCCCTGCCGAGCACGAGCGCCACGTACCAGCCCAAGGGCAGCGATTTTCCTGCCGCCGGTACCTACTACGTCGTGGCCCAGGCCACCAGCACCTGCGGCAGCGTCGTGGGCACGAGCACCCCCGTGCAGGTAATCGTCACCGATGCCCCGCCGGCGCTCACGGCCTCCGTGATGTCTCTGCCGGACTTCGGAACGGTGGCCGTGGGCAGCACGTCGCCAGCTAAATCCTTTACCGTCAGCGGGACCGGGGTAACGGGCAACGTCACCATTACCCCCGCCCCCGGCTTTGAGATTCGCATCGGGCAAACGCCCTTCGCCTGCTGCGCCCTGGTGCTCACGCCCGACGGCGCGGGCAACCTGGCCCCTACGCAACTTGACGTGCGTTTTGCCCCGCAGTTGGCGCAGGCCTACAGCGATAAAATCGCCATCGCCAGCCCCGGCCTGGCCGAGCAGGACGTAGCCGTTACCGGCACCGGCACCACGGCTACCTACCCGGCCACCGTAACCACGGCTACGCCATCCAGTATCACTACCACTACGGCCACCGCGGGCGGTAGCTCGCTGGATGACGGCGGCGCGTTGGTCACGGCCTACGGGGTAGCCTACGGCATCGACCCCGAGCCCACGGTAGCGGGCCCCCACACCACCGACGGTAGCGGGCTGGGCACTTTTACCAGCTCGCTCACGGGCCTGCGCCCGGGCGTGCTGTACTACGTGCGCGCCTATGCCACCAACGCCCAGGGCACGACTTACGGCGAACAGCTTAGCTTCACCACCGTGGCCGTGCCCCTGGCCGACGAGCCAACAGCCTCCTCGACCATTACGGCGAGCAGCGTGCGCCCCACCCGCGTACTGCTCACCTTCACGGGCGGCACGGGAGCCAAGCACCTGGTGCTAGCACACCTGAACGGCCTAGTCAACCAAGACCCCACCGATGCGACGACCTACACGGCTAGTTCGACGTTTGGGCAGGGCAGCGTGCTCGGCGCCGATGCCGATAACTACGTCGTCTTTGCCGCCGCCGGCGACACAGCCACCATCTTCGGCCTGCGTCCCAATACCCCGTACTCGTTTGCGGTCTACGACTACAACGACAACAACACGCCCTTCGCTGAGAACTACCGCACCAGCGACCCGGGCGTGCTCTCGCTGACTACGCCAGCCTTACCCCCGACCTTGCTGCTGCGCGAGAACTTTATCTATGCTGCCGGCACGGCGCTGACGGCCAACAATTGGGCTGCGCACAGCGGCGCGGGCACGAAGGCGTTCACTGTCACCAGCGGCAACCTGACCTACCCGGGCTATAGCGCGGGTGCGGGCAACTCGACCGCCTTCACCGGCAGCGGGGAGGACGTGAACCGGCAGTTCCCGACGGTCTATGCGCGCACGGCCGTCTACGTCTCGTTTTTGGTGAACGTGGCGGATGCCTCGACCAGTGGCGACTACTTCCTACACCTGGGCCCCACGGTGCTCAGCACTAACTTCCGGGGGCGGGTTTTCGCCAAGAAGGTAGGGTCCACGCTCCAGTTTGGAGTAGCCGGCAGCGGGGCCGCCGTGTACGCCCCGACGGCCTACGCCTTCAACACGACCTACCTGCTGCTGCTCAAGTACAGTTTCGACGAGACGGGCAACGAGACCGATTTGTTTGTGAACCCGGCCACCAGCGGCACGACGTACCGCCTCACGGCCATGCCCGATGCCAGTGCGCCAGAATCGGCTGGCTCGACGCCAACTGATATTGGCACAATTGCGCTACGGCAAGGCTCGGGCTCGCCTACGCTTACCATTGATGCGCTCGGCGTGGCCACCGCCTTCCCGCTCACGGCCGACGCCGGCCCCCTGCCCGTTACGCTGACCCAGTTCACGGCCCAGGCCGCAGGCCGCGGCGTGCAGCTAGCTTGGACCACGGCTAGCGAGGTCAACAGCGACCACTTCGTGGTGGAGCGCTCGCTCGACGGGCGCACGTTTAGCCCGCTGCAAACCGTGCCCGCTGCGGGCAGCAGCAGCACGCCTCGCACGTATGCCGCCCTCGATGCCCAGGCTCAAGCAACCGGCGCTACCCAGCTCTACTACCGCTTGCGGAGCGTGGACCACGACGGCAGCAGCGCCTACTCGCCCGTGCAGGCTGTGACGCTGGCGCCCGCTGCTGGTGGGCTAGCCCTGTTCCCGAACCCCATTGCCGGCAGCGCTACGACCCTCGTGGGTGCCAGCGCCGGCGCGCACGTGCAGGTGCTCGACGCGCTAGGCCGCGTAATCACCACGGCTACCGCGGATGCCGCGGGCACGGCGCACCTGACGCTGCCGGCGGGCGTGGCCAGCGGCGTATATGTCGTGCGCACTGGGGCTCAGGCGCTAAGGTTGATGGTGAAGTAAGCAGACACGAAGCACAGAAGTAAGAAGCCCCCGGCCGTGTGGTCGGGGGCTTTTTCGTGTCCATCTATACCTAAAGCCACCTATCCACTTCACACGCTCTGCATGTCCCAAAGGTAAAAATAAACCCTCTAGTAATCAGTATTATACAGAAGGTGTCTACACTTTGTCTACACTCCATTTTAGGAAAAAGTAGGGCAGCGAGCGAAAGATTGCAGCCAGTTGAGGCGGTTGGCTGCCGCCCTAGCCCCCGAGCTCCTCGGCAACAGCGCCTGGCGCTGGCAGCCGCGCCTAAGCCTGAGGTCAGCCCTCGGCACCGGCGCGGCCGCACGAGGCTGGGCTATTCTTCGACTTGCCTTTAACCTCGTGTTTAGCTTGCGCATAAGCTACTGTCCTACTACTTCTACTTATTCTTCTGTTTCGGCTTCATGATTCAACGCTACTTCCGTGCCCCGCTGGTGGCCCTGCTTTTACTAGCAGCTGCCCCTCGCTTTGCTCAGGCCCAGACGGGCGCCGTGGGCATCGGCACCACGGCCCCCGACGCCTCGGCCGTGCTCGATATCACGAGCACTGGCAAGGGCCTGCTGCCCCCGCGCATGACCCAGGCGCAGCGCGATGCCATTGCCAGCCCCGCCACGGGCCTGACGGTGTACAATACCACCACCAACCACCTCAACACCTGGAACGGTAGCAAATGGGACGAGGCGCTGAGCGCCACGCAGCAACCTTATCAAGGCCCGGCCGTGTCTTTTGCCTACACGGGTGCCCCCCAGACGTATACTGTGCCGGCTAATGTTTATAGCTTGCAAGTGGATGCGGCCGGCGCCAGCGGCGGCAGTGGCACCATCGGCAGCTCTCCTAATGTAGGGGGGGCGGGGGCCCGCGTGCAGGCCATGCTGCCGGTGACGCCCGGCCAGGTGCTCACTGTCTACGTGGGCGGGGGTGGAACGTATAACGATACCTTCAACGGCCAAGCGCCAGGCGGTTACAACGGGGGCGGGTTGTCTGGTAATGGGGGCTCGGGCGGCGGGGCTACCGACCTGCGCAGTGGGAGCGCGCAACTCGGCGACCGGCTGCTAGTGGCTGGCGGCGGCGGCGGCGGCGGCTACCTGGGCATCGGCTCACAGGGCGGCGCGGGGGGCGCCCCCAATGGCGGCAACGGCACGAATAATGCCGCGACCGCAGGCGGGGGGGCCACGCAAACAGCCGGGGGCAGCAATAGTGTTAACTCAAACATGGGCAAGCTGGGCCAGGGTGGCAATCAAACCGCTACCGGCGGCGGCGGGGGCGGCGGCTACTACGGGGGGGGCGCAGGCGCATATGGCGGCTACGCAGGCGGCGGTGGCGGCGGCGGCTCGTCGTGGGTAACCCCTAGTGGCGGTAGTGGCATTACGATGACTGCCGGCTACAAGAATGGTAATGGTTATCTGACCATCACGCCCGGCCCGGCTTATACCGCGCCGGCCATCAGCGGGGTTAATTTCATCAACGTGCCCGGCACGTGGAGCGTGAACGGCACCAATTATTACTACAACAACGGCAACGTGGGCATCGGCACCAGCAGCCCCGCCGGCCAGCTGGCCAACACGGCCGGCAACGTCATCGCTACCGATGGCAACGGCATCAGCCAGCAGGGCCTAGGCTGGGTCAACACCAGCAGCGCGGGCTACGCCGGCTTGTTCTACAACGCCAACAACACGGTCAGTGGCCCAGGCCTGGCCGTGAAAATCACCAGCCCGGCCGCCGCCGCCCTCGACGTGAGCCAGGGCGGCAGTGCGGGCACGGCCGGCACCAGCCTGCTGCGCGTGCAGGGTACCGGCCAGGTGGGCATCGGTGTGGCTAGCCCCACCCAGACCTTGGATGTGAACGGGGGCATCCTGGCCCGCAGTACCAGCGCCATCAGCCAGCAGGGCGCCTACCTGCAGTGGAACCGTACCGGCGGTCAGGGTGAGACCTGGCTGCTCAACCAGCAGGGCGGCGGGCCGGGCGGCATCTACTTCGGCAAGTCTGATGGCAGCAACAACGCCACCGAGTGGGCCCGCTTCGACGGCAACGGTAACCTGGGCCTGGGCACCACCCCTGGCCAGAAGCTCGACGTGAACGGCAATGCCAATGTGAGCGGCAACAGCTCGGTAGGTGGCAGCCTGGCCCTGCGCAACAGCACCACTGAGAAATACAACTGGAGCCTGACCAACGGTGGCCTGAACCTGAGCGAGAGCGACGTGGCCAGCGGGCGGCTGTTTGTGCAGGATGGCGGCAACGTGGGCATCGGCACCACCTCGCCCATCGCCAAGCTGCATGTGAGCGGCAGCGCCCAGGCCACGCCCACCGGCGGCAACACGTCCTACTTCTATGGAGGCTCCCCCCTGATTGGCCCCCAGCCGCCCGGCGGCACCACGGCCCGCGCTACGGCGGCCTACTTCGACGGCGGGCAGGTGTGGGTCAACAGCACTATCGTGGCCGGCGCGCTGAACACGACCTCCGACCGGCGCATCAAGCGCGTGCTCGGCCTCTCCGACCGCGCGGCCGACCTGGCCCTGCTCAATAAGTTGCGCATCACCGACTACGCCTATATCGACCAGCACGCCAACGCGCCCGGCGTTATCAAGAAAGTCATCGCCCAGGAAGTGGAAGAGGTGCTGCCCACCGCCGTTTCGCGCTCCACCCAGGCCCTGCCCAACGTGTATGAGAAAGCCACCAAGCTCAGCTACGCCGCCGGCCAGCTGACCGTGACCACAGCCAAGGCCCACGAGCTGCCGACCCAGGGCGGGCGGATGCGCTTCTACACCCCCACGAATGAAAGCCTCGACGTGGACGTGACGGTAGTCGACGCCCACACAGTGCGCTTTGCCTCGGCCCAGGCCTACGCCAGCGGGCTGTTCGTGTACGGCAAGTACGTCGATGACTTCCGCTCGGTCGACTACGACGCCCTCACCACCCTCAACGTGAGCGCCACCCAGGAGCTGGCCCGCCAGGTCGCCGAACTCAAAGCCGAGAACGCCACTCTTAAAGCCAATGCGGAATCTATTAAAAACGAGCTACAAACGGTGAAAGTCCAGGCCACGGCCACGCTGGAAACCTTCGAGGCCCGGCTGCGGCGGCTGGAGGCTGGCGGCGGTCAGGCCCAGCGCTAGCCCTACTAAATGTTCCGGCGCAAACTACCCGCGCTGGGGCATTTACCTTCTTCGCCCCCTTCCTGCATGAAACAATACTTTACTCTGGCCCTGCTGCTGCCCGCCCTGGCCGCCAGCGCCCAGACCACGCTCACCAACGACGGGGCTAACCTCACGGTGACGAGCGGCACCACGCTCTACGTGGCGGGCGCGGTGCAGAACAACGCCGGCGGTACGCTCAGCAACGCCGGCATACTGTACCTAACCGGCGACCTGACCAATGCCGGCACGCTCACCAGCAGCGGCACGCTGCTCTTTGTGGGCGCCAGCAACCAAACTTTCACGCCCGGCACCGCCACCGTGGCCACGCTCGTGCTCAACAACACCGGGGCCAGTGACCACACCCTGGCCCTGCCCGCCGACCTGACCGTGGGCAAGGCCCTGACCCTGCAAAGCGGCCTAGTGCGCACCGCCCCCGGGGCCACCCTGACCCTGCCCGACGGGGCCACGCTCAGCGGCGAGGCTCCCGGCCAGTACGTGCAGGGTAACCTACGCATTATTCGCGCCGCCACCAGCGGGCTCGACTTCGGCCACGGTATCAGCTTTAAGCGCACCGCCGACATGGGCCAGGTCACCATCACCCGCACGGCGGGCCTGCAAACCGACAACCTGAGCCACGCCGTGGGCCTGGGCTCGGCTTCGGCCCAGGGCATCGACCGCATCTGGACCGTGGAGGGCACCGGCGACCAGGCCACCCCCGTGCCCATCACCCTGAGCTGGGTGGCCGACGACGACAACGGCTTCACCAACTTCTCGGCGCTGCAAGCCTGGCGCGCCCCGCTGGGCACGGCCGATTGGGGCGCGGTGGGCAACCCCGGCGCGGCTACGGTGAGCGGCGACACGCGCAGCTTCTCGTTCACGGCCCTGGCACTGGGCCGCCTCACAGTGGGGGCGGCCACCGCGCCGCTGCCCGTCACGCTGGTGGCCTTCACGGCCCAGGCTCAGGGGGCCGACGCGCTGCTGAAGTGGAGCACGGCCTCGGAATTGCACAACGACCACTTCGAGGTGGAAGCCAGCGCCGACGGCAAAACGTTCCGCCGCATTGGTACGGTGGCGGGGGCGGGCACCAGCACCCTAGCCCACAACTACCAGCTCGTGGACCCGGCCATCTCGCGCTACGGTACTGACCTGGTGTACTACCGCCTGCGCCAAGTCGATACCGACGGCACGGCCGCCTACTCGCCGGTGCGCACCGTGGCCGTGGCTCGCCCCGCCGGGCTGGCCTTGTTTCCCAACCCGACGCACAGCGCGGCCACGCTCACTGGGGCTCAGCCGGGCGCCGCGGTGGTGGTGCTCGATGCCGTGGGCCGCACCGTGGCCAGCTTCGTGGCCGACGCCCGCGGCACGGCCGCGCTGGCCCTACCCCAGCCGCTGGCCAGCGGCGTGTACGTGGTGCGCACCGACGCCTCGGCCCTGCGCCTGACGGTGGAGTAAGCAGCTACGAAGCGTGCAGATAAAAAGCCCCCGGCCGTGTGGTCAGGGGCTTTTGCGTAGTAGGGGAGTAGCTAGGCTAGTTGCACTTCATGCACCCGCGCAAGCCGGATGCTTGGGCTTCACGTTGGCTCATCACCAGCGTTTGGTAGGTGCAGCGGCGCATGGCCGAGCAGTCCTCGCTGCTGTGGTACACCTCGGTGCGACCGTTGCCACAGACGTAGACCTTAGGGCCGGTCGCAACCTTGGGGCTAGCCTTATGACTGGACGGGGTAGGGTGGGGCGCCGGGCTCGTGCTGCTGTATGTACTGCCCCCGGCTGCCTCCACGCCGGCCCAGTCCACGTCAGCCGTGACCTGACTTTGCTCCTCGACGAGGTAGTCGGAGCGCACGTAGCCCGTGTGGCCGTTCACCCGCACCTGGCTCCAGCCATCTACTTGCTCGTGCACGAACTGCACGCGGCTGGCGCCGGCGATAAGGGCGCTGGCTGCAGCCGCAGCATCGGGCCGGGCGCGCAGGGTCAGGGACGTAGCGTTGACATAGCGGTACGTCGCGCCCGTTTGGGTTTGGGCCAGGCTGTCGGCCGCGGTAAGTGTCTGGGCCTGGCTCCAGAAGGGGAGGAGGCAAAGGAGTAGGAGTAGAAATCTAGTCATGCAGAAAGAAATAGAGTGTCTTTTGATTTCGAGCAGAGCGAATATAGTATATGCTAGCTGTGTTGTGAGAGCAGGCACGCTATGACGTGTTGCCTGCCGGGCTAGCTCACCGCCTACTTGGTAGTGAGTGCGTAGCTTGGCACAATGAAAGTGCTGCTCGCCGCCTTGCTTTGCCTACTCACCCTCACCTCGGCCCACGCGCAGGCCTGGCCCCGCAATCCGGCCACGGGCAAGGTAGAATTCAAGGGCACGCTACCCTGGCCAGCCGGCGTCAAAACCGAGACCCAGCGGCGGGCGCTCGTGCGGCGGTGGTATCTGGCGAAGCTGACGGACGAAACGCCGCAGGCAGTAGCCCAGAGTGCCCGCACGGTGGTAAGTCCGACATTACTTACTTACGCCGGGCTGCCTATTGCTGCTGTAATTGGTAATAACCGCTTACCGAATCACGCCACGCTTGCTTACATCATAGACCTTAAGCCGCTCCCTCGTGGGTTGAGCTTCCAATTAAGCGAGTTTCAGTTTAGCCGCGCCACCGATACGCATCTAGGCCCTGATTTAGAGCAGGTGCTGGCGGCTGATTCTACGGCTGACCGCCCGGCCCTCGTTGCCCTGCGCCGTCGACTGGCCAGCGTGCTCGCCACCTGGTAGTCCGCCCAGACGCAACAACGCCCCAGCCAGCTAGGTCGGGGCGTTGGTCTTAGGAGAAACTACCCTTTAAAAAAGGGGTCGGCAAAATTGCGAGCTTGTTCTAGCATCTGCGCCTCAACCTGCATGCGCTGAATCTCTTCGTGTCCAATGGCCAGCCGTGCGGGGCCAAAGCGCGCTATCTGCGTATTCGTTGCGGCAGTGGTAGCTGCGTGGTCGGCCGCACGAGTCGTGCTAGTGGCCACTGTGTTGAGCTGGGCCACCACCGTATTTAGTAGCGCGTTCGTCTGCTGCTGCTGGCTGGCCAGGGCGCTCAGGTCGGCAGCCGAGGCGTAGCCCCCAGCAGGCGCCCCGCCCCGGTTGAGGATGCCGCCTGCCTCTAGGTAGCTGGCTGGCGGGGGCAGCGTGTTGGTCACACTCGTGTAGGCGCTCGTGGCTAGCGCGCGCATGTAGTCCGCTGGCCCCAGGGTGCGGGCCCGACCCTCAGTGCGCAGCATCGCCAGTACGGGGGCATTGCGCGCGCTGGCGTCCCGCGGGGTTACGGCCTCGCCACCCTCGGCCTCGAAGCCGGGCACCCCGGCCACGGTGAAGGGAATGCCGCCCTGCGCGTGGCGCGGGCCGCGTAGCACCCCATCGGCACCCAGCGCCCCGGTGCCCGCCTCGTACTTCACAGACGTGGCCAGGGACTTAGCCGAGGCCACGGCCGCTGCCACGGCCGCCACAGCGGCGATAATAGCTGGGATGTTGGCCGGGAAAGGCAAGGCCGCCGCGCCGGCCACCGCCGTCACCCCTGCGTCCACCGCTTTGGCGGCGGCGGCCACGTTGGCGGCCAGCGTGGTGGCGGCCGAAAGCTCCAGGCCAATCTTTTGCAGGCGGTGCTGCTCGGCGAGCTGCGCTTTCTCCTCGCGCGCCGCCGTGGCCTTAGCGGCGGCAATCTTGCCCACCTCGGCGCGCTCTTTTTGCAGCTTGTCCAGGTAGTACTCGCGCGCTGCGCCCTGGCTGCTGGCCAGCTTGCCCTCGTCGCTGCTGATAGTGCTCTGCAACTGGCTGAGCTGCTCGGTAGCCGCCTGTAAACGGGCCTGCGCATCGGTGAGGGCCTGCTGATTCTGTTGCACGGCCGCGTCTAAGAAGGCGCCAGCTACCTGCTGGCCGGCCTGGTAGAGCTGGCCGAACGAATCGGTGAAGGCCTGCTTCATCTCCTCGGCTTGCTTCTTAGCTTCCTCCGACGTAGTGGAGTCGACGCCAAAAAAAGCCTTGATGAGCTTGAGGCCCAGGTCGGGCCGTTGCTTGGCCAGGCTCTCGGTGTAGACCTGGGTGGTGTAGTCGAGGCCGCCCTTCACAAAATCACGCTCGGCCTGCTTGCCCGCCTCCTCAACGTCCTTGCCCTGTTGCTGCTGGGCCTCACGCAGCGCCTTTTCCCGCGCGTTGTAGTCGGCCTGCAATACGAGTAGGGCCTGATAATCGGCCTCGCGCTGGGCGCGCTCCTTGGTCGAGCTGTCCTTGTCGAGGCTCAGTAGCAGCTCGGCCGTGCGCAGGCGTAGCTCCAGCGTGTCCTTGCCCTCCTTTTCGAGCAGGGCAATCTTGTTCTGGCTGGCCAGCAACTCGGCCTGCCGCTGCTTTTGGTCGAGCTCCTGCGCGTGGGCATCTTTGAGCAAGGCAATCTTGTCGAGTTGCTGCTGAATGGCGGCCGCATCCTGGGTGCCGGCTGCGCGTAGGTGGGCGAGTAGCTTTTCCTCTTGTTGTAATTGGAGTGCAAACGCATCCTCGCCCTTTTGTTGCTCCAAGGCAATGCGCCCATCCAGGGCAGCCTGTTCGGCAGCAAACAAATTGTCGTTTACTTCCTTCTGGCGGGCAATTTTGAGAGCGGCAATCACGCTCTGTTGGGCTTCAATCGCCGCCTTTTCGGGCTGGGCCGCCGCTTGCAGGGTACGCAGCTTCTGCTTTTCTACCTCCAGCTGGGCTTGATACGACTGCTGGCCGGCGGCCTGCTCAAGCCCTAGAATACCGTTGAGGCGGGCCAGGGTTTCGGCCTCGGCATCCTCCTTGGCCTTCTTTTTCTGGGCCTTGTTGAAGGCCGCCAGGTCGGCTACGGCGTCGCCGTAGGCCTTTTTCTCCTCCTCCGAGCCCTGCTTGAGCACGGCAATCTTCTGCTCCAACAACTGGCGCTGCTGGGCCACAGTGTTGTAGCCGCCCGCCTGATTGATTTTCAGTAGGCGCTCGTTTTGGTCAATCTGGGCCTGCAACTCCTTGCGGTGGGCATCAGCCACCACCTCGGCCGCGCCCTGGCGGTAGGCACTGGCCACGTCCTTGCCGGCCTGGCTAGCCGTGGCCGCCGCGCCCGCAAAGTCGAAGGTGGCCAGGTCGAACAGGACTTTGAGCAAATCCTTACCTCCGGTAATCATAGCGTCGAAGCCGCCGACCACCCCGGCCTTGAACTTGGTAAACGTGCTCTCGGAGCTGCCCACCGTGTCGCCGAATTGTGCCCACAGGGCAATGAGCGTCCCGACCAAGGCCACCACCGCGCCGATGCCCGTGGAGATAAGAGCCGCGCGCGTGATTTTCGAGCCGGTGCTGGCGCCCTCGGCCGCCGTGAGCCAGGCCTTGCCGCTAGCCACGATGGATTTAACCAGGCTTTGGTTCTCGCCGTTGAGCAGCTTGTTGACACTGTCCACCGAGGCCAGTACGCCCGTGAGCTGCTGCATGCGCTGGGTGTACTCCTGGGCTGTGGTTGAACTCAGGCCGAATACCTGCCCCAGGGTGGTGGCCACGCCCACGGTGCCGGTGAGCGCACCGGTGAGGATGCCGAAGGCCTTGGCCTGCGCCTCGGGGTTGGTGGCTTGCAGGGCCTGGGCCAGCCCGCGCAGCTTGCTCTCCTGCTCGCCAATCTGCTGAATCTTGGCCGCGGCCTCCACCGAGCCCTCGGTGAGGTGCTGCAACTCGGCTTTCAGGGCCTCCACTTCCTGGCCGATGGCGCCGAACGTGCCAGGGGCGAACTCCTTGGCCGCGGCCTGGGCGGCGCCCTGGTACTGCTTGACGCTGGCGGTGAGCTCCTTCACGGTGGTGGCCTGCTGGCCCACAGCGGCGCCCGCCGCCTCGGCCGCCTGCTTGGCGGCCTGGTAGTCGATGCGGCTTTCCTGCACGATAGAATTAAGCCGCTGCTGGGCGGTTACATTCTTGTTGAGGGCGGCCGTAGCCAGCAGCGCCGCCTCGCCGGCCGGGGCCGACTTCTGGGCCTGCACGAGCTGCTTCTGCTCAGCCGTGAGCGCGCGCAGGGCCTGGCTGTTCTCGTCGTAGACCTGCTTGGCTTCCTTGGCCTCGGTGTTAGCCGCCGCCGCGCGGTTCTTCAGCTCGGCCAGTGCCTTGGTAGCCGTGTCGAGCTGCTGCTGGCTTTGGCCTAAATCTATCTGAATCTGGTAGACTTTCGTGGTCGTGCTCATCGGGCCTTAGCGGGTAGGTTGCTGGGCGAGTTCGGCGCTACGGCGGTGGTAGCAGAGGGCGGTAAAAACGTCGCCAGCTGCTTCCGCGCGAGCTTGAGCCAGCGTTTGGCCAGCCACCGCCCCGTACTCCAGTAGAAGCCCCGTGGGCCCGAAGTCGGTGAAGTGGCCAGGCCCTGCTCCAGCGCGTGCACCACCTGCTCGACTAGGGGCCGAGCGGCCAAATAGCTCTGGGTAGCTAGGGCCAAGGGTAGCGCACGCAGCAAAAAAGACTGGATGGCGGGCCAGGCCAGGCTCAGGGGCAGGGTGGCAAACGCCAGGGCGGCGTCGCGCACCGTAACCGCGCTCTGCTTTTGGCCGGCCGGGGTGTAGAGCACAGCCAGCAGTTGGGGCGCCACGCGCAGTGGCTGGCCCTCGCTCTCTTGCAGAAACGAAGTGAGCGCCTCCCACTGCCCGGCGGTGAGCGTGTCGAAGTCGCCGCCCACGTAGGCGTAGGCCTGGCCTAGGTGGGTGAAGCCGGGGGCAGGCTGCCCGGCGGGTAGCGGCCCGTCGAAGAGCCAGGGGGTGGCCTCGTAAATGGGCAGCAGCAGGCTGATGTCGGCCAGGAAGGGCTCGGCCGTGGGCAGGCCTAGTAGCGTAGCCAGGGCCTGGCAGCCGGCGGAGTTGGCGAAGGGGTGCACCGTGGGCACGATGCCGGCGGGCACGGGCTGGGCAGCCAGGGCTAGACCTACGTAGGCCTGCAAGGGCACCTCGGCCCAGCTTTCGGGCAGCTGCCCGGTGAGCACCTCTCCATCGGAGGCGCTAATCTTGAGTTTGTGCATGGGTTGGGTAAGGTTAAAGAACTTCTCGTTCAAGGGTGATAGTGGCCAGGGCGCTCTCGTCGGCCGGGTCGAAATTTTCCACGGCGGCAGTCACGTAGGGCGTGCCATGCAGTACCACTTTGCGCCCTGGCGCTAGCTGTTGGTAGCGCGCCGGGGACAGGGGGCAGGCTACCTTCGCGACATGGCCTTGCCCCGCGCGCTTAAGGGCCAGTTGGTAGTAGCAGGCCAAGGCCCCACCTGCCCCGTCCCAGGCCAGTGGCCCCGTCCACTCACTTTGTCCCACCGGCAGCCACCCCTGCCCGAAGGGAATGGGCGCATCGGTCGAAGGGCCGAGGTAGCGTAGCAGGCGTGGCACCTGGGCCGATACATCCCACTGCGTTTCGCTACAATTTTGCTTGAGCACATCTTTGGTGCTCAGGCAGGGCAGGCCCACGGGGCGGTTGTGGGTGTAGTAGGTGCGAAAGCCGACCACGGCAAACGGGCTGCTCACGGCCTTACTGCTCACGGCTGGCCCGAAGGTGGCCGTTACCACGTCCGCACCCTCAAGCACGAACGGGTCATCGGTAAGCGTGGCGGGGCTGAAGATGTAGCTGCCCGCCCCAGCGCCCGCGGCGGGCAGGTACTCCACGGCGCGCCTATCCACCCACTCCGAGAGGTCGAGCTGCGGGCCGGCGGCCTGGCTTAATTCGTCGCGGGTATAGAGCGTGGCCAAGCACCGGCCAGCATCGGCCACCAAAAAGCTGTCACTCCTTCGCAGGGCATCTTGTACTACCTCGCGGCAACTGAGCGGGGGCAGAAACGCGGCCGGCTGTAGCTGCAGTTTGCTCACCCCCTCATTATCGGCGTAGCGGATGCAGGCCAGCGAGGTGGCCCCAAACGCGTACACGCCCTGCGAGCGGAAGGCCAGCAGGTTGTTCGTACCGTCGAACACACAGCGGCGGGCGAATACACCCAGCGTCACCGAGTCGCCGGCCTCCAGGTAGAGGCCACTCACCTGGTCGCCGTAGTTGCCGAGCACGAGCGCGCCAATGTCGCCGCCGGGCGCATCCAGGCGGTAGGGCGTGCGCACGCGGTCCTGGCCAGCGGCATAGTCAAGGGGTCCCGTGTTGGGGTCGCCGCGCAGCAGGCCACCCTCGGCCTCCTCGAAGCCCGCCCCGCCCCGGCGCACCACGAGGCCCAGGCCCACGGGCCGCAGCAACTCCTTCACAAAGAAGTCGTGGCTGTCGATGTTGGGCCCGCCGAAGTAGTTGTGGCCGCCCACTAGGTCAGCCTCCCAACTAAAATCGTACAGCCCGGCCTTGGGCGCGGTGTAGGTGGCCGTTTCCATGTCCAGGGCGCGGGTAGGCCGCAGTACGGGCACGCGCAGGGGCACCGGCAGAAAGAAAATATCCCCACTGAGCTCGGGCCCATCGCCGGGCAGGGTGTAGAAGCCGGCCGCGTTGTTGGTGTAGCTCGGCGCCGGACCCGACTGGTAGTAGCTGAACGACTGCCCGCCCGCGCCCGTGGCGCGCGCCTGCAACAACCGGCCCCAATTCCAGGCCGCGCCGAGGTCGGCGCCCGCGGTGCTCACCACCACCGCGCGCCAGAAGTCCGAATCAAGCTCGCGCCCGCGTAGCTGCCAGCCGATGGAGGCGAAAATCTGCCGCAGAACGTTGACGTAATAGACGCTAGGCGGGTAATCGTCCACGGCCAGCGGGTAGGTGAGCACGGCCGAGGGCGGGGCGGGCACTTCCTCGGTGGTGCCATCGGGCAGGGTGCGCGTTTCGGGCGGGGCGAAGAAATTGCCGTAGGCCACCAACGGAAATTGCAGGTCGGTGGCGTCACAATCCAGCGCCAGAATGCTTTCTAGCTGGCTACCGTCGTAGTCTACCGGCGCAAATTGCAGGTCGGTTAGCTTGGTATCGCCCAGCAGCAGCGCCCAGCTCAGCCCGTCGCCGATGAGGGTGCCGGTGTAGCCGTTTTTGAGGCTGGAGAGCCGGAACGTGCCCGCGAATACCTGCCCGCCCACCTGCAACTCGTAGGAGTAGTCAGTGTAGAAGCCGAACTTATTGAGCCCCTGCGGGTGGAGCTTGTTCACGCCGAAGATGCGGTCGTTGGCGCGGGTGCTGGGCAGTGTGAGTTGAAAAGAATACTCGCCTACCCGCGCCGTGACGTCGGCGAGGGAGGCGCTGGCCTGCGTGAGTCGCACGAGGCCTTTGACGAGGGGCGGGAGGTCGGCGGGCTGGCCGGCCAGCAGTAAGGACATGGGACGCATAGCGGCGGAGACGTTGGAAAATCGGGAAAGCAGGTATGGAAAATGGCGCAGCGGGTTCAGGCGCGCACCCACTGTTTTTTGATGCCCTGGCGGCGGGCAAGCTCTTGCAGCTTGCGCAGGGGCAGGCCGAGCTCGGTGGCGATTTGGGGCATGGTCTGGCGACCGTATTCGCGGCGCAGGTAGCGCACGGTGGCGGCTGAGTGATGGAGGTAGGGGCGGGGCATACTACTCGGCATCGTGCAGGGCGCGCCAGGCGCGGGCGAACTTCTTGCTCAGCGTGTGGCGCACGGAGTCGAGGCGGCGGCGGATGTAGAAGCGGCTTTCCACGCCCACCATCTCGGCGATGTCCTGAAAGGAGTAGCCCTCGGCGTGCAGGTGCAGGGCTACGCGGTCGAACAGGCCGAAGCTGGCGCGCAACTCGGTCTGCACCGAGGCCGCCAGCGCCGCCAGCCCGTCGACGGCTGCGGCTGCGGGCAGTTCCAGGGAGGCGGCCGCCTGCTGCCGGCGCACCTGCGCGGCCCACGGGGCGCTTGCCTCATCATCGCGCCCTGCGGAGCCGGCCTCGGCCTGCTGAAAGTCGTGGCTTACCTCGCGCTGGGCGTGCTGGGCTTGGCGCCAGTGCAGGCGGCGCAGGCTACTGAACAAGTAGGCACTGTAGTGCTCGCCGGTAAAGCCGTTGCGCTGAATCGCGTCATGGCAGTTGAGCAGCGTCTGCTGGTAGAGGTTCATGCCCTCCTCGGGGCAGCCCGTGAGCTTGCGAGCCAGCGCCAGCAGGGGCGCGCGGTGGTGGTCGGCAGCTTCTAAGCAGGCCATTGCCTGCGCTTCGCGAGTAGCTAGTGTCGTCATCAACCCCCAAGTTGAAACCGGGGGCTGCCTCGCAATGTGGTATGTGGAGTTTGACGGCCTGTTTAGCCTAAAAAAAGTAGCTGGCCAGCGTATAGGGCGTGGCAAGCTGCCCGCGCGTGGGGCGTTGCGTGCTGTCGCCTAAGCCCGGCGGTAGGTTAGCGCCAGACCCGCTCCCCGTTGGGGGCGCGGCGTTTGATGCCGTGGCGCCGGGCCAGCGCATAGATGCGGGGTACAGTCACGCCCCACTGCTCAGCAAAGTGCGTGGGGGGTAAGTCGGCGTAGTGCTGACGCAGGTAGGCGACCTGGCGCATGCTGTAGAGCTGATTCCGGCGGGGCATAGGCAGAGAAGCGGCGCGCGCGGCTTCGTGCGCCCGGGGCGCCGGGGGGGGGGGGCGCCCCCGGTGACGGGCCCGGCCGCGGGGCGGGTGGCGCCACTGCGGGGCCCCGTTCTCGGCCCGCCATTTCAGGCCCAGGCGGCGGGCCAGGTCGAGCACCTTGCGGGGGGTGTCGATGCCGAGGCGGGCCGCTAGCTCGGCATTGCTCAGGTGCTGGTAGTGGGCCTTGAGAAACTGAATTTGGGCCGGGTGGTAGCGAGTATTCATGATGGGCGTGGCGAGAGCGTGGGGGTGGCAGAAAGAGGAAGGTGAGCCCCCCGTGTGCAGCTACCTGACTAGCAGCCGTAAGCAGGCTTTGCCTCGCGGGCGTGCAGGCGCCCGCGCGTAGGGGTGTTGCGTTTTGTTGCGTGGGCCCGGTAGTTGGGGCAGGGTAGGTAGGCTGGGTGTTGCCCCGTGCGCTGGCGGCTGGCGCCTGCTGGCTGCCTAGGCCAGGCCACTGTTCAGCGCTTTTTTAAGCGACTCCGAAAACTCCGATTTTATGTCAACAATTGTCAACAGGCGCGCGGGCTGAAAAGCGTTGCCACTGCTTGGTAGTGAGCGAGTA
>Ga0160427_10000078_pt1 | contig 73714 bp, 59 predicted proteins | sample SolpanmetagenomL_FD_108194 | JGI IMG/M metagenome (GOLD analysis project Ga0160427, IMG submission 108194) | Solar panel surface microbial communities from Lawrence Berkeley National Laboratory, California, USA - L | ecosystem: Engineered > Built environment > Solar panel > Unclassified ...
GATGCCGGCCGTGAAGCTGACCGGAATCAGCACCGCCAGCAGCGACAGGCTGGCCGCCGCCACCGCGCTGAATACCTCGGACGCGCCGCGCAGCACCGCCTCCTTGCGGTCGTAGCCGAGCGCCCGGTAGCGCTCGACGTTCTCGGCCACCACGATGCTGTCGTCGACCACGATACCGATCGCCACGATCAGCGCGAGCAGCGACACCTGGTTGAAGGTGAAGCCGAGCAGGTTGTACAGGATCGGCGCGCCCGCCAGCGAGATCGGGATGGCCGCGATCACCGTGATGGCGGTGTTGAGCCGTCCCAGGAACAGCAGCGTCACCACAGCCACCACCAGGGCGGTGACCCACAGCTCATGGGTGGTACTGGAAATCGCGCTCCGGATCGGGCCGGTGGTGTCGTTGCTGAACGTCACCGCGTAGTTGCTGGGCAGCTTGAGGCCACTGATCAGGGTTTTTACACCGTCGACCACCGTCACCGCGTTGCTTCCGGCCGTCTGCTGGACCGAGACCAGCACCACCGGCAGGCCGTTGACCCGGGTGTAGCTGTCGGCGGTGTTCGACTCCTGCACCTGGCCGACATCGGACACGTGAAGGCCACGGCTGCTGTCGACCACCACGTTGGCGATGTCGGTGATGCTCTTGAGGGTGCTGTTGGTGGTGTAAGTGAGGGTGTCGCTGTCCTTGGTGATGGTGCCGATCGCCGAGTTGACGTTGCTGCTCGTGATCGCACTGCTCACCTGTGCGGGGGTGAGGTTGAATCCATTCAGTTTATTGGCATCCAGGAGCACCTGAACCTGCCGCTGCGAGCCGCCGGTGAGGGTGACATTGGCCACCCCGGGGACCCGCTGCAGCTGCGGGGTCAGCACGTTGTCGGCGTAGTCGTAGACGTCGTCGAGGCTGGCCTTGCCGCCGGTCACGCCAAATTCCAGAATGGCGCTGGCGTTCGGGTTGAACGACTGCACCGTGGGTGAGTCAGCCTCGTCGGGCAGGCTCCGGGCGGCACCGGCGATCAGCGAGGCGACCTGGTTGACCGCGCTGTTCTGGTTGACACCAGTTTCAAAATTCAAGGTCACGCGGCTGCTGCCGCTGCTGCTGGTGCTGCTGATGCTCGACACCCCGCTGACCTGCGCCACCGCCGCCTCGATCACCTGGGTGACCTGAGTATCGACCGAGTCGGGGCTGGCCCCGGTGTAGGTGGTGTTGACGCTCGCCACCGGAATGGTGATGGTCGGCAGCAGGTCGACGCCCAGCGAGCGGGTGGAGATGAAGCCGAACACCACCACGCCGACGAAGATGCCGATCGACAGCACGTAGCGGGTGACCGAGAACCCGACAATCGGGTTGACCTTGTCCCACAGTTTCTTCTGCAGGACGCGGACCGTCCCGGGCGCCTGACGGTCCGGTCCACTCGGCTGAGACCGGCTCACGGGGCGCCTCCGGGTCCACCGGCCGGAGGGCCGCCCGCAGGTGCAGCGGTGCCAGCGGAGGTGTCCGAAACGCCGCTCTTGGCGGTGGCGGATGAGCCGGCCTGGGCGCCGTTGGCGGCCGTGGTGACGCTGGCGCCGTCGAGCAGGCCGGAGGGCGGCTGGGCGATGACCACGGCGCCGCTGACAAGGCCGGTGACCGCCGCCTGGCTGTTGGCCTGCCCCTGGACCGTCACGTCTACCTGCTTGGCCTTGCCGTCAACCACCGTGAAGACGGACGTGGTGGCGCCATCAAGCTGCAGGGCGGTACTCGGCACCAGCAATCCAGTGGCCACCGTGTACGGGTAAGACACGGACCCGGCAGCCCCGAGCGCCGGGAGTGTGCCGCTGCTGACAATCCTGGCCACCACCTGCACGTTGCCGTTGACTGGCGCCCCGGCGTTCTCTGTCACCTTCAGGCTGTACTTCTGCTGGCCGACCGTGTAGGTCAGGGACTGGCCGAGCTTGACCGAGGTGCTCTGGCTGGGCGGCACGCTGAAGTTGACCTGCCTTGCGCTGCTCGTCAGGGTGAAGGCGGCGCTGCCCGCATTGAGGTACTGCCCACCGGTCACCGCGATGGCGGTGACCTGGCCAGCGAACGGCGCAGTCACTTTGGCATTCGCGGCCGCCTGCTGCGCCTGGGTCAGGGTGATCTGGGCCTTCTCGACGGCCAGATTCAGGCTGGCCAGCCCCTCGCTGCCGGCCCGGGCGTTCTGATCCAGGCTGTTCTGGGCGCTGCTGAGGCTGCTCTGTGCCTGTTGTACGGCGGCGCGGGCGGTGTTCAGGTCGGTCTGCGAGATCGCCCCGATGCCGTACAGCCGCTCCTGCGCCGCCAGGGTGGTCTGGGCGTTCTGCAGGGTGATCTGGGCCGAGGATGCGGCCGCCTGAAGCTGCCCCCGGCTGCCGCTGGTCTGGTTGGCCTGCGTGGTGAGCGACACGCGGGCGGTGTCGAGCGCATTCTGGGCGCTCTGCACGGCAGAAGTGAGGTCACTGCTGCTGAGGCTGACCACCGTCTGCCCAGCGTTGACGAGGCCGCCCACCAGCACCGGCAAGGCGCTGACCGTGCCGGAGGTCTGGGCCGAGACCACCGTCTGCTGGGCGGCGGTCACCGTACCGGTCGCAGTGCGCGTCGTGGTCAAGGTGCCGGCCTTGACCGCGCTGGCCTGCACCGCGATGACGGCGCCGGAACTGCCGGTGCCCACACTGGCCGCCCCGGAACCGTTCTGGGCGGTGCTGCCGGACGCACCTGCAGCCCCCTGCTGGCCTGGAGCTCCAGCCGTTCCCGCGGCCGGGCTGCCGACGGCCGGGCTGGTCGGAGAGGAATGGCCCAGCAGGTAACCGCTGGTCCCCACAGCCAGTAGGGCCAGACCGACCAGCCACCACCGCCGCGTGAAGGTGGGGCCTGGACGGGCTGCATCCGGGGGCGTGGGGTCGTGGGGCGGGGATCGGCGGGCAGAGGGGGTCTGGGTCATGAGGGTATCGAACCATTGCAAAACGCAGGACAGGCGAAGATTCCACGCACGTTCAGGGGGCGTTCTGGGCAGGCATCCGCATAAAGCGCAAAGGCTGATCCAGGCCCGGCTGATTCCGCATGGACCGCCAGACGACGCGGTACACACCCGGGTCGTGTCCGCCCCCGACCCTGCGCGCGTGGTCACGGTGCAGGGGCTGGACCTGCATCAAATCTTGTCTGGGCTGAACACCCTCTCCATCTCCGGACCGTACCTTCCAGGTGTTCAGCCCCATCGCCCTCGTCCGGACGGCACGGGATTCTTTCCTTCTTCTTCAACCTGTGAGGCCATCCATGACGCTCGTCACTGTTCCGACGCAGTTCAGCCCTCGCTCCTTCACCCGGAGTTCTGTTCATCTCCATCAGGTTCTGTTCGATTGGCCGACCCGGACGCGACTTCATGCGGCGGCCGATGAGTTCGGTACACCGGCCGAACTCATCGCCAGCGTCCTGGCGGATGAACAGGTCCGCCTGGATGCCTGGGACACAATTCAGGAGCTGACAGTCCGCTTCGGGCTCCGCCTGCCCAAAAGGCTGGCCGCCGGCTGGTGGCGGCTGCTGGGCTGGATCTGTGGGCGCCCGGTGGATTCGTTCAGCCTGGGCCGCGCCCAGATGAAGCCCAGTACCCTGCGGCAGCTGGGCACGCTTGGGTACCTCGACGTGCCGGCCATGCCGGAAGCGCAGTGGCGGATGGTGCTCGATGACTCGCTGGCCGCACGGTTGGTAGCCGCCTGCCTGCGGGCCACCGCCGATCACTGGGCCGCTGAAGGTGTCATGATTCTCAACCGTCCGGAGGTGCTGGGAACCCTCTACAGCCTGGGGCTTACCGGCGCGAACGGGGTACATCGATATCCGGCGGCTTCAGCCCGTGGGGAAGGCATCGCGCGGCATGCCACCTGGCTCAGGGCACATCGGGTGCTGAGCGATCGGCCTGAACACCCCCAGCTGGCCAGTTGAACCGGCTTCGGAGGATCACAGGACGGAGGCACGCGCGACCCTTCATACAGGAGCGGTTGTCCCTCCGGACGGTTCAGACAGGAACAACCGGTCCAGGCGGCTGAACCGGGGAACCTGGTCGCGAGCCCGGCACGGTCAACCGGCGCTCTGTGCCGGCAGATGTCTGCCCGGTCCCGTCTCCAGGCCATACCCCTGAGTTTACCGGCATCCCGGCGGAGCCTGAGCTTCGGGGGTCCCTTGAAGAGTCAGGACCCGGCGTGTCTCTCTGGCCGAAGCGGACTTCGTTTCCTTACAATTGCTTCTTAGACTGCTGGAATGCGCCTGATGCTTCTGGAAGATGACCATCGCCTGCGCGCCTTGATCGCGGCCGGGCTGCAGGAATCCGGGCACAGTGTCGAACAGGTCGCCACGGCCCGGGAAGGCCTGAACCTGGCCGCTTCGGGGGGGTTTGACGCGTTGATTCTCGATGTGATGCTGCAGCAGGGCCAGGATGCCGGCTTTCAGGTCGCCCAGCGCCTGAGAGAGGAGGGCAACACCACCCCGATCCTGTTCCTGACGGCGCGGGCCGATGTCGAGTCCCGGTTGCAGGGACTGGACATCGGTGGGGACGATTACCTCAGCAAGCCGTTTGATTTCCGGGAGTTGCGCGCCCGGTTGTCGGCGCTGGTTCGCCGCTCGGCCGGTCAGACGAGCAACGTGCTGGTCCTGCCGGGAGGGTTCAACCTGCAGTTGCTGAAGCGGCAGGTGAACGATCCTGCCGGGCGGAGTGTGCCGCTCACCCCGAGGGAGTTCGAGCTGCTGGAAGGGTTCGCGCTTCATCCTGAGCGGGCGTACTCGCGTGAGGAGCTGATCACCCGCGTCTGGGCCGGGCAACCGGAGGTGGAAAGCCGGGTGGTAGACGTGTATGTCGGCAACCTGCGCCGCAAGCTCGGGGAGAACGTGATCCTGACGGTGCGCGGCCATGGGTACCGTCTGGGCGAGGTGGGCCCTTGACTTTCCGCTGGCGGCTCACGGTGACATACGCGGCTTTGCTGGGCCTGATGCTGCTGATCGCGGGGTCCCTGAGTTACCTGGCGCTGCGCACCACCCTGTACTCGGGCCTGGATGACGGCCTGCGCGCGGTGGCCCGGCAGCAGGTCGCCCAGAGGGCCCGCGTGAACAACGAACCGCCCGCGGATGTCCGCGCGGTGCTGGACGCCCTCCATCGCCAGCAGCCGACCCGGCTGACCGAGTTCGACGCGCAGGGCCGGGAGGCTGGATCGGGGCCGTCGCGGGTGGGTTTCGTTCCGCAGGCCGGGATCAGCCAGGTCGGCACCGAGCGCGTGTTCATGCTAAACACGCCGACCGGCTGGATGCAGGCCAGCCGGTCCGACGAGGAGGTCCGATCGGCGTTGTGGCGGATCCTGCGGCTGGAACTGCTGGGCGCGCCGTTGATGCTGCTGCTGGCGTTGGGCCTCGGCTACGTGCTCGCGGACCGCGCGCTCGAACCGGTCGATCAGGTGAGTGACCTGGCCGCCCGCATCGCCCGGGGCGGGCATCCTGGGGAGCGGGTGCCGCAGGCGCCGGGCGGGGATGAGCTGGCCCGGTTGACCAGGACCATCAATGACATGCTCAGCCGCCTGGACGCGCAACTGACGCGTGAGCGCCTGTTCGCGCATGCCAGCGGCCACGAGCTCCGGACGCCGATCAGCGTGATCCGCGCGGCGACCAGCCTGGCTCTGGAACAGCCGCGCACCCCGGAGGAGTACCGCGCAACCCTGTGGCAGGTCCGGGACGTCAGCGAGGACATGAGTGCGCTGATCGGCCGCCTGATGGCGCTGGCCCAGGCGGTCCGGCCCGCGTCTCAGCAGCCGGTCAACCTCGCGGACATCACGCTGATGGTCAGCGAACTCCACGCCGCCGAAGCGCAGGAGAAGCACATCCACCTTCAGGTCAGCGCGAACGACGCCGAAACGAGCGGCGACTTCGAATCGCTGGTGCTGGCCGCAGGGAACCTGGTGCAGAACGCCATCAAGTACAGCCCGCCAGGATCGACCGTTCACGTTTCGTGTGAGCTGGGGGTCGTGAGTGCCTGCCTGACCGTGCTGGACCCTGGCCCGGGCATCCCCGGGGAGGATCTCCTGCGTCTTACCCAGCCGTTCCAACGGGGGACGCATACGCTGGGTCTGAGCGGGGCCGGCTTGGGTCTGGCGCTGGTGGAGGCGATCGTCGAAGCCCATGGCGGCCGCCTGTCGCTGACGAACCGACCGGAGCAGGGATTGCGGGCGGAGCTGCTGCTTCCCCGGGCGGATCGGCAGCGCCGGTCTGAGAGAAGCGCCGCACGCTGAAATGGCCGCTCCTGATCCACCCGGTCCGCACGCAGGTCCTCTGCGGTGTCATCGGTCGCGGGGCCACACATGACCTTCAGCCGTCGAAGACGGCCATCCCGACGCCGGCGATCCAGGGATCCGGCATCCACATGCCCAGACCTGGACACCGAAGTCAGCCAGCAGGCATCACCTGCTCGCCGACACCCAACAGGCTGACCATCGTCGATGAGGCTGCCTGTGGAGCATGCCGCATCCGGCGGCCCGACATCTTCCGCGTTCACCTGAGGGTCAACCTCGTTGCTGCCCTCTGCACTGGCATCCCCATCTACACCTGACGTTCACAGGAGGGTGGTTCTGTGCGGGCTGGCCCGCACCTGCCCGGCGAACGCTGATTGCCGCGCACGGTCAGGTCAGAATGCAGGTGCGCATCGCGGCGGCGAGCGTGGGACCGCGCTGGTCACCTGGCAGGGTCATGCGTGCGGGCAGGAAGCCGAACGCGAGATCGAATTCAGGGTCGGCAAACGCGATGGACCCCCCCGCGCCACCGTGACCGAACGCCCGGTAACTGTTGTACGAAGCGGTGGCCGTGGTGGCCTTCTCGAACAGGATGGCGTACGCCCGCTCTTCGAGGACCACCAGGTCCGGGCCGCGCGATTGCAGTTGACTGACGGCCGCCACGGTCTGGGGCGATAGCAGGGGGGTACCACCGAGGGTCCGCGCGTAGAGCCCTGCCAGCCCGGCGGCCGTGGCCACGCCCCCCGCCGCAGGTGGACCGACCCGCTGCACCCTCGGGTGATTGGCCAGATCCCGGATGTCTTCAGGGAAGTCCGGCCGCCCACGGCTGAAGGCGGCGTACGCCAGCGTGCCCGGCCCCCACAGAGGTGCCAGCTGCTGGTAGAGGGCTGCCAGCTCGTCGGCGCTCACCGCGTAAGGCAGCACGGGCTGTACCCGGCCCATTTCGGGCTCTGGCACGCCGACGAAGAAATCAAGCCCGGCTGGCCCACGCACTTCCGCTTCGTAGAAGGCCGGGAGGGACGTTCCCGTGATGCGCCGGACGAGCTCTTCAGCAAGAACGCCGATGGTCAGCGCGTGGTACCCCCGAGCGGTACCGGGATACCAGAACGGCATTTGTGCCGCCAGGCGATGCGCGAGGGGCTCATGGTCCGTCAGTTCTTCCAGGCTGAACCCACCATCGACGGCAACCAATCCCGCCTGGTGAGACAGGAGCTGCCGCACGGTGACCTTTTCCTTGCCGGACGCTGCAAATTCTGGCCAGTAATGCGCCACCGGGGCGTCCAGGTCGAGTCCCCCGCGTTCGATCAGCAAGGCGATGGTCATGCCGCTGGCACCTTTCGTACTGGAAAAGACCGGAACCAGTGCCGCGGCGTGGAGGTCGGGCCCGCCCACCAAATCCACCACCCGCCCACCACCGACGTAGGCACACACGCCGGCAGAATAGGTCGCATCTTCCTGGAGCATGGACTCAAACAGCTGCCGGACCGGCTCGAACTGAGGCGTCACTGTGCCATTCAACTTGACTGGTTCCTGTGTCATCGGTCTGTCCTCCTGGGGGTTCAATCAGCATCTGTGGGTTCATTCCACCAACCGTCGCCTGCCGGTCAGGCGGGCGGCCCGCCATCCAGCAGCCGCTGCGCCTGCAACCACTCGTAGAAGCGGTTGATCCAACCGTCGCTGGGCAGGTGCTGGGGCCGCATGCCGAACCCATGCCCGCCCTGCGTGTACGCGTGCAGTTCCACGGGTTGTCGCGCTGCGGTCCAGGCCTGGTAGAACGCTAGACTGGTGCCGATCACCAGCGCACCGAGTGGATCGTCGTTCGCGAAGGCCAGGAACAGAGGGGCGGGATCGTCAGCAACCTGCACGTCTTCCCAGTACGCGCCATAGATGGACGCGACAAAGTCTGGACGGCTCGCCTGATCGTGATGCCGGGCGACCCGGTACGCCAGGTGCCCTCCGGCGGAGAAGCCCAGAATGCCGATCCGGTCCGGGCGCAGGTTCCAGGTGGGGGCCTTCTCCCGCATGAGGGCCAGCGCCCGTTGTCCATCGGCCGTCACCACTGGCGTGTGCTCAGTGGCCAACCGTTCCAGCATCTCGGGTGTGGCGAGCACCTGCCCCAGCATTCCCAGGAAAACCTCGTCGTTGTCACTGGTTTCAATCAGGCGGTACTTCAGCACACCTGCGGCCACGCCCCGTTCAGCCAGCCAGCGGGCGACCTCGTACCCTTCGTGGTCGATGGAGAGCATGTGGTGACCGCCACCCGGGCAGATCACGACCCCTGTGCCGGTGGCCACACCGGGGTCCGGCAGGAAGACCCGCAACGTCGGGTGGGTCACGTTACGCAGGGAGGTCGCCGTCTCCAGGGGAAAGGTAAAGGTGCGTTCGGGACGTGCCGGCGCTGACCCGCCAGGCCACAGGGCCAGTTCAAGCGCAGCATGTGAAGGAGGAAGTGGATTCATGCAGTCTCCGAAGGCCGCCAGGACCATGCCGTTCAAGGGGAGAGGACTTCACGCGGTGCGGCGGAACAGCGCGCCGTAGATCACTGCCGCGAATGCTGGGGGCGGGAAGTCGCCAGGATCTGTCGTGACGCTCTCGGTCACGTAGCCCCTGGCCGAGAAGCCCAGCATGCCGATCCGGTCAGCGGCAATGCCCCATTCACTGGCGTGCTGCCGGACGAGCGCCAGGGTTTGCCGCCCGTCGGCCAGCACGTGCGGCCGATGGATCCGCGTCAAGCCGTCCAGTTGGTGTGGATCGGCCATGAGTGCACTCATGTGCTGCTCGAACGCCTCGTCCAGCTCGGGAGTGGGAATGATGCGGTACTTCAGAACGAACGCCGCGACGCCCCTGGCGGCCCACCAGCGCGCCACGTCGTAGCCCTCGTGCCCGATGGCGAGCACGTGGAGGGCGCCGCCGGAGCAGATGATGACCGCGGTGCCTGTCGCCGTCGACGGCTCCGGCAGGAAGGCCATCAGGCTGGGCGCGCTGACATTCCGCACCTGATCGGACTGAGAGGAAGTGTTGGGCGGCGTGGTGAACCAGCGTTCCGCCTGGTGCCGGGAACGGTGGTGGGAGCGCCGTTCGGCCACAGGATGAGCTCCAGGGTGGCTTGGGGTGGGAGGGTCTTGGGACTCATGGAGCATTCCTTTCGGGCAGGAGGATGCTGCCGGACCAGCGTGGTCGAGGGTCGGGAGCATTCCGGCGCGGTTGACGATCAGAGGGCGTGGAGAGCCGCGTCCAGCGTGTCGAGCAGGGCTTCACTCTGGGGAATACCGAGGACGCCCGCCCGGATGTTCATGCCCACGCGGGTACTTTTGAGATTGCGCTTGAAGAAGTCGACGTGCTCCGGTGAGTGCGCCGCAACGAGGCGTGTGACCAGCGCGTAGGCCTCCGGATGGCGGATGAGGGTGTCGTAGTCCGTGTCGAGCGTCACCAGTGGCGCCTCGGTGTTAACGTCATAGGGGTAGGTCCAGTGGTGGGTGCCCGATCCGACGGTGTGCGTTCCGCCGCTGCCTGGCAGGATCACCGTCGCGCTGGTGTTCGGCGGTACGGTGATGTTCACGTCGATTTGACCGTTCTGGAGGCGCCATCCCGACTCGGCTGCGCCGTAGGCCGTGAGATGCTGTGCCCGGGCGAAGGTGAGTGAGCCTCCCGGCTGCGGCTGAATGTGCAGGTGCCGGTAGGCCGGTTCGCCCGGCGCCAGGCCCGCGACGGAGCGGTGCAGCCAGTCGGCCACGGCGCCCAGGGCGTAGTGATTGAACGACGTCATCTCGCCGGGGTTGATCGTGCCGTCGGGCAGCATGCTGTCCCAGCGTTCCCAGATGGTCGTGGCACCCATCGTGACCGGGTACAGCCACGAGGGACTGTCCCGCTGCAGGAGCAGGTGGTAGGCCGCTTCGGTCTCTCCGGCCTGCGTGAGGGCGTCGCAGACGAGAGGCGTGCCGACGAAGCCGGTGCTGATGAGGTAACCATTCTCGCGGACAAGCTCACGCAGCCGGCGAGCCGCCCGCTCCCGCGCTGGCTGGCTGGGAAGCAGGGCGAACTCCAGGGCGAGGGCATACGCCGTGGTGGAGTCGCTCAGCACCCGGCCACTCGGCGTGACGTACTCCCGGCAGAAGGCTTCCCGAACCTCGCCCGCCAGCGCGAGGTAGCGCTGGGCGTCCTCGTGCCGGCTCAGCACGCGCGCGGACAGGCCCAGCACCTCGGCCGAGCGCGCAAAGTAAGCGGTGGCCACCACGGATGGCAGCGTGCGGGCCTCAGCCGGATTGGTGGGCGGCGCCGCTGGATCCAGCCAGTCGCCGAGCTGGAAGTCCTGATCCCACAGCAGCGTCTCCCCGGCCCGGCCACGAACGTAGTCCACCCAGGCCTTCATGCTCTCGAACTGCCGCTCCAACACCTGGGTGTCGCCGTACCGCTGATACAGCACCCACGGCACGATGGTGGCGGCGTCCCCCCACGCGGCGGCGGGCAGGGTGAACGGCAGGATCTGTGGAATCACCGCTGGGACGGCACCGTCGGCGGTCTGGTCACACGCCAGGTCGGCCAACCAGGAGGTCAGGAAGCCGTTCACCTGGTACAGGAAACTGGCGGTGGGGGAGAACACCTGAATGTCACCGGTCCAGCCCAGGCGCTCGTCACGCTGCGGGCAGTCAGTGGGCACGTCCAGGAAGTTCCCGCGCATGCCCCACACCACGTTGGCGTGGAGTTGGTTGACCAGCGGCTCGGAGCATTCGAACCATCCGGTGCGCTCGAGATCACTGTGCACGACGACCGCAACGAGCTCGTCGGTGGTCAGTTCGCCGGGCCAGCCGTTCACCTCGGCATAGCGGAAGCCGTGGAAGGTGAACCGCGGCTCCCACGTTTCCGGGCCGCCGCCCCGCAGGATGTAGCGGTCGGTGGCCTGCGCCGTCCGCAGGGGCCGGATGCCCAGCTCACCATTCTCCAGCACCTCGGCGTGGCGCACGGTGATGGTCTGTCCTGCTTCACCGTGCACGGTGAAGCGCACCCACCCGACCAGGTTCTGCCCGAAGTCCACCAGGGTCTTCCCGCCCGGTGAGGTGACGATGCTGACGGGCTTCACGGTCTCGATGCGCCGCACGGGCGGACCCTCAGGGGCGATGAGGGTGGCGAGGTCATGCTCGGCCGCCTGGACGGGCGTCCAGCTGGAGGCGTCGAAGTCAGCGCTGGCCCAGCCCGGGAGCTCGAGCCGGGCGTCATACGTCTCCCCGTCGTAGAGGTCAGAGGCCAGAACTGGGCCAGTCGCCGCGCGCCACGCGTCGTCGGTCACCACCCGCTCGACCGTGCCGTCTCGATACGTGACTTCGAGCTGCGCGATCAGGGCCAGGCGGTCGCCATACAGGTTGCGCTGCCCACCTCCAAAGCCCAGCCGTCCACGGTACCAGCCGTCCCCGAGCAGGGCGCCCATGGCGTTGCGGCCTTCGTGGAGCAGGGTCGTCACGTCGAACGTCTGGTACCGCAGGCGGTGGTGGTAACTGGTCCAGCCGGGCGCGAGGACGTGGTCTCCGACGCGCTCCCCGTTCAGGTGCGCCTCGTAGACGCCGAGGGCACTGATGTACAGTCGCGCCGCCACATGCCCGGCACGGATCTCGAACTCGCGGCGCAACCGCGGGCTCGGCTGAGGCTGTGAGGTGTCCTCGTCCCAGGCAGGAGCAACGAACGCCGCGCTCCAGTCGCCTGGGTTGAGGAGGCCCACTTCGATACCGACCGGATCACTCCAGCTGGAGGCGCGCTCGTCTTCCCCCCACACCTGCACCCGAACCTGCACCTGCTCACGCGACGTGAGGGGCCGGAAGGGCCAGGCAACGAGCACCGACCCGCCAGACTCGACGCGGCCCGTGGTGCCCACCGGCACGCCGTCGGTGCCAACGGCTTGAATGGCATAGGCGCGTTGCCGCCAGTTCGGCGTACTGGTAGCGGTTCGCCAGCTTAGGCGGGGAGCAGCGTCTCCGATGCCGAACGCCTCGCGCTGGTACTCCACGCGCAGATCGCACACGACAAGGGTGGGCAGGGTGTTGAGCTTGGATGGGGTGGACATGGTCATGCAGATCGGCTCCGGGTGGGGATCGAATGTGACAGGCGTGAGCAACAGCGGGTGGCCTGAACAGATTCAGAGGTGACCTGACCGAGGGGGCCACGCGCAGGGGAGGCGTCGGGTCGAGGTCAGCTGGGGTAATCCTGATGCCTCTGGCGGGACGTGTTCAGGCGCCCGTGGGCAGAGTACAGAACCGTGCAGGCTGAAGAAGGCACGCGTTGGTCACATCATCCGCGGCCGGGATGGGGCACGTTGAGAGCATCTTGTGCCTCCGCTGACCCTGGTGGAGTTGGCCAGTGACGGCGCACGTGCCGATGAGAGGTCACCCCTTGACGGCTCCACCCAGGGCGCCGGACGTGAACAGCCGCTGACCGAAGAGGTAGAACACCAGGATCGGCAGCGTGGCGAGGGCCACTCCCAGGATCAACGCGCCGTATTCGGGGGCGTTCCCGGCGTTCAGGACGTTCAGGGCCACGGGCAAGGTGTATTGATCGGGGGTGTTCAACACGACGAGCGGCCAGAAGAAGGCGTTCCACTGTCCCAGGAGGACGAACACGCCCAGCGCAGCTAGGGACGGCCGTACGGCTGGAAGGGCAATCTGCCAGAACACCTGGAGTTCGCTGGCACCGTCAATGCGGCCGGCCTCACTGAGCTCCTGTGGGTACTTCTGGAAGGCTTGACGCATGTAGAAGATCGCGAACGGGGACGCCAGGGCCGGGATGATGACGCCCCAGGGGCTGTTCAGGAGGTTCAGGCGCGCGAGCAGCCGGAACAGGGGAATGACCGTCGCCTGCATCGGCACGAACAGGGTCACGAGGATCAGGAGGAACACGGCGCCCTGCCCGCGGAACTTGAAGCAGGCCAGGGCGTAGCCGGCCAGCGCTGCGAGGATCAGCGTGAGGCTACAGGTGATCAGGGTGATATAGGTGGAGTTGAAGGCCGCCCGGAGAAGGCCGTGCTCCACGAGGTAGGCGTAGTTGTCCGCCAGGGCCTGGCCGATGTTCCATTTTGGCGGGATGGCCAGGACGTCGTTCGTGGCCCGGGTACTGCTGGCGAACATCCAGTAGAACGGGAAGAGTGCGGCGAGCGCGCCCAGGACGATGATCACGAAGGCCGCAGCATCCGCAGGCGAGAGGCGTTTCATCCCTCGCTCCCTTCACGGGCGAGCAGGAACTGCACGGCCGAAAGGGCGGCCACCAGGAGGACCATCACCCACGCCACGGCGGCGCCGTAGTTGAAGTCCAGATTCTGGAAGGCCGTCCGGTACAGATACAGGCCCATGGTGATGGTGGCATTGGCGGGTCCGCCCCCGGTGAGGACCACGACCTCATCGAACATGTTCAGCACGCCGATGGTCGAGATCACCGTGGTGAAGATCAGGGTGGGCTTGAGCAGCGGCAGGGTGATGTTCCGGATGATCTGCCACCCTTTCGCGCCATCGAGCTCTGCTGCTTCGTAGAGCTCCTCGGGAATGGCCTGCAGGCCAGCCAGGAAGATGACCGCTGCGAACCCCACGCTCTTCCAGGTCATGACCAGCATCACGGTGATTTTTGCCCATCCCGGCTGGTTGATCCAGGGCACGTTCGGAAGGCCGATGCTGCGCACGGCGTAATTGATGAGGCCGAGATCCTCGTTGAAGAGCAGGCGGAACAGAACGCCCGCAGCGACGAGCCCCATGATGCTCGGGAGAAAGTACACGCTCCGGAACAGTCCCCGCAAGGGGAAGTTCTTTTTATTGAGGTGAACCGCGACGAACAACGCGCAGGCCAGCATGACCGGCACCTGGATCACCAGGAAGATCAAGGTGTTGGTTAGGGAGGTCAGGAAGATGCTGTCGCCGAACAGTCGACGGTACTGTGCGATGCCGACCCACTGCGCGTCTCCAGCGACGTTCCGCTGGAACGACAGCAGTACGGACTGCACCATGGGGTAGAGCAGGAAGACCGCCATCAGGATCAGGACGGGGGCAAGAAAGAGGTAGGGCGTGAGGTTGATGCGCCCCGCTCGGCGGGACTGTGGGGGGGTGGCCGGGTGGGTCTGGATCATGACAGCCTCGCTTCAATATCAGGACGCCTGCCGGGCGGGCCCTGCACAGGCCCGCCCGGGGAGAGAATTATTTCGGGGCGATCTTGAGTCCCGTCTGGTTGGCGAGATCCTGGGCGGCTTTGTCGAGGGCGACCTTGGGATCGACACCGGTGTTCAGGACGGCGCTGTAGGCATTCCCAGCGGCATTCGCCGCGTTCTGGGAATTGATGTTGAGTGTGACCGAGGGGATGGACTTGCTGACGGCGAGCACGGGAACGATGTACTTCGGTGTGGCGAAGAACGGGTCGGCGAAGTTTGAGAGCGTTTTGAGGGCAGGGAGGTAGGCGGGGATAAAGGGCGTGCCGCTGGCCTTGGCAATCTGCAGCGCGGCCTGGGTGCTCACAAATTCCACGTAGGCCCACGCGGCATCGAAATTTTTGGTGTTGCGGGAGATCGAGTATCCTGAGCCGGTGGAAGTCGCTGCGTGGCTGCCCTGGGCGCTGTAACCGGGCGGCACCATCACCCCCCACTTGCCTTTTTGCTCAGGGACGAAGACCTTCAGCAGGCTGGCGAGCCAGGCGGGGTAGAGCACCGCGGCGAACTTGTCGGTCTTCATGGCCCCGAGGAAGCCGTCGATGCCCTGGACGTTCTGCAGGATGCCAGCGTCTTTGAAGCTCTTGACCGTGGTCATCGCGCGCACCATTTCCGGGCTGTTCAGCGTGATCTCGCCTTTGGCGTTGAAGTATCCGGTGTTGCGCTCCTGGGAGAGCACCGTGAGCAGGTTCACGTTCCCGCCGGTTCCGGTGAAGTCCTCAGCCAGGAACTTGGTCCCAGGGACGGCTGCCTGAAATTTCTTACCGGCGGCCGCGAAGTCCGTCCACGTGGTGAGTTTCGAGGGATCGATGCCCGCCTTTTTGAACAAGTCCGCGCGGTAGTACAGCACCATGCTGGTGTTGTCTACAGGCATCGCGACGACCTTGCCGCCCGGATTGCGGGTGTTCCACGCATTGGTCGTGAATGACGATTTGTATTTCGTGGCGACTTTGCTGAGGTCGGCCAGGTAGGTGGGGTAACTGGCCACGATGGGGGCGATGGCGGCGTCGGGCATCTGCAGGACATCGGCGAGGAAGCTGTTCACCGCGGCGCTGGTGTTGATCTTCGTGATGAAATCAGCGACCGGCGCGGTGATGATGTTGACCTTGACGTTCGGATAAAGCTTGTTGAAGGCAATGACGTTGGTTTTGTCATCGACCGTGGACAGCACGGTAATTTCGGCCTTGAGGTTGGCGTTGCCTTTGACCGGGTTGGTGGCGCTCTGTGCGCTCGCGGGGCCCAGGAGCAGGGCGGTGGTCAGCAGGATGTTCAGGGGTGTCTTCATGTCTGTTTCCTCGTCTGTGCAGTGGGTGGTGGGGCTGTTGAGGGTCACGTCAAGGGGTGTGCGTGGTGGAGGGCCTCCTTGGAATCAACTCGATTCCCGGACAACAAGGTGGGTAGGCAGACGGATATGGCGGTGCTCGGGATCGAGCGTGCGCTCGATGGCAGCAACGGTCAGTTCGGCGACGCGCAGACCGAGATCCATGAGCGGGTTGTGGATGGTCGTAAGGGGAGGATCGACGTACTGCGCCGATTCGAGGTCGTCAAAGCCGACGATGGCCAGATCGGTGGGAATGCTCAGGCCCCGGGCGCGGGCGGCGCGGATGAGGCCGATGGCTGACCGGTCAGTGGCGGCGATGATGGCGTCCGGCTGGGCCTGCATCACCTCGTCGAAGACTGTTCGTCCGCCCTCGAAGCTGAAGTCAGAGGAGAAGATCAGCTCAGGGGCCTGGGGGAGCCCGCAGGCCTGGAGGCCGTCAACATACCCGGCGTACCGTTCCGTGTTGTGATACACGTCCAGTTCCCTGGGGCCCCCGACAAACGCGATGCGGGAACGGCCGCGCGTACGAAGGTGCTCGACCGCTTCAATCAGGCCGGCCCGGTAGTCGATGGAGATGGAGGGCAGGTCGAGCTGTGGCTGGTCGATCACGATCCGTACAGGCCCTGCGCTGTCGGCCAGGGCGGTGAGGTTGCGGGTCGTCGGGAAGTAGATGGTGGCGTCGACCAGGAGATTGGTGCTGGGTTGCCCGGGCGTGATCTGGGGAGGCGTGAGGGTCAGCGTGTAGCCTCGCTGTTCGAGGGCGTACATGATGGCCGGCAGGATGGTACCGATGGAGAGTTCCCCGGGGTCTCGGAGAAAGGAAGACTGCGTCGATCCGTCGACCGTGAGGCTGACGCAGAAGGTTTGGTTGAGACGCATGGCGCGCGCGGCGCGATTGTGCTGGTAGTTCAGTTTCTGTGCAGCCTGCAGCACCCGGGCTCGGGTGTCCTCGGTGAAGCGGCCTTTCCGGTCGTTGAGAACGCGGGAAACGGTCATCGCGGAGACGCCGGCGAGGCGTGCGACATCTTGAACGGTGGCAGGAGAGGTCGTCATACCGCGAGGTTATCGTTAACCTTCAACAGAAACAAGTGGATTGAGGCCGCTGACATCGTTGACTCCTTCCCGGGAAGTGCACCCTGAGGCTGGGGCGAATGACGATCAGGATGATCGCCGTCAGAACTCTAAACGTTGGTAGGGTTAACCATAACCCAAAGCAGAGATCAATGCAAATGGCAGGCGTCAGGCGGCCTGAAGTTCAGGCCGCCTGACGCCCTCCAAGGGCCGAGTACCGGACAACTCGCCTCAGATCGCTCCTGGTACAGGAAAAGGACGGATCAGAACGGACAACGTCGCCTCCAGCCCCTCCAGATGCCATCTCAGCCCCTTCGCCCGTGACTCGGTCCCGTATCGAAAAAGCCGCGCTGCTGTGTGGCCATGCATCTTCGTCTTGATCGGCCGTTGCTCGTCTAGCCACACCCCCGTACGCAGGCAGGCCACCCAGACGGGCATCACCCACCCGAACAGCCGTTCGAGGTGTGGTGGCTGCCTCACTCCAGTACGCTCGAAATCAACTTCCCTGGTCTTGAGGCTGCCGAACGTACACTCCACGCCCCGACACCAGTACAGCGGTCAAGATGTCAGCGGCACGGCCTATCATCGGAGTGAACAGCCGCGGTCGGCTCTCCATACGAACGCCAGCCCTTCTTGGGAGGACGTCACGCTGGATCCTGCGGGGCCGCCCTGGTTCGTGGCCTACGCCAACGACGATCCCCTGGGCGACCTGGTCGTCGGACCCAACCTCGCCCTGTACGCCGCGTGCCGGCGTGCCGGGCGGCCGGTGGAACTCCACGTCTACACCCAGGGAGGGCACGGGTTCGGCATGGTTCAGCGACACCTGGATCGACTGCGTTCATGACTGGCTCCGCGTCCAGAGGTTGCTTGAGCGTCCCTCGCCTTGACGCTTGAATCGGCCTCCACTGTCCAGCGCGGTTCGGGGCCATGGGGATACCCACCAGTGACGTCATACCATCCCACAGCGCAGATCACTCTTCAGCAGGGAGAACCTGTGAACACCGACCCCTGAGCCGGCAACGCATCGAGACACCCCGCCGGGGCGACGACAACGCCGGCACGCGCTTCAAGACCTTCGCGGCTCCCGGCGCAGCCCGGGAGGGATCGACAGCACCGCCCCGGTGCGCCGACTGACCGGCACCGCCCTGCACGTCCCCTGTGGTGAGGTCGAGGATGACGGAGAGCTGAAGCGCTCCGCAGGGTCACGTGAAACGAGATGCTGATGTTCGGGGCGCTGTGGGCTGCCGGCAAGATCAAAAGGCGGAGTCGGGCCGGCCCTGGCTCCGCCCAGGTCTGTGGTGGCGGATCGGGCGTCCAGCGGCGACAGAGCCCATCGATGGTGTCAGCAACGAGGAGTTCGTCTGGTCGTCTCTCCGAAACGGGAGCACCAGCGGCCACAGTCGTACCACCGTGGCCTGTACCGGAGGCGCAACATCATCGACCGGTGGGTGGACCACCCGAAGCGCTCGAGGAGAATCGCCACCCGGTTTGAGAAGCGGGCGTGTTCATGCGGGGTGATGGTGATCATCTCTTCCCTCATGGAGTGAGCAGCGTCCGCACCGGTTCAACTGTCGACTCTGCGTCACCTGCACGCCCTGACGTTCCTGAAGCAGGGCAGTGCGCCTCTGCCGGGAGGCCGACCGACATTCCTGATCGGTCCGTGGCCGGTGCCTTGTCAGCCTTCCAGCCCGTGGGCGCGTCGCAGGGCAGTGATCACCTCATCCCGCCATACACGGGCCGACTCCGTGACCTTCGTCAGCGCTGCGGAAACATGGACCTGGCCGGGTTGCGTTTTATAGGCGACCGGCACGCCTGCTTCTTCCAGGCGCTTCGCGTACGCTTCTCCGTCATCCCGCAGGATGTCGTATTCCGCGGTTACGATGAGCGCTGGTGGCAGCCCGGACAGGTCGGGCGCCAGGAGCGGAGAAGCGTACGGGCTGGCCGCGTCTTCTGGGGAGTTCAGGTAGTCACGAACGCTGTACTGCATGTCACTGGACGAAAGCGCATACCCGGTGCCGAGATCGTGACGGAGGTGCGCACCGGTCAGGTCCAATGCCGGGACTTCCAGGATCTGGTAAGCGAGAGGTGGCCCGCCTTCGTCACGCACTTTGAGCGTCAAGGCGGCGGCGAGGTTCGCTCCGGCAGATTGACCGCCGATCGTGATCAGCTCCGGACGAATGCCCAGCGCCTCGGCATGATCGACCAGCCAGGTGAGGGCGGCGGAACAGTCGTTGAGGCCGGTGGGGAACTTGTGTTCGGGCGCCTTGCGGTAGTCGACGGACACCACGACACAGGTCGCCCCGATACAGCGCTCACGACAGGTGATGTCGATGTTGGCCTGCCGGACCGAGCCGGCGACCCAGCCGCCGCCGTGCAGGAAGAGATGCGCCGGATACGGGCCTTCTTCGAAGGGAATGTAGACGATCAGGTCGATCATGCCGCCTTCTACAGGAAGGGAGACGGTTCGCCGCTCCCGGACGTCCAGGCCCGGCTCACACACCTGTGCGACCAATGCGTTGACGCCGGCTTCACTGACCGCGCGGTAAGCCGGATAATCCTCGATGATTTCCGGAACTTGGGGGTAGTTGGCGATCAGCGGTTGCAGAAAAGGGTCGACGGGCATCGTGTTCCTCCTGTGAGGGCGAGGTGTTCGCGAAAGGCCGGGGGAATCCGCGACTTCAACGGCGTTTCGCCGTGGCGAGTGGCACGTTTCCAGGTTGATGTTCGTCGGTGAGCGGAAGCGGAGTGAGGTTCACCGGCATCTGACCGTGACGCTCCAGCCACTGTGTGGTGAGGTGCCGGAACAGCTGATCGCCCACGTTTCCGACGATGCTGTCGAACGCGTGGTTGGCATACGGCACACGAACCAGACGAAGCTCCACGCCGGCTGCTCTCGCTTGCTCGGCGAACGCATACGTGCCGTGTGGCGGAACCACGTCGTCATTGTCCGGCACGATCATCAATGTGGGGGGCGCTGCGGGACTCAGGTGAGTGGCGGACGCGATGGCCTGGTAGCGGTCGGGGTACTGTTCGGGGGTTCCGCCGGCGTAATTGCGAATCCAGGTGCGGATCATGGTGCCGATCAGGGGATCGTGGATGCCTTCCACAAGCGCCGGTTCCACAGCTGGGTAGGCGGTGCTGACGGCCGATATGCGGGGTACCGTGCCGCCGCAGGGGGAGACCAGCGAGCCCCGGTTGGCCATGTAGGCGGTGTTGATGGCCAGGTTCCCTCCGGCGGAATCGCCGATCATCGAGAGGCGCGCGCTGTCACCGCCGTACTGTTCGGCATTCCGAGCCACCCAGGCCAGGGCGCAGGCGATCTGCCCGTGAACGTCGTTCCACATGTTCCGCTGGGCGGTGGACAGGGTGTAGCCGATGCTCACCACCAGCCATCCCTGCTCGGCGAACCAGCCCATGTCCGCGCGTCGGCTCAGGCGGTCCCCGATGGACCAGCCGCCGCCATGGATGTTGACGATCACCGGTGCCAGGCCGCCCCGTCCGTTCCGTGGACGGTAAAGATCGAGTTCGAGCGGCTGTCCGTCATGGGTGCTGTAGGTCACCGTGGCGTCCGGGGTGGCCGGGGCCGGGGTATCGACTTTCGTCGTGCCGAACGTGTCCAACAGGTCGATGTGGACGCCGTTGGCGCGGGCCGTTCCCACCATCCGGGCCAGGACGACCGCGCTGCCGAACGCGGCCACCGCCCCGAGTCCACCGAGCAGGCGGGCGGACCGCTGTCGGCTTCCGCCGCGCGCAGCCCACAACGACAGGGCCGATCCGGCTGCGGGGAGCGCCACCGCCCACGGCGCGTACAGCGGCACCAGGGAGGTGCCCAGCAGCCCCAGGTACGGCAGCCTGGGCAGATGGGTACCCAGAACGAGCAGGGCGCTGGGAATGACGCCGAGTCCTCCCAGGATCAGGGGGATCAGGTGGGCTGCCGGACGCGTCGGGGCGGTGTGAGCACTGGAGGTGGGTTGAGGCTGGGTGCGGCGTTTCATGTCCCTCCTTGGATGCCGTCAGAAGAAAGAAAAGTTCGGGGCGGACGTGGAACTCCAAACCGGCCGGTTCTCCTGAGCGCGTCGAACGCGGCGCTCAGGGCGCGCCGGTCAAGCTTCCGTCAGCGCCAGGAGGGGCGTCAGGGCCGCTTCGGGAAGATTCAGGAACATGGCGACGTTCCGCAGGCGCATGGAAGCGGCGAGCCGGAACAGCTCATCGGCATTCTGCGAAACCTGTTGCCTTTGTTCCTCGGGAATGCCAGCCAACAGGGCCCCTGTGAACCGTGGTCCCGCGACCGGGTGGTTCAGCCACTCGTCGAGGGTGGAGTCCAGTGTCAGCAGCGGGATGATCGTGTCGCCCGCAAGCGTCAGGGTCGTTTCGGTCAGCACGTCGTGCGCATTCGCCCCGATCTGCACGTGGTACTCGCCAGGCGCGACCACCCACCGGCCGAGCGGGACATCGTAATATGCGAACGCCCGGCGGTTGAGATCCAGGGTCAGGGTGCGGGACTCGCCGGGTTCAAGAGCGATCTTCTGAAAGGCGCGCAATTCCCGCGCGGGCCGGCGAACCGGGCCGGCGGACGTGGCGACATACACCTGAACCACGTGCTTGCCTGCGCGGCTTCCGGAGTTGGTGACCGTCAGAGACACCACAGCACTGTCGTCGCCTGTGGCGGTCGCCTGAACGTCGTGGGTATCGAAGGTCGTGTAGCTGAGGCCATGTCCGAAGGGATAGCGGACTGGTCGGTCCACCGTTTCGTAGTGGCGGTAGCCGACCATCACCCCCTCACCGTAACGGACCTGCCCCTGTTCTCCGGGGAAGTTCAGAAAGCTGGGATTGTCCTGCAGGCGGAGCGGCAGGCTCTCGGCCAGGTGGCCTGAAGGGTTCTGCACGCCGAACAACAGGTCGGCCAGGGCCCGGCCGCCTCCCTGCCCCAGCAACCACCCTTCAAGGATGGCCTCCACGTCGTCATGCCAGGCTTCCAGAGACACCATGCCGCCGTTGGAAAGCACCACGATGGTCCGGGAACTCACCGCCGCCACAGCACGGATCAACGAGACCTGAGCGGGGGGCAGATCAAGCGTTTCGCGGTCGAAGCCTTCGGACTCCTCTCGCTCACTGAGGCCGGCGAAGATCACGGTCACGTCGGCGGCCCGAGCGACTGCCAGAGCCTCATCACGGAGAACGTCTTCGCGGTCGGGTTCGTCCAGCGAGAAGCCTTCGGCGAAGGTGATCGACGATCCACCCTGGACGGCGAGCGCTGTCATGGCCTCGAGCGGCGTGTCGACGAAGGTGGGGTGGATGTGAGAGCTGCCACCTCCCTGGAACCGGGGGAGGATGGCGAACGCCCCGACCACCGCGACCCGCGACGCTGGCAGAAGCGGCAGGGTCTGTTGTTCGTTCTTGAGGAGCACGGCGCATTCGGTGGCCAGTTCCTGCGCGAGCAGGCGGTGAGCGTTCAGGTCGACGGCGCTTCCCTGGGGTACCACGTGCCGGGTGAGCGCGGCGACCCGGTCAACACTATCGTTCACGACCTGTTCGCTCAGTTCGCCGTTACGGACGGCTGCCACGATGGCGGCGTCACTGCTGCCGTCATGGCCCGGCATTTCCAGATCCAGTCCAGCGGCCAGCGCCGCCACACGGTTGGTCACACCGCCCCAGTCGGAAACGACCAGGCCCTCGAAGCCCCACTCCGAGCGCAGCACGTCCGTGAGCAGCCAGTGGTGTTCAGACGCGGGAACGCCATTCAAGCGGTTGTACGCACTCATGACCGTCGCCGGGCGTGCTTCTTTCACCACGTGTTCGAACGCGGGCAGGTAGATCTCCCGGAGGGTTCGTTCGTCGACCTCGGCACTGACCTGCATGCGGTTCGTTTCCTGATTGTTCGCCGCGAAGTGCTTGACGCTCGCGCCGGGACCTTCAGCCTGCATGGCGCGGACGTGGGCGCTCGCCAGCACGCCGCTCAGCAGGGGGTCTTCACTGTAATACTCGAAATTGCGGCCACCCAGCGGAGAGCGCTTGATGTTCACGCCGGGACCGAGAATGACGTGGACGCCCAAGGCGCGCCCTTCCCGGCCAACGGCGGCCCCGAGCTTCCCGGCGACTTCAGGATTCCAGCTGCTGCCCACAGCGACGGCAGGGGGGAAACAGGTGGCGGGGACGCTTTCGTTGAGACCGAGGTGATCGCTGACCCCCGCCTGAAGGCGGATACCGTGTGGCCCGTCGGTCAAGACCAGCGAGGGAACACCGGCCGCGTCGAGAGGTTTGGTGGTCCAGAAATCGCGTCCGGAGAGCAGTGACGCCTTCTGTTCGAGCGTCAGTGAAGTGAGGTCAGGGCGTGTCACAGGTGTCTACCTCCAGGTTCAGGGTCCAGCCCTGTCGTCAAGTCTTGAATGGATGCCTGCTGTTCTGCGGCGACCAGTGAACCCCCCAGGCCACGGGAACCGGGACGCCTGAAGCTTCGTCTGGAAGGCCGCCGGGGTCGTCGCGTGATGAAGCCCCAGCCGACCGGTGGGTGCGTTGGAACCGGCCAGGAAGGCTCCCAGGCCTGCGGAGACCGGAGGAACCGCTCGGGGTGGGCTACTCCGGGGGTCGTACGGAACCATGAGCGTCTCCTGTCCTGGTGAAGGCCGGTCAGGGCCTGTGGCATGACGCAGATCCCATTCAGGTCCGCGGCGGACGGGCCGATACGTTCGGCCGGGGCGTGGATTGACAATACTGTACAGCGTCCAATAAACTTTTACAAGACAGTGAACAATAAACAGCAGGGGGCCGCTAGACTGTGTCCATGCCCCGTCCCCGCACTGGAACCTCCACGCTGGGCCCCGACACCATCGTGACCGCTGCCTTGCAGCTGATGGACGAACGTGGCGAGCAGGAACTCAGCCTGCGCAACCTCGCGGAGGAGCTCAAGGTCAGCCCGGGCGCGATCAACTACTACTTCCGGAGCAAAGACGACATCCGCCGCGCGGCCTACCTCCGCGTGGTGAGCGAACTCACCCTGCCCACGGATGGAACCTGGACCGAGCAACTCGAACGCCTGGTCTACGACTTCCGGGCCCTGTGCCACCGCCACCGCCACGTTGCACCCTACTTGATGGAGCAGCACCCTCCCACCCCACAGGAGGTGCGTGTCTACGACTACATCCTGACGCTCATGCAGGAGATCGGCGTGCCCGAAGATCAGCTCTGGCACACGACCTCACACCTGATCGACACCGTGCTCGGCTTCATCTACCGCGAGCTCACCGGACCCGGTCCCGCCAACCTCGCCCATCAGCTGGCCGAATTCGCACTGAACAACGCCGCCGCCTACCCGGCCCTGGCACACGCAGCCCAGGCTGGTCGCGTGCGCGCCGACGAGACCTTCAGCACGCAACTCCAGTTCATTCTGAACGGCATCACCGCCTTGACCCCCAGGCGCAAGGACGCGACGTTCAGATAACAGACCCCCCCGGGCAGCGACGTCCGGCCCCGTGCCGGACTCAAGGACGAGCATGACGCCGCAGGACCGCACGACCTTCGCCCAGCTCCTGGAACGCCTTCGCCTGGAACGTGGCTACAGCCAGGGAGGCCTGGCCGCTCGTGCCCGCTGTACCCGCCCGTATATCACGCAGCTGGAACGCAGTGAGCGGACGCGGCCTTCACGCACCCTGGCGCTGCAACTGGCCCACGCCCTCGACCTGCGCGGGCCTGACCGCCGCGCGTTCCTGGCAGCGGCAGGCCACCCGGAGAGCGAAACGCCTCCCGGCCGGGAGGAGGAGGACGTGGCCGACCTGGCGGCCCGCATGGTCGATGCCATCCCCTCTCCCAGCGTGCTGCATGACAGCACCTGGACGGTGCTGCACGCCAACCGGATCGCCGTGCAGATGTTCGTCGCCATGGGCCGTGGCGTGCACCCGGGAATGTCCCTGCTCGAACTGGTGTTCGACCCCGGATACCGTGAACACTTTCCCGCCTGGGAACCGTGGGCAAGGTACATGCTCGCGCAGTTCAAGCGCGACAGCCTGCACGTGCGCCGGGGTGAAACCTACCACAGGCTGCACGCCCGCCTGCAGCTGTTGCCGGATTTCCCCCGGCTCTGGCGACATGTGGAGCCTGCGGCGGACGCCACGCCAGTCATGCCGGTGGCGTTCGCGTTGAGCCCTTACGGCGTCTTTCATCTGAACGTGATCCGCATGCAGTTCGTCAACACCCCGGAACTCTGGGGCGTGGTCTTCCTGCCGGAAGACGAGGCGGGCACCCAGTTCGTCCGCACGGTGTCCTGACGGCAGATGGTGGTAACCAGTTACCTCGCGCTTTCACGCCCGGCCCTCTACCTTGAGGTCACCCACAACGAAGACCCATGGCCAGCCGTGCTGGCTCCCCGTCCGTCCTGCTGGCGAACGCCGGCACCCGCCCCCATCCACCAGGAGGAAGCATGACCGGTTCATCCACCCTGACCGACCCTCAGCATCGCGCCCTGAAGGCGTTCGTCGACACCATTGTGCCCACTGTCCGGCGTGACGGCGCCACCGGCTTCTGGGACACCCAGGCCTCCGATCTGAGTGTCCATCTGGCCGTCACGCAGTACCTGGAGACCCAACTGCCGCCCGAAGCGCGCGCCGGTCTGCTGAGCCTGATGGACGCCCTGACGCTCCTGAGTTTTTCCACCCAGACGCAGGCGGTGCGGGAAGCCATGATCCGCACGGTCGCGGCCATCTCACCCGAAGCGGCCGGCGGCATCGGCGCGATGCGGCAACTCACCCTCCTGTTCAGTTACGGCCTGACCGATGCGGATGGGCGCAATCCCCTCTGGCCGCACCTGCGGTATCCAGGCGCGCCTGGTCCCGCGCCCGCGACGCCCAAGACCATCACCCCCCTCACGGCCGAGGACGGTCAGGTGCTCGAAGCGGACGCCGTGGTCATCGGCTCCGGATCGGGGGGCGGCGTCATGGCCGCCACGCTGGCGCAGGCCGGCAAACGCGTCGTGGTGCTTGAAGCCGGCGGGTACCGCAACGAAGCGGACTTTCACGGCCTGGAACTCCAGGCGTACCAGACCCTCTACTACCGCGGCGGCTTCATTCCCACCGCCGACGGAAACGTCACCATGGTCGCCGGTGCCACCCTCGGTGGCGGCTCCACCGTCAACTGGTCGAACTCGGTCCGGCCCCGTGACGACGTGCGCCAGCGCTGGGCTCAGGAGCACGGGTTGACTGACGTGGCCGAGCCCTCCTACGACACGCACATCGAGGCGGTTCTGACCCGCATGAAGGTCAACCAGCAGTGCAGCGACGACAACGGGCCGCACCAGCGCCTTCGCGAGGGAGCCGAAGCGCTCGGCTACACCTACGTCAAGGCCGGACTGAACCTGGATCCGGAGCGGTACGACGCAGAGCGAGCCGGCTATGCTGGCTTCGGTGATCAGACCGGCGCCAAGCAGGGCACCCTCAAGACCTTCCTGCAGGACGCCTTCGACCACGGCGCACACATCCTGGTGGGCACCCAGGCGACGCGCATCCTGGTGGAGGACGGCCGCGCCGCCGGGGTGGCCGCCACGGCGACCGTGAACGGCCAGCCACGGCAGATCGAGATCCGTGCGCCGCAGGTGGTCGTGGCCTGCGGCGCGCTGGAGACCCCCGCGCTGCTCCTGCGCTCCGGCATCGGCGGTCCGGCCGTCGGGAAGCACCTTCACCTGCACCCGGCCGGGCTCGTGGCGGGCGTCTACGCCGAAGATCAGCGGGCCTGGTGGGGCGCGCCCCAGACGGGCATCCTCAAGCAGTTCGCCGACCGAGAGGACGGTCACGGCTTCATCATCGAAGGCATTCAATACGCGCCAGCCCTGCTCGCATCAGGCCTCCCCTGGACTGGCGGTGTCGCCCACAAAACCCTGATGGAGAAGCTGCCGAACATGGCCTTCTTCGTCAGCATCACCCAGGACCGCGGTGCCGGTCAGGTCACGATCGACGAGGCAGGCAACGCCGTACACACCTACGCCCTGACCGACGAGCTGGACACCCGCAACTTCCGCGCCGGCATCGCCGAATGTGTCCGTCTGCACGAGGCCGCCGGTGCCTCGGAGATTCACGCGCTGGTGCCCGGCATCGCGCCCTGGGTGCGCGGCGCGGATCTTGACGCGTTCATCGCGCAGCTCGATCGCGCGCCGCTCGGTGCAGGAGGTCAGACGATCTTCAGCGCCCATCAGATGGGTTCCGCCCGCATGGGCCATGACGCCCGGACCAGTGTGGCGGACGTTAACGGCCAGCTGCACGACGTCCCAGGTGTCTGGATCGGCGACACCAGCGCCTTCCCGACCGCCAGCGGCGTGAATCCCATGGTGTCCTGCATGTCCCTGGCCCGCCGCACCGCGCAGCGCCTGCTGGACGTGATGCAAGGTGACGCACACCCCGCCTCGGCTGCGCGTCCGGTCAGCCGGCCCGGAACGCTGAATCCTGAACCGATCACGTCCGGAACCGGGCTGGAGCAGCCTGGAGGGCTGACGCCGGTGACCGTCCATGCCCCAGGCCCGCTGAGCGAAGACCTCTCGTCGGCCGCTGATCAACCCAGTGGCGTGACACCCCTCTAACTCAACATCAGGGTTGAGGATCAGAGATGAACCCCAGGCGGCTTGTCGCTGTCGACGTCGCCGCTTCTCTGCTCATCAACGAGATCATGTCAGGCGATCACGTGAATTCCGTACACTCCCCCCCTCGCGGAGGCTTCCATGACTGTGCAGACACCCCCACAAGAGACGAGCGCACCCACCTCCAGCTACCCGCAGCTGTACATCGGGGGAACCTGGACTGACCCGAGCGGCACCGGCCGGTACCAGGTCATCGACGCCGCCACCGAGCAGCCGATGGGCTCCGTGCCCGAAGGCACCCCCGAAGACGCCGAGCGCGCCATCGCTGCGGCCCGGGCGGCCTTTCCCGCCTGGTCCCAGACCACGCCCGAGGAACGGGCAGCGCTGCTCGACCGAATCAGCGAGGGCCTGACAGCCCGTCAGCCGGAGATCGCCGCGCTGATCGCGCAGGAAGTCGGCATGCCGTACCTGCACGCCAACGTCATTCAGGTCGGCCTGCCTGCCATCACGTTCGCCTCCATGGCAGAGCACCTGCGGGCGTACGTGTTCGAGGAAGAGCTCGGCAATTCGCTGATCGTACGGGAACCGGTCGGTGTGGTGGCCGCCATCACGCCCTGGAACTATCCGCTGCATCAGATTGCCGCCAAGGTCGCCCCGGCCCTGGCGACCGGCTGCACGGTGGTTCTCAAGCCCAGCGAGGTCGCGCCGCTCAACGCCTTCGTCCTGGCTGAGATCATCCACGCGGCGGGCGTGCCGGCCGGGGTGTTCAACCTCATCACCGGCGCCGGCCCGGTGGTCGGCGAGGTTCTGGCGTCTCATCCAGACGTGGACATGGTGTCCTTCACCGGCTCCACCGCGGCGGGCCGTCGGGTAAGCGAACTCGCCTCCAGAACCATCAAGCGGGTCGCGCTGGAACTCGGCGGCAAAAGTGCCAACGTCATCCTGGACGACGCCGACCTCCAGACCGCGGTGATGAGTGCCATCAGCGCGTGCTACCTGAACTCCGGGCAGACCTGCTCGGCCCTCACCCGCCTGCTGGTGCCGCGCGACCGCCTCGCCGAAGCCGAGGCAGTCGCGCAGGCCGTCGTGGCGCACGTGCAGGTCGGAAACCCCTTCGATCCCTCGACCACGCTCGGCCCGCTCGTCTCCGAGACGCAGCGCGACCGGGTGCGGGGCTACATCACCCAAGGCATCGCGGAGGGCGCAACACTGATCACGGGCGGCCCTGAAGCGCCTGAAGGCCTGGACCGCGGTTATTACGTCCGCCCGACGGTCTTCTCGAACGTCACGCCGGACATGACCATTGCCCAGGAGGAGATCTTCGGGCCAGTCCTGGTCATCCAGCCGTACGACGATGAGGAAGACGCCATCCGCATCGCCAACCACACCATCTACGGTCTGGCCGGCGGCGTTTGGTCGGGCGACGTCGAGCGGGCCAAACGGGTCGCGCGGCGCCTGCGCACCGGTCAGGTGAGCATCAACGGCGGCACCTTCAATCCGGTCGCCCCATTCGGCGGGTACAAACAATCCGGCAACGGCCGGGAGTTCGGCCTGATCGGCTTCGAAGAGTTCTTGGAAGTCAAAGCCATGCAGTTCTGAACGCAGCCGTCCAGCAGGATGAGTCACACACCCGTGGCCTTTGGCAGCGCCGGGAGTGCAGGACGATCCCCCTGGACGCGCTCACTCCGCGGGTTCCATGCCCTGGACCTGTCCCGATTGTGCGGAGCGGGAATGAAGCCACTGTAGCCTGGTGGTAGAACACCTCAATGAACCCGAAGACGGAGGGTCGTGCAGCTGCACGACCCTCAACAATGGTGTCTTCGTACAGCTCACCGGGAGCTGAACAGGTTTCCACGACGGCATGATCCCAGCCAGCTCCATCACGGCACATGTGGGCCAGTTCTGCTTGAACGACTCGGCTGGCGTAGTGGGCGGACTCAACTGGTCAGTGTGATGCAGCACGCCTGCTGGGGAAAACGGCGCCCTGCGACCACCTGAAGGGCGGGCAGCCAGAGGAGTGAGCGCGTCCATGGCGTCCCAACCACGGCGCGCGAATGCGGGTCCAGGGTCACGGCCAAAACAGCCAGCCGTCTCCGGTCGGCAGAAACGTCCGGTCAGATGGCCAGACCGGATGGGGGGGCGGTGAGCGGTCGAACGGACGCACCAGCAGGTGGAGGCAGATCGGGAGGGCAGGCTTGCTGTCGGTCGTCTGTCCCCAGCGGCGCTTTCCGTTGGCCCGCACACCGCCATGCACCCCCGCGTAAAGGCGCAGAGCTCCGCAGCGTCCTTGACTGCGCTGGTAAGCGTCTTGGATGCTCTTCGAGATTGGCCTGTTCCGCCAGCGGTGGTCCGCGCTCACAGAGCCCTCCAGCCCCCGGCACATCACGTCCAGGCGGTCCTCAGCGTGTGGCCTCTTTGGCGAAGAAGCGAGCAGGCCCGATACGGGTGCCGTTCTGCTCAAGGCAGGCCGCCGCTCTGTTCAGGATTTCACGCTCCTGATACACGATTGTGTTCGCTTTGCAGCGTCGTTCGGTGTCCTGCTGGTCTGAGGTGAGGCGCTGTTTCTCCTGCCCAGGAAAAGCGGATGGCCTCTTGTCCTGCTCGGCGTTCATCCACTGGCGCAGGAGCGACGCATCGATACCCAGGTCACAAGCTGTGCTCGAGAGAGTGCCGTTGGTTCGGGCGAGGTGTACAGCATCTTGCCCGAACTCTGCGGTACGGATGCTGCGGCTGCTCATGATGGTGCCCCCTGTATTCGAGGTTTAGGTCCATCTCCGTCCTACCGGGTCACCCTCACCTGGACCCGGCCCCGAACTCCGCGCCATTCATCAGGCGTTTATTCACAGAATCGTTACATTCCCCTGTCAGCCTGAGGGCAGGTCCGGAACCCACCACACCGGGGGTTCGGATACCGGAGAGGCCGCGGGTCACGGGCAGCCACAGGCAGAGTTCACCTGAACGGCCCGGCGACCACAAGAACGTTCACCAGAGGACGCGACCTGGCTGAATCCCAGCCACTGCAGTCTCGATCAGGCCGTGCTCCGATTCAGGCCAACCTGCGTGTCCGCACCTGTGCCGTTCCAGGTGCTGGGCGGCCGTTGCGACAGGAGGAAAACATCTCTATGACCTGGCTATCCCGCTCCGTGCTGTTTCTCGCCATCGCCCTGCTGTTCGTGGCGGCGTTCCTTGGGCTCAACCGGCTCGGTGCCCTCAGCAGCTTCGAGATGACCGGCCGCCCGGGAGGCCCGCCCGGCCAGACACAACCCGCCCCGGGAGGCGCTCCAGCAACGACTGCCGGCGCGTCGGCTCCCTCGACGACAGGAAGCGCCGGGCAGACCACGCCCGGCACCGCACCGGCGGGCGGAGTGGTCCCGGGACCGGGAGGGGACCGTCGGGGTGGTTTCCAATGGGGCGAGATCGGCAAGGACCTCGGCCTGGTCGCCCTGGCCTGGCTGGTGCTGGCCGGCCTCGACTGGCTCGTCAACCGCCGCACCGTCCAGGCGTCCGTCCGCCGCTGAGTCAGACCGAGGAGACCGCATGACCACCACCGGGACCACCGCCCCCCGCAAGAAGAGAACCAACGCCACGGTCATCAACATGGTGCTCGACACCTCCACCTTCATCGCCTTCATTCTCGCGATGCAGCCGCACGGCACCGGCGTGCCGATCCACGAGTGGGGCAGCATCGCGCTGAGCGTCGCGATCATCGCCCATCTGGTGTTGCACTGGGACTGGATCAGCGGCATCACCCGCAAGCTGCTGGGCAGACTCCCGGCCGAGACGCGGTTCAGCTACGTGCTGAACCTGCTCTTCTACATCGACATGACGCTGATCATCCTCAGCGGCCTGCTGATCTCCAAATCGGTGCTGCCGGCGCTGGGCCTCCAGGTCGACGAGCATGCCGGCCCGTGGCGACGTCTGCACGGCCTGTCAGCCGATGCCGGGATCATCATCCTGGCCCTGCACGTGGCCGTCCACCGCAAGTGGATCGCGAGTTCCTTCAAGCGGTACGTCTGGAACCGGGTCACCGGCCGGACGAACAGTGACCGCTGACCCTCGCGCTGCGGTTGATGGGTCCCGTGATCTCTGACCGGTCTCCCTTTTCCTGCCCGTTTGACCTCAGGTCTCGGCCGATCGGCTCTACATGGCCAGCCAGTGTCAGCGCTTCTGAGAACCAGCACACAGCGAAGGTCCGTGCGTTGCTCTATGGCTGACCGAAGGCTCCATTGACGTCAGATCAATGTCTGTTAAGGCCACTGCAACACGGACGGACAGGAGGGCGATCAGGCTGTCTGATATCAGCGTCTCCAACTGTGCAGAGAAGACTTGGAAATTTGCTCGAGGCCTTGGTTCCTCGTCTGCACGCACCTCAGGTCATCGCGACTCGACAAATTCTCCGAACGTTCCCAGCCCGCTCGCCCGCCACCGACCAGAACCTTCCACGGCGTGAGGATCCTTTTAAGGCCGGCCAATTGGCCGCCGGTTCATCCCTGTGAGGTGACCACATGAGTGGTTAAGCCAAAGCTCCACCTCCTGTAGAACCCAGTGCCCACAGCTTCCTTTCCCGGCGATCTGCGCCGCCCGTCCGAAAGACACGAGGAGAATCCCATGAACACGACCCCAGCCATCCAGAATTCCAACCGCATCCTTACCGCCCCTGCCCGGCCGTCCACGGCCCGCCTGACGCTGCTGCTGGCCGGCCCGGCCCTGTTGTTCTCGTCCTGCATGCCGATGATGGCCACCGGAACCGCAGCGAAGACCTACAGCCTGAATTTCGCCGACCAGACCTACAGCTCCGGTACGACCACCGTGAACGGTCAGGCGGTCGCCTACCGGGCATACGAGAACGTGGTGTACGTTCAGCATCCCGAAGACGCTGCCTACGAGAGCATGAACATCTACGTGCCGGAGGCCTACTTCCAGGGGCAACCGGTCGGAACGTACACCGCGCAGACCGCTCCGATCTTCCTGCCCAATCAGATCGGTGGGTACAGTCCCGCGCTGCCCGGCACCCTGGAGGCGGGTGGGCTGGGCGGCATGGGTCTCGCCGCCGGTGGCGTGGCTCCGACGGTGACCGGGACTGCCAGTCCGGCCGCGACGCCTGCTGCGACGACACCAGCAGCCACGGCCCCGGCGGCGGACGCCGCACCTGCAGGCGCGCCGGCGGCCAGTACGCCGAATGCCGCCCAGATGTCGCTGGCCCGGGGGTACATCGTGGCGTCGCCCGGCGCCCGCGGCCGCAGCAGCAAGAACGCGGCCGGCGAGTACATCGGCAAGGCGCCGGCGGCCATCGTGGACCTCAAGGCCGCCGTGGCGTACCTGCGTGCCAACGACGCGGTGATGCCGGGCAATGCCGAGCGCATCATCTCCAACGGCACCAGCGCCGGCGGTGGGCTGTCGGCGCTGCTGGGGGCCACCGGCAACAATCCAGATTACGCTCCGTACCTCAAGGCGCTCGGCGCGGCCCCGGCCCGGAACGACATCTACGCCGTCTCCGCGTACGCCGCCATCACCGACCTCGACCACGCCGATACCGCCTACGAGTGGTTGTTCAATGGCGTGAACACCTATACCAGCATGAACATCACAGTGAACAACGGAGTCGTCACACGCACCCAGGTGCCCGGCACCCTGACAGACGCGCAGATCAACGTCTCCAATGACCTGAAGGCGATGTTTCCCGGCTACCTCAACAGTCTGGCTCTCAAGACCGGCGATACCGCCCTCACCCTCGATGCTCAGGGCAACGGCCCATTCAAGACGTACGTCGCCTCACTGGTGCAGGCCTCCGCGCAGCGGGCACTGGACGCGGGCACCGACCTCTCGCAGGTCAGCTACCTGACCATTCAGAACGGCAAGGTCACGGGCGTGGACTTCGACGCCTACGTCAAGGCGGCCGGTCGGCAGAAGACGCCGCCGGCCTTCGACGGCCTGAGCCTGGAGAATCCCGAGAACGAGGAGTTCGGCACCCGCACCGTGAACACCCGGCACTTCACCGACTACAGCCAGCAGCACACCGCAGTGTCTGCAACCCAGGCGGAGGCACTGACGGTAAAGATGATGAACCCGATGTACTACATCGGGGACGTGCAGACGAAACCCGCAGCTCACTGGCGAATCCGTCAGGGCACGGCGGACCGTGACACGGCTCTGGCCGTTCCGGTCATCCTGGGCACCAAGCTGAGCAACCTTGGCTACGACGTGGACCTGGCGCTGCCCTGGAACCAGGGACACGGCGGCGATTACGACCTCGACCAGCTCTTCACCTGGATGGACAAAGTGGTCGCCCAGTAAGGACAGGACCACCAGGGACAGCTGAAGGAGACCGGCCAAGGCCGGTCTCCTTCAGCTGTCCCTGGCAGGAGCACGCGGCGCACTCACAGCAGATGTTCGGGAATGTTCATCATGTTCCAGAGGCGGTCAGGGAACCCACGACCGTGCCTTGAGTCGAAAGCAAAGAAGGGGCCAGGCGTCTGATCAGACGCCTGGCCCCTGGTCGTACTGATGAACTGTGCCGGACACCTGAACCGCCGACGCATGTTGTTTTCCAGCCTGTCGTTCCGGCTGAGGCTCCATTGATCCGTGGTTGACGGTGGGTCGCCTTTGCTGCATCCCGGAGCCTGCTGAGCTGGCGGTGACTCATCCAGCAGGACAGGCTCCAAGGTTCACGTCAATACGTGGTGCAGGCGAAGTTGGCCGCGTCGTTCGCCTGCGCCTGCGTGGGACTGGCCGGACCGGTGTACTTCGGGTAACTGCCGTACTGGCAGAGCGGCCGGGTGCGCCCGTTGGTCGCCACCGTGGTGGCCGCCGTGTTGCCGTCCACCGCCACCAGCTGGCCCGGGGCCTGGCCCTGCTCGGTCCACGCCTCCAGCGCCGAGAGCATGTCGACCTTGGCGTTGAAGAGACCCTCGCCGTGCCCCTTGCCGGGGATCAGGTAGAAACGCGCGAAGCCGTTCACGGCGGTCTGTCCGTTGGCCGCCACCAGCTTCTGCCAGTACTGAATGGTGTTGTACGGGCTGATCGAGTCGTCGATGGTGCCGTGTGTCAGCAGCAGCTTGCCGCCGTGCCCGGTGAAGGCGCTCAGGTCGGTGCTGACCGCGTCGGTCCAGGCGGAAACCTGCTGGAGACGCGTCACCCACTGATTGGGATCGAACGCCAGCGGATCGGCCGTCATGTCCCGGGTAACGAAACCGGTCACGTCGCCCTTGCCGGGGAAGTACTGGAAGGCCGTGCCGTCAGGGCCGAACGGGACTTTGGCCGGGTCGGCGGTGTTCGTGCGGCCCAGGTGGTTGCCCAGGAAGGTGGCCCCTTCGAGGATCGGCCACTTCGGGTAGGTGGTGCTGCCCCCGGCGAACGCGAAGCTGAACTGCACCGGCGACCCGATCTTCTCGACCGCCCCCAGCTGGGCGTCGGAGAAGCAGGTGTCGCCGGTGTCGGTGCCGTCCGGGCAGCGCAGGGCCGCTTTGACCGTCGCTATGGTGACCTTGGCGTTGCAGGCCGGAACATTGCTGATGATGCCGTCAGCAGCTCCATCCAGACTGTCGCACTGCGACTGCACGTGGCTCACCAGTGTCGCGATCTTGGCCGGGTTGCTCCAGGAGGCGCTGGGAACTCCCGACTGGTTGCCGTAGACCGCCTTGGCCTGGGCGAGCGCACCCTGCCACATGTTCTGCAGGTTGTACGCCGGGTAGTTGGCGATCACGCCGTCGTAATCCGCCCCGTAGCGCTGCGCAGCGTCGAACGCCTCATGACCACCCTGCGAACCACCGGCGAAGTAGGTGTAGCGGGGGTTCTGGCCGTACACCTGCAGGGTCAGGTACTTGCCCACGTCGAGGGTCTTCTTGACCTGGTACTGGGCGAAATTCATCAGCTCTTCCTGATTCAGGGCGAAGCTGGTGTCAAAGGGCGGCTTGCCGGTCGCGTCGTGACCGGAGTCGCTGCCCAGCGTGACGTACCCGCGCGCCAGCGGCGTGGCGATGTTCGCCGGTCCTTCGCTGAACTGCCCCAGGCCGGTGACCACCGAACCGTCGGTGCCGCCACCGCCGAACTGCAGGGCCCGCTGGTTCCACGATGCCGGCAGGTTCACCTCGAACCGGATCGGCGAGGCTGCCGGGTCGACCGGCAGAATGTTCCCGGTGGTTTTGCAGTAAGTGCGGGCCAGCCCGGCCGGATCGGTGTCGGTGGTGTCCGCGGCGGTCAGGACTGTGGCTCCTGTGGTGGGCAGGCCGATGGCGCTGGCCGGAATGCTCAAGCCGACCAGGCTGGCGCAGGCGACCTGGGGAGTCACGGTGGTCAGTGGCGCGGGTTGAACGACGCCACAAGCGACGAAAAGACCGAGTCCGACAGTGAGGCTAACGGCATTGATGATGCGCATGGCTTTCTCCTTTGCTGCCCGCGACAGGGCGGGCCAGGACGACGGGCACGAGGTGCGGTGAACCTTCTGGGTCCCACAGCTGGTCTGCTGGAGCACGTGGATAAGGAAGCCATTTCACGCCGGATTGCCTCCCTGAGATGGTGAGGATGGACCTGCAGACAGAGGGCGAAAGACAAGTATTTTGCATGAAGACACGACCGGCACCCCCGTTCGATCACCAGGTGGTCAGGTGTCTGTCGATGTTCTGATGGCGCTGGCCTGACAGGTCAGTCGGAATTCGTTCGGTCGTTTCGCTGATTCGCCAGCCGTTCCAGCCACGCTCGGGTGGCCTCCGCCATCAGGGGATCGAGGTCCAGGGCACGCAGCATCTCGGCCGCGGCGGCCATCTCCTCCTCACGCCGCACCGCGTGCAGCCGGCTGCCTTCCTGAAGCCGGTCGATGGTCCGGGCGTCGGCCTCAGTGAGCGTCTGGGCGATGTCGGCGTGCAGCGCCGCCTCGGCTTCCGGGCCCATCCGCCGCGCCGCCTCCAGCGCCTCTCCTACGGCGGCCGCGAGCCCCTTGAAGAACACGCTGCGGGCCAGCTTGCGGGACGCGGCCAGCCCGACCGGACCTTCCAGCACCGTCACTGGTCCGCCCAGCGGAGCGAGCAGCGCCGCGAACCGTTCCGCACCGGGACCGGACACCAGCATCGGCGTGCGGATGCCGCGCCCCGGTACCGGACTCATCAGCGCCACGTCCGCGATCAGGGCATCTGGGCCGAGCACCTGCGCGACCGCCCGTTTCTTGCCCGGCGAGGAGGTGTTCAGCTCGGCGTACACCTGTTCGGACGTCAGGGTGCCCTGCACCTGCTGTGCCACGCTGAGCGATACCCGAGACCAGTTCACGCTGAAGACGATCTGCGCGCCGGACACCGCCTCGGCCTCGCTGCTGACCACGCTCACGCCGGGCACCTGACGCGTGGAGTCCGGGTCGTAGGCATTCACCTGCACCCCGGCCGCCAGCAGGTCGCGCGCCATGGCACTCCCAGCCTCCCCCAGGCCCAGCAGGGCCACCTGATGCAGCTCCACTCAGCCCTCCCCAGCCGGCTTCAGGTGGGCGGCCAGGCTGTCCCTGAGTCCATACAGATCGATGGACAGCACGCCGGCCTGGAACTTCGCCCGGTTGGTGGCCTCCTTCTGCTCACGCGCCACGGAGGCGTCCAGCACCGCCTGGAGCCGCTCCCGGGGAATCACCACGGCACCGTCAGTGTCGAGCAGCAGGTAATCGCCGGTGCAGATGGTCGCGCCGCCGAAGGTCACCGGGGTGTTCAGTGTGCCCTGAGTTTCGCGTTTCGCCCCTTTCGAGCGGACGAAGCACGACCAGACCGGGAAGTTCATCTCGCGCAGGGTGTCGACGTCACGTACCGCCGATCCGAGCAGCATCGCCGCCACCCCCAGGCTCTGGGCCTGCGTGGCGAGCAGGTCACCGACCAGGCCCACCGGGGCTTCCCGGGGCATGGTGACGACGAGTACCTCGCCCGGCCGGGCCACCCCCATCGCGGCGTGCACCATCAGGTTGTCGTCCTGGGCGCACTGCACCGTGCGGGCCGGGCCGCACACCCGGCTGCCGGGAACGATCTGGATCAGCTCGGTGTCGATCAGTCCCGTACGTCCCTGCGCCTCGTACACGGTCGAGACGCCGAAAGGAAGAAAAGCCTCGGGCCTCACCACTGGCTGATCACCTGCGGCATCACGCGCATGAACGCCTCGGCCTGTTTGATCTCCTGCCGTCCTCCGATGCGCCGGGCGTGGTTGGCGCGGTGCCCGGCGCGTTCGGTGTAGTAGGTCCTGAGGTACCCCTGGGCGCCCATCTCGCCCATCGCGGCCTCTTTCTGCGCGAACACTGGGGTGATGTCGAGGAAGGTGGTCGGCACGAAGCCGCACAGTTCCGGCTGGTGCGGCTCGAACAGCAGGAACTGCGGCGGGCGGATGGTCTTGAACGCACTCGCCACGCCCGCGCCGCTCGCCAGCTGCCGGGCGCGCTCGGTGGCGGCGTAGGCGACCGGATGGTCAGGGTTGAAGGGATCCTGCTGCGCGTGGGTCAGCAGCACGTCCGGGGCGAAGCTGGTCATGGCGTCCACCAGCCGGTGGATGGCCGCGTCGTCCATCACCAGCGGGTAGTCGCCCAGGTCGAAACCCTCGAAGGTGGCACCGAGGTGGGCGGCGGCGCGGCTGGCCTCCGCGTGCCGGATCTTCTTGACGTTCGCTTCGGTCTGGCCGGGTTCCTTCCAGAGCTCGCCGGACTCGCCGCGCTCCCCGTAGGACAGGGCCACCACGTGCGCGGTGCCGCCGGCAGCGGTGACGGCCGCGATGGCCCCGCCGGCACGCCAGACGAAGTCGGCGGCGTGGGCACTGATGACCAGCAGGCGGGTCACGCACTCACCTCCTGGCCCGAGAGCAGCACGCTGTTGCTGACGGTCATCCGGTGCAGGTCGTCAGCGCTGAAGCCGGCCCGCAGGAACTCGTCCACCATCAGCGGCAGGCCGTCCTCGACCGGGGGGTTGGCCGGCTGGCCGAAATCGGTGGAGAAGATGGTGCGCTCGGCGCCGACCGCAAGGGTCGCCTCGAACAGCCGGGCCCACGGCACTTTGCCGCTGTAGGACGGCGCGGCGCAGCGTTCCATCCAGGCGCCCTGGCGAGCGAGCGTCACCTGATCTTCGATGCTGAGGTTCTGGGTGGGGTAGTCCGGGTGCGTGACCACGATGTGCTGTACGCCCTCCTCTTTCGCGGCGGCCACCACCTTGAAGATCTCGTCGCGCGACAGGTGGCCGGTGGCCAGCACCAGATTGTGGGCGGCGATGACCTGCAGCACCTGCCGGAGGGCTTCCAGCAGTCGGCCCTGGCCGTCGACCACCGGAACGGCCGGGACCGGCAGGCCACGCGCACGCAGATCCTCCTGCAGTTTCGCCCACAGCGGCAGCTTGGCCCCCGCCGGGCGGCTGGCGTGTTCCTTCTCCTCGTTCTCGGCGTCCACCGTGGGCAGCCAGATGATGCGCGCACCTTCACGGGCGGCGATCTCGACGGCCAGCGGGTTGAGGCCGCCGACGGCACTGTTGAGCGTCAGCGCGCCGAGCGCCTCGATGCCCGGCACGGCGGCCCGCACGACCTGGGCGCGTTCGGCGGTGCTGGTGTAGTGCGACTTGAGGCCGAAGCCGCGCAGGCCTCTGGCCAGGAAGAGGCGGGCGAGTTCCAGGTCCGTGACCCGCCGGGCGATCACGTCCGGGTCGATGTGGACGTGCAGGTCGAAGGCGCCGCGTGTGAGGTCGAGCGCCTCGCTGCTGGGAGTGGGATGCTGGGCCGAGGTGGTCATGACGTGCCTCCATCTTGTGAACGATCTTGTTAACAGTTGTAGGGCGATAAATGGCTGTCTTTCAACCGGATCCGATCAATTCCTCGTTCCGTCAGTGGGTTTTTACGGCCTGCAGGCTTCGCAGTGTCTGGACCACGTGCGTCAGGTGGGTGCGCATCGCCGTCTCCGCCTGCTCTCCGTCGCCGGTTTCCAGCGCGTCCACGATGGCTCGGTGTTCGGCCAGTGACTGGGCCGCCCGGCCGGGCGCCAGCACCGTCCGGAACTGATGCCGGACGTTCTGGGCATGCAGGCGGTCGATCAGGCCCGCCACCAGCGGCAGGTCAGCCACTTCGATGATGTGGCGATGCAACACGCTGTTGAGTTCCGAGGTGGCCATCAGGTCGCCGGCGCGGTGGTGTTCCTGCATCTGCTTCAGGATCTCGCGCAGTTCCGCGACCTGAGCCGGCGTGATGCGTCCGGCGGCGTGGCGGGCGGCCAGTCCTTCCAGCACACTGCGGGCCTCCAGGATCTCGACCGCCTCGGCCTCCCCGATCACCCGCACCCGCGCGCCCCGGAACGGCAGCCGCTCGACCAGACCGTCCTGTTCCAGGCGGGCCAGCGAGGTCCGGACCGCATTTCGTCCCAGACCCCAGCGTTCGGCGAGTTCGGTTTCGACCAGCCGCTCACCGGGCATCAGCTGACCGCTGCGGATCGCCTGCTGCATCCGGGCGTAGGCCTCGTCGGCCACCGTTTGTTTCTCCGACGTCCGTGAGCTCACGCTGCCAGCATAGCCTGAAGTCACAGGTCCTCTTCCGGCCGGTCCGGCGTGCCGTGGGTGTGGAAGGACGGGGTGGTCTGCAGCCCCCAGGCCTGACCTTTTCGGCGTTCGGTTTCGGTCCAGACGACCGTCTGCCAGTCCGGTGCGAGGATCAGCCGCGCGCCGGCGTTGGCGACCTCGAAGCGGTTGCCGCCCGGCTCGTACACGTACAGGAAGAACGTCTGCTGCACCGCGTGCTTGTGCGGCCCGGTCTCGATGTGCACCCCGTGCTCCAGGCACAGGTCAGCCGCACGCAGCACCTCCTCGCGGCTGTCCACCGCGTAGGTGACGTGATGCAGCCGGCCACGCTTTCCCGCGTGGTCCTCGGTGACGGCCAGGTCGTAGCTCTTGTTGTTGACGCTGAACCAGGCGCCTTTCTCTGTGCCGTCGTCGAACACGATCTGCTCGCTGAGTAGGGCGCCCAGCGTGTCCACGAAGAACTCGCGGACCGGTGGAATGCGCGACGCCAGCAGGTTCAGGTGATCGATCCGCCGCAGGTTCGCGCCGCGACCGGGGATGCGGGACGCCTGGTTTTTCAGGGCGGGTCTGGTCGTCTCGTCCGCCTGGTACCAGCGCGTCTGGTAGTACAGCTCGGCCAGGTGACCGTCGGGGGTGTGGAAACGGTAGGCCGGGCCATGGCCTTCATCCCCGTCGTGCCAGCCGACGCCCAGACCCCTTGCTTCGATCATCGTCACCCGGCGCTGCAGGGCGTGCTCACTGGCCGCCCGGAAGGCGAAGTGGTGCATGCCGTTGGTCTTCGCTGCCGTGAGTTTGAGGGTGTGGTGCTCGTAGTCGTCCCATCCGCGCAGGAAGACGCTGTCGCCCGACTGCTCGCTGACCGTCATGCCCATCACCTCGGTGAAGAAGTGCAGGCTCGCCTCGGGCTTCGGGGTCAGCATCTCCACGTGCGCCAGATGTGCCAGGTCATGGCTGCGTCCTCCGGGGATGTTGTGACTCATGCCGCTTCCCCTGGGACCACGGGACCCTGACCAGTGTTCATGGCTTCGAGCAGCATCTGCGAGTTGAGCGTCTCACCGCTCAGCTCCGCACACACCCGTCCGGCGTAGAACACCAGCACCCGGTCGCACAGGCCGGTCAGCTCTTCCAGGTCGTTCGAGCACACCAGGGTGGGTGAGCCGGCGTCGGCCAGCGCGCGCACCATGCCGTGCATCTCGGCCTTGGCGCCCACGTCCACCCCGCGGGTCGGGTCGTCCATCAGCAGCAGCCCGGGCTGGATCTCCAGCCACTTGGCGAGCACCACCTTCTGCTGGTTGCCACCGGACAAACTGCTCACCGGGTGCTCCACCGAGCCTGCACGAATCCCGATGCGCTCCACGTACTCACGGGCCCGCTGCTGCAGGGCCGGGACGCTCAGCCACGGGCCGGTCCGCGCCAGGCCCACCGACTGCACCGCCGCGACGTTCTCCCAGATGCTCTTGTCGAGCATCAGGCCCAGCCGCTTACGGTCGCCGGTGACATACGCCAGGCCACGGGCGATGGCACCCCGCAGGTCACGCGGGCCCGGCCGTCCATCCGGGAAGGTGACGGTTCCTGTGGTCCGGCGCAGGCCCGCGACCGCTTCCAGCACGCTGAGATGCCCGGCGCCCATCAGCCCGGTCAGGCCGACCACCTCGCCGGGACGCACCATCAGGGTGACGCCCTGCGCGCCGCCCTGAACCTGAAGGTTCTTCACCGTGAGTGGACCGCTGCCCGTCCTGCCGGTCTGCTGGACCAGTGACTGCATCCCCGCGCGGTTCTCGGCGGCGGCCTCAACCTTCTTCAGCTGCGCCTGATCCCCCAGCATCGCCGACACGATTCCGGAGACCCCGAGCGTGCTGACGGCCGCGCCCGAGAGCACCACCTGCCCGTCACGCAGCACGGTCACCTCGTCGCACAGGTCGATGACCTCCTGCAGGATGTGCGAGACGAACACCACTGCCACGTCCCGCCCGCGCAGGACTTTCAACGCCGAGAGCAGGCGCGCCGAGCTGCTCGCTCCCAGCGCCGAGGTCGGCTCGTCCAGCACCAGGACCCTCGGATTGGTGATCAGGGCGCGCGCGATCTCGATCAGCTGCCGCTCGGCCAGCGTGAGGTCCGAGAGGGGCGCGTCCAGGTCGAGTTCCAGGCCGAGGTCGTGCAGCACCGGCAGGGCCAGGCGGCGCATCTCAGCTCGGTCGACCAGGAGGCCCTTCTTGCGTTCACGCATCGGGTAAAGGTTGCTCAGCACGTCCAGATCAGGGAAGAGGCTCAGTTCCTGCGAGACCACCGCCACGCCATGCCGGCTGGCGTCGGCGGTGTTGTGAAACTGGACCGGCTGCCCGTCCAGGCGCACCTCGCCCGAGTCGGGGCGCACCACGCCGGTCAGGATCTTCACCAGCGTGCTCTTGCCCGCCCCGTTCTCGCCGAGCAGCGCGTGGACCGTGCCGGGCTGTACCCGGAAGCTCACCCCCTTCAGGGCGTGGGTGCCGCCGTAGGACTTGCGAATGTCATGGGCTTCAAAGGTGGGCATGCGGTTCTCCGGGGAACACGGTGGACGCTTGGGAGGGACTGGAACGCTACTTGAGGTACGCGCTGGGGGCGGCGAGCTGCTTCTTCGCCACCGGCACCAGGGCCAGCGCGCGGCTCGCCTCGGATTTCTGGCGGGCCAGGACCCGGTCGACGTTGGCGCTCGTGACCACCAGGCTGCCGCTGTTCCAGAAACCGGCCGGGATCTTCGCGCCGGTCTGCGCGTTGTCCAGCAGCAGCTTCATGGCAATGTAACCCTTGAGCCAGTGCTCCGGGGAGATCAACACCTTGACGCTGCCCTCCTTGACCGCTTCCAGGGCGCTCGGCTCGAGGTCGCATCCGCCCACCAGCAGCTTCTTGCCGGTCTGGCGCTCGATCAGGGCCAGCTGGCCGGCGTCGGTGTTGCTGGGCGACAGGTAGGCCAGTGCATCGGGGTTGGCCCGCACAATGCTGTTCCAGGCCCCGAACACGTCCGACGGCGAGCCGGTCGCGCCCTTGGTGTCCAGCGGTCCGAGGATGGTCACACCGGGGCGCTGCGCCTTGATGACTTCGATCATGCCGTCCATCCGCGCCACCAGCGGCGGCACGCCGGGGTTGCTGTTGCCGATGATGATCTTGCCTTTGGCGTTCGCAGGAATGCTCTTGAGAATCTCGCGGGCCAGCTGCCGTCCAAGGTCGACATTGTCGTTGCTGACGAACAGGTCCACGCCGGCGTTCTTGGGCGGCGCCGCGTCGATGGCGATGACCGGGATGCCCGCGTCGGTGGCCGCCTTGATCGGCCGCAGAAACAGGTCGGGCGTCAGGGCCTGCAACACGATCCCGTTCTTGGACGTTTGAGACGACGACTGGAACATCGACACGACCTGCGAGGGATTAGTACCGTTCGGGGCAGTCGAGACGAGTTTGGCGCCCTTGCTCTCCTTGACCGCCTGCTTGACGCCCATCGCCATCTCCTGAAAGGCGGCGTTGGCGGTGTTCCAGTAGACGAACGCGACGTTCGGGGTGGGGGTGGTCTGGGCGACGCCCATGGTGCTCAGGCCGAGAATGAGGGCCGCGGACAGGGACAGGATTTTACGCATGAGGGTTCCTCCTGGGAACGGGGAAGGCAGAGTGTTCAGGCTTCGGAGGCGTCACTGCCGCGGCGGCGGTTGCGGACCAGGCTGTCGAGCGACACCGCGACCAGGATCACCAGGCCGGTGGCGAACTGGCTCCAGTTGGCCGGAACGTTGAAGTACACCAGGCCGCTCGTCACCACCGTCAGGAGGATCGCCCCGAGCACCGCGCCGGGAATGGTGGCCGTGCCGCCGCGCAGGGGCGTGCCGCCGATCACCACGGCCGCCACGGCACTGAGGCTGAATCCGGTGCCGATGTTCGGGTCGGCGCTGGTGAAGTAGCTCAGGCCGAGCAGCCCGGCCACCGCGGCCAGCAGGCCGGCCAGCATGAACGCCTGCACCCGGACGCGCGCCACCGGAATGCCGGAGAAGCTGGCCGCCGCCGGGTTGCTGCCAATCTGGCGGACCCGGTAGCCGAAGGGGGTCTTGTTCATCACGAGGGTCAACACCACGATCAGGGCAAGCAGGAACCAGACCGGCAACGGCAACCCCAGCAGGTTCCCGGCGAGCACGCTGAAGAACGGATGGTCAAGCGGGAGGCCGGTGACCTGCTGGCCGTTGCTGAGCGCGAAGACCGCGCCGCGGAACATCGACAGGGTCGCGAGCGTGGCGATCAGGGACGGAATCTTGAAGTACTGGACCACCACGGCGTTGATCAGCCCGAGCAGCAGCCCCAGGCCCAGCCCGGCGACCGCGGCCAGCCAGGGGTCGAGTCCGGCCTTCATCAGCAGGGCGGGCGCGACCAGCGTCAGCGCGAAGGTGGATTCCACCGACAGGTCGAGCTCGCGCATGCTCATCAGGAACACCAGGCCCATCGCCAGGATCGCGACGAACACCGACTGCTGCACGATGTTGATCAGCGACCCGGCCTGCAGGAAGGACGGGTGAAGCAGCCCAATGACCAGGATCAGCCCGACGGTCGCGATGACCACGCTGGCTTCGTTGGCCCGCAGAAAGCGGGTGGGCAGGGAACGCCGGGCGACAGGCGCAGGCGGGGTGAAGGTGACGTCCGGCAGGGCCGGGTCACCGTGCGGCTGACTCATATGCAACCTCCGGATTGTGGTGTATTGACTCCTGCATCGTACGGTTCGGTGACAGTTTTGTCAACTAGATTGTTAACAATCATGGGAGAGGAACGCTCCGCTCCAACCATCCAGTTCCTGGCTGGTCACCGCTGAGCTTTCCAAAAGCCAGCGTCTCGTCGACACCTCCAGACTCAGGACACCGAAACGCTCAGATCTGCCCGTGCCATGCTGTGACCGGCTTCCTGCAGGCCTGGAGTAACCAGGGTCCGCGGGTTCACCTTCGCGAAAACCCAGGGCATGGCGGCAGTGTAAGTGGGGATTGTAAGGAAACCGAGAAGACGAAAAACAGCCGTCTCCAGGTCATGACCTGGAGACGGCTGCAGCGGCATAGAAAGATAAAGACTGCGATACCCGGTGGCGCCGTGGTCAGCGGGTGGAAGGCGTACCTCCTGCGGTGGACGTGCGGTTCGTCTGATCCCCCCCACCGGGCCCTTTCATTCCGAAGTCGGGATGGGCCAGGTCAATCGTCCGGCTGCCTCCCTGACCATCCTGGATCACCGCGAAGGTCGCGCCCTTCGGCGCCTGATCCACGATCGGATTCGGCCTGGATGCCGCTTGACCGGCCGTGCTGCCGAATTCAGGTCGGGCTCGCGGCGTTTCGGCGGTTTGACCCTGGCCTTGTGAACCTGGCGGCCGAGTCAGGGTGAGGGTGCGGATCAACCTGCCACCCTTCTGGGGATCACCGGTGTAATAGCTGACCTTCAGGGTAACGTTCTGCGGCCGGGCGTTCGGCGCGGTCGTGCTCTGGGTCGGCCGGGTGCTCTGGGCAGGTTGGGCTTTCTGGGCGGAGCTGGCCGCGAGGGTAGGCAACGCCACGGCGCCGAGGGCAGCGAGGGCCAGCAGCATCCGGGCCGGAGCGCGGAACAAGGACGTACGGTTCTTCGGGTTCATAGGACCTCCTGGTCATCCGGGGAAGTGGCTTCCCCTGAACGGCACTCTGGCGGGCTTCGGCGAAGATCCAGTGGATGAGCCGCGCAGATTCGGTGTTCAGCCGCCGAGGAAGGGTGAGGCGGTAAGGCCAAACAGGTGTCTTTGACTGGTCGCTGCAGCGTGAACGGCCGCCATCGACCCCTCTCCACAGTCACAACCGACGGGCACCGACGTTTTTCCAGGGTTCTGACCGGAGTGTGCTGAACCAGGCGTCTCCGTCCGGTTCAGCACACTCACTCCACCTGGTCAGCTTCTCAGGGCAGCCGAGATGCCGAATCGCCCGTCCAGTTTCAGCTCCTGTTCTACGGCTCTGGGATGGAGGTGCGCCGTTTCTACGCATGTCCTGGGCCAGCACTTCAAGCCGTTTGCTCACACTCGGAAACGAACAGGGCAGCCAGACCACGGCTGACGAGGCCGCAGGCAAAGCCTGCTCCTTCCCGCCCGAGGAGCACACTGATGAAACGAATTCACGTCCCGCAGGTCAACGTCCGGTACTGGCTGGCCATCACCTTCGCCAGTCTCTTTGGCACCAACCTGGGCGATTTCTACGCCCACGCCAGTGGACTCAGCACCCAGGCCGGCCTGGGAGTCCTCGCCGCCCTCGTCGCTTTGGTCTTCATCCTCGAACGCCGCGACCAGCGACCTCACGAGGTGTACTACTGGCTGTCCATCCTGATCATCCGCACCGGGGCCACCAACATCGCCGACTTCATGAATTTCCGTTCCGGCCTGTCGCCTCAGCTGGTCGGCTGGGGACTGACCCTCCTCCTGGTCCTGCTGGCGACCGTGATGACCGTCCTCGCCCGGCGCACCCCCACGGAAGGCGGCAAGCGACTGCCAAACACCGGGATGCTGTACTGGGCCGCCATGCTCACCGCCGGGGTGCTCGGCACGGTGCTGGGGGACGATGCCTCACATATCCTCGGTCAGGGTGTGACGGCCATCGGACTGGGGGTGCTGCTGGGCGCGATGCTGCCCCTGACGCGGTGGGGCCTGTCGTCGATCTTCGCGTACTGGGCGACGGTGGGCATAGCCCGGACCGCCGGGACCGCCATGGGGGACTGGCTGGCCGAGCGTCAGGGACTGAACCTGGGCCTGCCGGTGTCCATGCTGATCACCGGCGGTGTGTTCGTGCTGATCCTCCTGCTCTGGCGAACGAAGCCGCAGCCGGCACTCCACCCGTCCACCGCGAGTGATTGAGCATCCAACCCGGAGGTGGGGCCAGATGGCCCCACCTTTTTCCATGGAAACGTATCTCGACGGCACCAGCCACAACTTGGCCATGGTTTGACTCGAAGCGCTGAGCAGGCTGAGGGAGGTGACCGGGGAGCGAAGGACGGGGACACTGCGCTGGTCCCGTCAGTGCCGATCCAGGCGCGAATGAAATGAGGGTTCGTAGATGAGCGGAACGTTCGGCTGGACACCCGGGCGTGGGGAGTTCCGCTTTGATCACCACCCGCAGGGCAGCCGTCTCGACGTCGAAACCGGGACGGCGGGCCTGCCCTGCGCGCGGCCTTCGGACCGAAATCTCCAACTGGGGAAAACGCGGATGGGTTCTTCGATGGGTCTGCACGAAGCCTGGGCCAGCGGTGAACGCCTCTGGACGAAACTCTCTTCAGAGAAAGGCCGTTCCAGAAGCACCCTGCTTCCGCTCAGACGGCCCACAGTCCCATCAGGAGATGCCCATGAACACCCCTGTCGAACCGGTGAACCGCCCGAAACGCACGCCACGGCGCTTCCAGCCCGCCCGCGCCACCCTGCTGCTCCTGATTCTCAGCACCGGTATGTTCGGCTACACCGCCACTCAGGCACTGACCCACGTTGCGGGTCCAGGACACCCTGGCCAGGCGCAGCCATCCACGCAGACCGTGAGTCCGCCCGCTGTTCAGGCCAATGCCACCGCAGGAAGCCAGCCATGACGCAGATCACCGCCCCCGGGGCCTCCAAAGCTCCCCGTACATCCCCGTTGAACATCCTGATCACTTCGGTCCTGCTCGGCACGGTGCTGCTCGCCTGGGTCCTGTCCTGGCAGGGCACCCTCTCGGAGGCATGGCCTCATATGCTGTTGAGCCAGGCCGGGACCTTCTCCTACATCCTGCTGGCGCTGTCCGCCACGCTCGGCCCGTTGATTGGCACCCGGTTTCTCCCGCAGTGGCTGACGGCCGGCATCAAGACTGGCTGGCACGGCATCATCTCGGGCTTCGCGCTGGTGGTCGGGATGATTCACGGCCTGTTCGCCACCCTCGGTCATGACGCCCTGACTGTGGTCCAGGTAGTCGTTCCGGGGACAGACTCGCTGACCAACGCCCTGGGCACCCTGGCGTTGTGGGGCATGCTACTGGTGTACGTGACCTGGGCGCTGAGGGGCCGTCTGGGGATCAAGGCGGCGCGGGTGCTGCACCTGCTGGCCTATCCGACGTTCGTGGCCGCCACCCTGCACGCCGTCTGGTCGGGGCATGGCGGGGTGGACCCGACCTACGTTCTCGGCAGCGCCGCGGTCGGTGGTGCCCTGGCTGTCCGCCTCTTTACCCTCGCCCGCCGCTGACCCGACCACGCCGGTCGGCAGCAGAGAAGCTCTTGCATCAGCTGTGCCCTGAGTTGACCGTATCGATGTGCGCCAGGAGGTGATTGAATTGTCAACGTGTCATCGACCTGTCGTTTTTGCGATGTAGATGTCGGCGGCGATAGAGGAAGGCGGAGGCATTCCCATCCCCTTGAGAGGGCAATTCTTTACCTGACTCATGCTGCTGCGCTCAAGGAGAACAAGGTGACTGGCGTCACCCCCTTCCCTCAATACTGTTCAGATGCGCGGTTTCCAGAGTTCCCAGCTGCCGGTCAACGGCACGAAACCCAGGCGGCGGTTGACCCTCAGCATTGGCAGGTTCGCCGCGTGGTTGTTGGTCCGCATCTGCAGGACCCCGGCCGTCCTCGCCCGCCGGATCAGTTCCAATTTGAGCGCGCGGGCCAGCCCCTGTCCTCTGGCCTTGGCGATCACTCCCGTGAACTCGTTGTAGATCCCGGTGCTGATCGTCACCCCCTGACACAGCCCCAGCCACGCTCCAGACGCATCTGCCGCCACCAGGGTCCACTCCGGACGGGCGCGCGGATTGTCACGCATCGCAGCCCTCAGTACCGCCGGTGTCCAGCGCGGTTGTCCGGCGAGATCGGGCGTCTGAGTCAGCAGGTCGCCGTACAGCTGCTCCAGTTGGTCCCAATCGGTACTGGAGACGCCTTGCATATCGCGGAGCGATATGCCCGAAGGGAATTCTGGCAAGGGGAATTCAGAGCGGAGGTTCAGCTGGCTGGCAAAGCGGTGGGCATGCATCTCAAACCCGCGGCGGAGGGCCCAATCGCGACTGTCAGGATCCTGGTCGAGAACGCTGACGGCCAGCCCCTCCGGTCTGAGGTCCTCTACCTGTTCCTGAACCCACCCGTACAGTCGTGCTCCACTGCCGCGATGGCGGCTGGCCGGAGCCACGTTCAACGTCAGCCGCAGCCAGTCCGGAGGCAGGTACTCGAAGTGGCTCACCTCGGCCATTCCGATGACAGTCCTTCTTTCAACGTCGACGACCCGGCGCCGAACCTGATCCGGTGGCCAGGCGGCGTCCTGATCGAGGAACCGGTCAAGTGGAACCTCGTGTCCGGTCACCTGGTTCCTCAGGTGCAGAACGTCCGGGGCGTCCTGAACGGCGTAGGGACGGAGCATGCCGTGAGAATACAGTAGATGTGACCCGCTGCTCTGCCTCCATCCAGCGCCAGATTCCGTCTGAAGCGCAAGAGGTCAAGAGGCCGTGAGCCTGTCGTGTGTACACGAGAGCGACGCCCTCTTGGCAGACGGCCTGGGTCACGTAGGTTTCATTCAAAAGCTGTGACGTCACCTGGGTCTACTGCCGACATGAGACGTGCGTAATCAGAAACTGACATGTTCAGCATTCCCGCTCAGGAATGCGTGGTTCTGCAGTGTCCAACTGACATTTTGGTTGCGGGTTGACATGAATTACCTCCTGGCGCACATCCATCGGTCGCTCTGGGTGGACTCAGCTGCTCTCCTGAACGCTGAGTACCACCAGCACAACAAGTCCTTGAGTTTGTTGTCAAGCACCCGCGTCTTGATCGACCGGGAGAGGTAGCCCCCCGTCGTTCTCGATGGCCTCCGGCTTCAAAAGTTGACTGCTTGGTCTGGCCACGCTTGGCAGGACCTGTGCGAAACGTTCCATCGGGTATGCGCCAATGGTTTCTACCGATGCTCTGATCCTGACTGCTTTGAGCCTGACGGCGTTGCCTGGGTCAATCACGATAGGTGTGGAGTACATGCCGACCCTGTACGATTTGCTGATCGCTCCACCCCAGCCAAGGAGATTGTCGGGCTGTAGTAAACGATCAAGTCAATCAGCGTCGTGTTCGAAACCCCGGTTCTTCCAATTCAGCGCGAACTCCATGTCCCCACGGAACTGCTCGACCAAATCAAGTTTCTTCAGCGCTGCGTATATTGGCGGATGATCTTCCAAAGCTGACAGGATGCGGGCGCTCAGCTCGTTCTGCGCGGCAATGACGCGGTCGAGCGTTTCACCGCAACCGATGCCATAGCCATCGCAAAAGGCACGGAGTCGCTCCTCGCGGTCGATCGGCGTTCCAAATCCCCGTGTGTAGGCACGATCATCGTTCATCACGGGAACCATAAACCACGCCAGAATACCCGAGTCATACCCTGCTGGAGCCGGTCCTGCCAGGTCCCAATCGATGATGCCGCAAATTTCGCCACGTTCACTGTCCCAGAGCAAATTCCATGGGCCAACGTCCCCGTGCTGGATGGGGCCCAGAACAGGCATTGTCATTGGCAATTGCCAACGCGCGTCCTCGGCCGGCTCATAGGCCGCGAGGGTCAATTCCAGTTTGCGCACGAAGGCGCCAGCGGCGCGCGCACCGTCCAGACTCTGGATGAAGGGTAGCAATGGCCACTCTTGATCTGCTCCGTCCACAAATTGTAGGTACTCGAAGTGCTCGTCGAGCCCTGCCGGCTTCGGAGACAGCCCAAAGCCGGTACGGTCGAGCCACTGCAGAAGATCGTTGACAGAAACGCTCCAGTACCCTCTTGGCCTGCGGACAATCCCATCTGCAATCTGTATTCCTCGATCAAAGAGTCCAGCTCCAGGATGATGATTCATGGCAACTCCTCTCAGTGACAGCTCGTCGCTACTCAGCATGATGCAAGATGTTGCGCCAGGTGGTCCCATCTGAGTGCCTTCAGCCTGTCATCAACCTCGTCTGAGACGATGTTTTAACCCCTAACAGGGGTTTTCGGGCGATTGAGGACTTTGTTGGCGAATTCAAAACTTGGCGTTCTATGGGACAGCTTACAGATCCTCCACAACCTGGAGGACGCAAAATCATGGGTCAACGTCGCAAGCTCACCGCGGGAAGGCGCCAGGCGAGCAGCAAGGGGCCGAGCAACAGAAACCACAGGGCGTTCTGCACCCCGGTATGGTCCGCGAGCCAGCCAAGCAGGAAGAGAATGCCTGCGCCCAACATTCCCGTGATGGACCCCAGGGCCACAACGGTGCCGCTCCGTTCCGGCAGCGCCTCATACAGTCGGGCCTGGAGGACTGCGTACCAGCCAGAGGTGAACAGCCCAATCAACGCCGCGCCGACGATCTTCCACCCGACGTGAGGAACAAGCAGAAAAGCCGTGAACAGCAGCGAGACCAGCACGGCTGACCATTTCACAACGCTGACGCCGGAAAGCTTCTCCAGTAGGGGGACGACCAGGGCGTCCCCAAGAGCCCGATCCCGGTCATCAGGGCGACCACCAGCGCCGCCTGTTCCGGGGTCGTGTGAACAGCATCCACGAAATACAGTGCCAGATATCCCCGGAACACGTCGAGCATCAGGTTCGATGCTTCCAGCAACAGCAGCGAGTCGCGGACCACCGGACGCCCCAGGGCGTAAAAGGCGTGTTTCAGGCTGGCTCGGAGTTGAGCGGGTGTTCCGTGCTTGGTCTGAGCGATCCTGGGACTCAAGACTCAAGTCCGCCACGCGCCAGATCTGGAACAGGGCCACGAGGGACAGGAGGGCGAGCATCACAAACACCGGACGCCAGCCAGCACCAAGTGCCACCGCCGTACCGATCAGCAGGGGCCCGACCACATTGCCGACGGAACCGGCCAATGTCCAGCGGGCCATACTCTGCTCCATTCGAGCGGGTTCGGCGTCCATCCATGCCGCCTGTGTCAGGCTGACGAAGGCTCCCGACGCGGGGTAGAACAGGAGCAAGGAGATCAGCAGGACCCAGAAATTTCCGGCCAGGGCGGTCAGCGCGAGGGCGAAGGAAAACGCCAGGCCACCGCCGAGCACGATGCGGCGGCGATGACCAGCGTCGGCCAGCACTCCGAACAGCGGCTCCACAACGTTCGCAAGCAGAGCAGGCACGCCCAGGAGCAAGCCGATGGCGGTGTAGTCCAGGTGCAGGTCGGCCCGCAGGTAGGGCCACGCGGCCCCGGTGGCGCCGTCCACCAGTTCGTCGACCAGCTCGATGGTCAGGGCAGCGATGTAGAGCGAGGTCAGGGCTGTCATGGCCCTGGGGCGCAGCTTTGGGTTCACAAGACCGTCCTCCTGAAGCGTGCGACGAAAGGTCGAGGGCTTTCAGACGTTTCAGGAGGGGCCAGACCTGTGGCGAGGGAGTAATACGGTTTTGAGGTAAACTCGAGGCATCAAAGCGATCGAGATCATCTGCCACCTGACGCTGGACGAACTGCGCCAGCGATTCAAGACAGCCGCCACGCACGACGAACGCACTCGCTGGCAAGCCCTGATGCTGCTGAGCGATCCCACGCATCCTCGATCCCGCGGTGACGTCGCGCAGATCGTGCAGCGTTCGACCAGCTGGGTCACCACGACCGTTGTGCGATACAACGCCGAAGGGCCGGATGGTCCGAAAGACCGGCGCAAGGGCCGGTCACATCACCCGTTCTTGCTCAATGAGGCCCAGCGTCAGGCGCTGGACCTCCGGTTGCAGACGCCACCGGACGATGAAGGCCGCTGGACATCGCTCAAAGTGGCCGCGTGGATTGAAGCGACGGTGGGCCATCCTGTCAACGTCGTTACCGGATGGAATTACCTGCGTCGGCACCAGTACACGATCCAGCTTCCGCGTCCACAGCACCCCCAGGCGGCCACAGCGGAACAACAGGACGCCTACAAAAAAAAATCCACGCGCTCGTCGAAACCCTAAAGACGGCTTCGCCGGGGCGGGTTGTGGAGCTGTGGTTTGAGGATGAAGCGCGGCTGGGCACCAAGAGCCTGCTGCGTCGCTGTAGCGTCGCTGTAGCGTCGCTGTAGCGTCGCTGTAGGGCGAGGCGGGGGGCCGGGCCCCCCGCCTTGCAGGACCATAGCTCCTTGTGGACGTACATCTATGGCTTCGTTCATCCGTACTCCGGGCGGAGTGATCTGTTGCGCTTCGATACGGTGGATGTCGCGTCCTTCAGTGCGGCCCTGGCGCTCTTCAAAGCCCGCTTCGACCCAGCAGACGAACGTCTGCTGGTGCTGGTGGTCGACAACGCCGGTTGGCACCGCAGCCCTCAGGTCGTGGTCCCCACGGGTGTCCAGCTGGTGTTTACCTTGCCGTACACCCCAGAGTTGATGCCCGCTGAACATCTCTGGCTGCCGTTAAAGGAAGGCTTGGTCAACCGTGCTTGGCCAACCCTGGCGGAGCTCATTGCGCCGTTGGATCGGCGCTGCATCTGGTTGATGCAGCAACACGCTCTGGTCTCGAACCTCACCAGCTTCAATTGGCTACCCGCAGCTTGACCCCAGAGGTTTAGATCAAAACCGTATAAGTTCACCAGGGAGGAAACGGCATATCCCAGTGTACGAGATGCACTGGAGCTACGCTGCCAGATTTCTGGATGGCCTCTGTTGCCACTCGGTTCGGAGAAATGTTGAATCTGGAGACCCTCACCTGAAGTCGCCAACAAAGTCGATGGAGGCTATACCGCGCATGGCGACGCATGTGATGACCGTCTTGACCGGGGTAAACGTGCAGGGCAGCGACATCACCGGCGTCTCTGACGAGCACGGGCGACGGTGCGCGCCTTGACACCTAGAATCATGGTGAATCCACTTGCGATTTTTGGTCTTTCCAACAGAAGGACCCGGCAGGCTCTCCTGTTCCTGGAAGGGAGCGTTCGTCTGTTCCTACCCTGTGGCTGGGAACTTCAGGCTTGCCCGTGTTCCTCCCAGCGGCGAGGGGCTGAGTTCAACCTCGCCGCCATGCGCCAGCATCAAGGCGCGCACCACCGCCAGTCCCAGGCCGGTTCCACCGCTGATCCGGGCCCGCGAGGGATCCAGGCGCACGAACGTCTCGAAGACGCGCTCGCGGTCCTCTTCGGGAATGCCGGGGCCGTCGTCATCGACGTGAAGCCAGAAGACCGGGACCTGACCGGTCAGCGGTGGCTGCACGGTCAGCTGGATACGGCTGCGGGCATGCTTGAACGCGTTTTCGACCAGATTGACCAGCACCTGTCGGAGGCGATCCGGGTCGGCGTTCAGGCTGCCTTCCTGCCCCAGAACCTCGACATTCACGCCGGTGCCAGGCCGCGCGGTCTGGATGTCCTGGGCCACCGACCGGGCCAGGGAGAGCGGGTGCACCTGGCCCGGCTGCACGGTCAGCCGTCCGGCTTCAGCGAGCGACAGGGTACGCAGGTCCCCGACCAACCGGGTGAGAAGCTGCGTCTGGGCCGAGAGCTGCCCGACCTGTTCCTGGTTGAGGGGATAGATGCCGTCCTCGATGGCGTCCAACCGCGCCTGCATGACGGTCAGGGGGGTGCGCAACTCGTGGGCGATGGACGCCACTGTTTCGCGCCGTTCCTGTTCGAGCACCTCCAGCCCTTGAGCCATGGCGTTGAAATTACGGGCCAGTTCGGTGGTCTCCCGGTCCCCGGGCAGCAGCCGCGCCCGGGCACTCAGGTCTCCGGCTGCGACGCGCACTGCCGCCTCTGACACCGCGCTGATGGGCCGGGCAATGCGGCGGGCCAGGAGCACCGCCAGCGCCAGCCCGAACACAACCGACACCAGGCTGGCCCCACGCAGGCTGTCGTCCACGTCGCGCAGAAAATTCCGTGCCCCGTCCAGGGCGTGATGCTTCGGAAACTTGATCTGCGGCAACAGTGGTCCAACCACCAGGGGCAACGCAGCGGACGGGCTGGCAACCGTCAACGGGGCGATCCCGTCCGTTCCATGGTCGTGGAACTGCTCACGCAGCTCGGGGGGCAGGCGGTTGATCTGCCCCTGCACCACCAGGTTGGAAAAGAACAGCATGCTGCCCCCGGTGACGCCCACCACCAGCAGCATGCCGACCAGCAGCGAGACCAACACGGTGCGGGACGAGGCCCGCCAGATGCTCAGCCGGTCCCACCAGCGGGTCGAAGCCCCCGGATGCGGGGCAGTGGAAGGCGTGTTCATCCGGCATCCGAGAGGCGGTAGCCGACCCCGCGCACCGTCTGGAGGAGCCCCGGTTCGCCGGCCGATTCGAGTTTGCGGCGCGCACTCGCCAGGTGGGCGTCCACCACCCGTTCCAGGGCCTCGGACTCTGGCAGGGCCGTCGCCAGCAGTTCGGCCCGCGTGAATGCCCGGCCCGGGGTGGCCGCCATGCACGTCAGCAGCCGGAACTCTGCCGGGGTCAATGCCAGCGTCTGGCCATTCAGCCGCGCCATCACCGCGCCGGTGTCGATCTCCAGGTCGCCGATGCGGTACACCTGCGGCTGCTCGCCTTCCGGCCGAGCCCCGGAGCGTCGCAGCACCGCCTTGACCCGGGCCATCACCTCACGCGGGCGGAACGGCTTGACCACGTAATCGTCGGCGCCGAACTCCAGGCCCAGCACCTGATCGGTCTCCTCGGCACGGGCGGTGACCAGGATCACCGGGGTCGAGCCGTCGGCCCGCACGGCCCGCAGTACGTCCATGCCGCTGAGACCGGGAAGCATCAGGTCGAGCAGGATCAAGTCCGGTTTGGCCGCGCGGAACAGCGTCAATGCGGCTTTTCCATCCGCGGCCTGCTCGACCCGGTAGCCTTCCTGCTTCAGGTACGCTTCCAGCACGGCAGCGATCTGCGGCTCATCTTCGACCACCAGCACCAGGGCACTCATGAGCTCAGCGTAGGACACTTCAGCGAAGAGAAGAACAAGATTCGGCTCAGGAACACCTGAGGTTCGGACGAACCCAGGATCCGCTGGCCGGACCTGCCTGAATGGGGACACGTTCTGCTCGACCCGCCTGCTGGGCAGCAGCTGACGTTGCCTACTAGCCCGTCAAGAAGGGTTTGATGGGATTGTCGGGTAAAGGCAGGGCAGCTTCCGGCGGGCATCGTCGGTGGTAAACCGCCACTTCACCCCCACCCGTTTTTGGTTGCGCTTCCTTGACCAGGCCTCAACTTCGCTACGAAGCCGCTCTACACTGTCGATCCGGCGATCCAGACATTGACGTGACAGCACAGCGAACTCGATCTCGACAGCATTCAGCCAACTGCCGTGCTTGGGCGTGAAATGGAACTCCAGCCGTGTGGCCAATCGCCGCGCTTCGGCGGCTGGGAACGTCTCATACAGGGCTACCATGGTGTGGGTATTGAGATTGTCCAGCACCACGCGGATGGTGACCGTACGGGGGTACAGCACGTCACAGACGTGCTGCATACAGGCCGCAAACTCGGTTTTGGTGCGCTGTCCGGTCACGTTCAGCCAGCGTGTGCCGCTGAGCGGTTCCAGCACACCGAAGAGGTTGGCAGTCCCCTTGCGCTCGTACTCGTCGTCTTCACGGAGCGGCTGGCCTGGCTTCAAGGGGATGGGTGTCAGGACGTCGGCCAACAACTGGCACGGTCGTTCGTCAAAACAGATCACTGGGAAGAGCGGATCCAGTGGCTGAGCGTACACATCCAGCACGTCCTCCATCGCCGCGACGAATGCAGCGTTTTCGGTCGGTAGAATGACCCACTGTTCCTTCAGATGCGGCTTGAGGACGTTTTTTTCAGCGTTTTTCGGATGGTCTCGTGACTCACTGCCGGAACGTACCCGAGTTCGACCATCTTGTCGGCCAGCAGGCGCAGGGACAGGCGTGCCTGTCCCTCTTCATGCGTACACGCCAGCGCGATCAGGTGCGCTTCTGCCGTCTCGCTGAGCGTGTGGGGCTTGAGGTGCTGCGGGTGGAGGTGATTCAGGGCATGTTCCAACCCTCCTTCTGCAAACCGTCGTCGCACCCGGTACACGGTGTTGTCACTCACCTGGAGGAAGTCTGCCGTGTCCAGATCGGAGCGAGCAGGTCCGTGTTGATCCACCGCCAGCAGAATGCGGGCATGGGTCAGCTTGCGCGCCGGAGCCCGACCGGAGTTCAGCAGCTGTTTCAGCGTGGCCCGCTGCTCATCGTTCAAGTGCACGACGTATTTCAGCTTCATGGCTCATCCTACGCTATCCTCCTAACCTAAGTTGACAGACTACTAGGGCCTGGTAGGAGTTCCGAAGTTGCACCACATCATGTTCACTTACCGTCTGAAGGTGAATCCGCAGAGGCAAACCTGCCCCGAATCTTCAAGAAGCCTGGATTCCTTCTGAATGCGCGTCGCCGAAAGTACTCAGCAAGAAGCACGGTTCACACCGCCAAGCGCTTCACAAGGAGTACACCATGAAGAACACGAAGATCCTGGCCGCCCTGATCACCGCCTCCACCCTGTTCAGCGTTTCCGCCTTCGCTCAGCAGACCACCACCGTCACCACCCAGACCGCCCAGGTGGCGCTCACCCAGAGCGCGGACCTGTATGTCGATGGCGTCAAGACCGTGGAAGGCGTGATGGCGTACTCCTCGAACCTCATCACTTTCAGCCAGCCCGGCCAGCACACGGTGTCGCTGGTAGTGCATGGGGCGGCGCTGGGCGCACCGGGGAGCACGATCATGTCCAGCAACTACCAGACCGCGAACCCTCAGACGACCGTCAAGCTGAACATCGCCTCGGATTACAGCGCGTTCTTCTACTGAGGCAGCATCAGGACGGAGAGACCCTCTCCGTCCGTGCTTGCGACAGCGTACGCACTGGACAGAGGAAATGATGTCGGCTCATTCTCGGCACACACCAAGGCAGCTGCGTACTACCTATATTCCATAGGCGTCCTCGACAGAAAAGGCGACCCGAAGGTCGCATTTATTTCTTTAATATACCCTGGTATGCACCGGACGTCAAATCATTCATCCCTGTTCGGCTGACTTCTGCTTACGGACCATGTTGGTCTGAAGCGGCGCGAAGTTCCGCCCTGGGTAATACGTGCCCAGCTTGGTGACGGTGGCCCGGTGTTCTTCCACCCAGCGCTTTTCGGCCACTGTCAACCGGATGGAACTGCTGAGCAGGTAGATCGGCTTCTCTCCCTCGGGAAGCAAGGCGTAGAGCACCAGCGTGAGGCGTTCGCCTCGGAAGTCAGCGAGAGCGAGACCTGCTTTCTTAGCGGCGGCCTCGGTGGGGTACAGGCGGAGGGCGGGAGGCGTGCTGGGCATCCCTTCCAGTATGCAGAGATGCATGAGGACTGCTCCAGCGATTCATCTGTCAATCTGGGGTATACCCCAGCCGGGCGTCAGGTTGCTCCTCAAAAATCGTCAGTCTAGGATTGTTTTTCGATTTGTCTGACATCACACTCGAAGGGTCTGAGAATCTAACCTGACACTTCGAGGAGAGCCATGCCGAACACGAGCGGCAAGATACCCCGCACCCAGAAAACCACCAGCGGCACTGTCGAGGCCGGGACCACCACCAAGGACCAGCGCGTCGCGTACATCCGAGTCAGCAGCACAGACCAGAACACTACCCGGCAGCTCGATGGCCTGACCTTCGACCGCACCTTCACCGACACCGTTAGCGGAAAGAACACGGACCGGCCTGCCTTCACCGAGATGATGAAGTTCGTCCGCGACGGAGACGTGGTGGTTGTACACAGCATGGACCGCCTTGCCCGGAACCTGGGCGATCTGCGGACCGTGGTCCTTGACCTGACCGAGCGCGGCGTCCAGGTCGAGTTCATCAAAGAGAACTTGACGTTCAAGGGAGACGACTCGGCCATGTCCATGCTGCTGCTGAACGTCATGGGGGCCTTTGCAGAGTTCGAGCGAGCGCTGATCCGGGAGCGTCAGCGCGAGGGGATCAACGCTGCCAAGGTCAAGGGCGGCGTCTATCAGGGTCGTAAGCCCAGCCTCACTCCTCAGCAGGTGACCGACCTCAAAACCCGTGCTGCATCTGGAGAGAAAAAGGCCGCACTCGCCCGCGAGTTCAGCATCAGCCGAGAGACCGTCTACCAGTACGTGCGGAAATGATCGAAGGATAGAGGCAATGGGAGAGGCGACCCGGAGGTCGCCTCGCTTTCCTGAACCGATTCAAATCCAGATCAGGATGATTCGCGCACAGCACGGCACCATGAACTATGCCGATCCGGCCGGGCTGATCTGCTCAGCAGAACGGAGAAGTCGGCCAGCTGGCCGACTTCTCCGAAGGATCAGGGGAGGAGAGGTTACTCGGTCTGCTTGCGGACGATTGAACCGCGCTTCGAAGTCCCGGGGGGCATCCTGTTCCCTGCTGACCTGCACCGGTCGGATATTCAAGCGGTTCCTGCTTCAGAAGCCTCCGATCTGGTCGAGCATCACGGCGGTGTAGACGGTGGTGAGCGTCAGGTCGCCGGCGCGGTCCGGGGTGACCACCGCGTACACGCTGTTCCCGGAGATTTTCAGCAGTTTCACGGCCGTGCCGCGCGGCGTGCGGTGGGTGATGGGCATCAGCCGGTGTTGCCGGTCGAGCGCCGAGACCTCGGCGTAACTGAGGCTCAGCTCGAACCGTTCCTTGAGTCGCCGCCGGAAGTGGGTGAGCAGCCGCTCCCGTTCCCGCTCGCCCGGTGCGCCCAGGCGCCGCGCGAGCACGTCGTCGCCGTACAGCTCCACCACCCGCGAGAGCCGCTCCTCAAGGCGATCCTGGGCGGCGATGGCCTCGTCGCGGCCGCGAAGCGCGGCGAGCAGCTCCGCCTGTCTGGCTGCATTCTCTTTACTGCTGAGCTTCGGGACGTGCTTTTCACGCCGCACCGGCTGGCTGACTGTAAGGCTGGTTTCCTGCGCCTCCAGGCTTTCGACCTGAGCGCGGAGTTTCTCGATGCGGCGTTCGAGCTGCTCGCGCTGCAACTTCCAGCCGTTGCGGGTCGTGGCCGCCGGGCCGCCCGGTATTTCGCCGTCCGGGCCCGGTTTCGGGGTGAGGGTGGTCAGCTGGGCCATGCGCGTGAGCCAGGCCTGCCGCAGCGCGGCGTGCATCCGGCCGTTGCGCAGCCCCTCCTCGCGGCAGAGCGTCATCAGCAGGTACAGGGCCTGGGCTTCCGGCGTGGTGTTGTCCTGCACGCCGAGGGTCTCGAGCAACCGCTGCGCCAGGCTGCGGCGCAGCGGGATGATCAGGTCGAGTTCGCGCTTCAAGGCCTCCAGGTCCGGATCGGCCTCCGGCAGGCGCACGTTCGTGAGTTTCGGCAGGCGGTCCTGCTGGACCCGGCCGACCTGAAGCAGCTCGGTCAGGGACAGCGCGCTGAGGTCGGCTGGGAGAGGTTCAGCAGGGATGGAGAGTTCAGGAATAGGTTCGGTGGTCATGGTCGGCGTCTCCCTTCGGTAGTTCCCCGCGCGGCGTCATCAAGATGCGGAGGCGGGTTTGCGTTTCAGTCTGGCCTGCCAGCGTACGTCTTCCAGGAAGTCTTGCAGTTTGCTGGATCTCAAAACCAGTCGATCGAGATTCTCCTGCACGGAAACGTCCGGCGCCGCGAGCAGGCGCCTCAGCACCCGATCCGGCAACTAAAGGAGTTCCAAGGCGAGGTCGCGGTGCAACCAGCGTCGCACCGCTTCCAGCAGCTCTTCCAGTGTGTGCGTGGCGTACTTGCCAGTGTTTGGATCAGAGACGCGACTCACTAGCGGTGAAGATGGGTCATGCGGTCATGGTACGCAGGAGGCGGTCTCCAATCGCCTCGAACACCCGAAGGGCGGCCATCCAGCACTCCGCTCATCGCCCTGTCGCTGTTCCCAGTCGCCCAGTCCCCTCAGCGCACTCCCGACGGCCACCTGATCGGTGGTCTTCCTGGCGTGTTCCAGCGAGCGGCCCAGCCAGAGCCGCGAGCACTCCATCTGGTTCAGGTGGAAAACCGTGTCCAGCACATCGGCACCACCGCCGGAACGGTCCTGGCCGCTCAGGGACTCGCCTACGCGGGCCTGAGCACTGTGCCAGTCCCACTGGTCCTCATGAAAGAACACTTGCCCCCTGACCCTGTCTTCCTGGCGGTGTCGGGGTTCTTCTATGGCTCGCGGCTAGCATGGCGACATGAAGACCCTGGTCCTGGCCGCCCTGCTGCTCACCACCGCCACCGCCTCGGCTCAGACCCAACGCTGGGAGTACGGCCTGCTGACGGCCAACATTGGGCCTACACCGGCCAAATCGGGTTTTTTCTGGGAAGCGGGCGGCCTTGTCAACTTCAGTCCGGGCAGCACTGCCGCCCTGCTCAAACGCATCGCCGGAGCGGAGTACGCGAGCCTGAAGAACCCATCCACCTCGACCGCGCTCCTCAATGACCTGGGATCGCAAGGCTGGGAGTTGGTCGAGGCGACGGCCACCCGGGCCGACAGAACCGACCACAACAGCTGGTTCTTCAAGCGCCCTGTCCGCTAAGGCCGGCGTCTGAGCATGATGATGTGTGCCAGGCCCAGCGGGGCGAACTCGATGTGGACTGTCAGGCCATGCAAGCTCCCACCGAGACGCATGCGGCACACACCGCGTCCAGAACGGCCAAGTTGAAAAGCCTGCCGTCGGCGAAGCTGAAGAGCACGGCAGAGGTCGGGCCGGCGCGCACCGTCAGCTGATCTCTGCTGCCGCTCCGCGCTGCAGGCGTACGCCATGGTGCGTATTGCCACTCCCTGTGCTGGACACTAGAGTCCTTCTCAGATCGCTGCACAGCAGCTGCGTCTGCGGGTTTCATCCAAGTCAGGTCCTGGCATTCCCTGCCAGAGATGGTGGTATCGAATCCATCAACCCGCTCCACCTTCGCCCTCTCCCCCTCGAGGTTTCTCCGATGAAGAATATGCATCCACACCCCGAACGCCGATTTTCCCAGGAGCCGAGCTGTCAGCCGGCATGGGCGCGTCAGGATGTGGACTCCCGGAACCTCGGGGGGTGGACCAGGAACGACAGCGGTAGCTGAAGTTTCACCAGGGTCAACCGGTCGCTCCGACGTGCTCCCGAAAAGGGAAACAGCACGTCGGAGCGGTCTTTTGTGCATGGGGGCGTAGTTCAACTGGCAGAGCGCCAGCCTCTGACGCTGGAAGTTAAAGGTTCGAATCCTTTCGCCCCCTCCATGGCCGGGTAGCTCAGCAGGAAGAGCGTGGAGCTGAAGCCTCCGAGGTCACCGGTTCGAGCCCGGTCCTGATCACCAGCAGGACCAGGACGTCGACATGGGTGAGCGGCCTAGCCTCCAGACTGCAAATCTAGCCACCCCGGTTCGAGCCCGGGTGTCGACTCCAAGCTTGATTCCGTAGCTCAGCTGGACAGAGCGCCCGGCTACGAACCGGGAGGTCGCAGGTTCGAACCCTGCCGGAACCACCATGCTCTACCCGTCCGCGATGTTCCCTTTCCGCCTTCTCTCATGGTCCGGTAGCTCAGATTGGCAGAGCGGTACTTTCATACGGTGCTGGCCGGCGGTTCGAGTCCGTCCCGGGCCTCCATCATCGGCGAGTGGCGCAGGATGGTAGCGCACCTGGTTTGGGGTCAGGGGGTCGGGGGTTCGAATCCCTCCTCGCCGACCAGAGGGTTTTCCTCAGCAGTTCGGCAGTGTGGTGATTGTCGTCCAGTGGTCAGGACCCCGGCCTGTGAAGCCGGTGACACGGGTTCAAATCCCGTCGTTCACCCCAGAATGGCCCCATCGTCTATCGGTCAGGACAGAAGACTTTCAATCTTCAGAGCAGGGTTCAACTCCCTGTGGGGTCGCCAATACCGCCCGTTCGTTCAGTGGCAGGACCGAAGACTTTGGATCTTCAGAGCGCGGTTCGAATCCGCGGCGGGCAACCAGCAGCAGGAACATCAGCATCAGGAGGTCAGGTATGAATCTGTTCGAGCGTCTGAAAACCGATCTGCTTCACGCCCGCCGGGGCGGGGCCGAGACGGCCGCCGCCGCGGGAAGCCTGCGGGTTCTGGTGGGTGAAGCGGAGGGCCTGCAGAAGAGTGCCCGCCGTCAGCGGATCGGTCCGCTCGACGACGCGGAGACGCTCAGCCTGATCCGGAAGACGGTGGTGGGTCTCGACGAGGCGACCTCGCAGGCCACGTCGCTCGGGCGGGACACCACGGCGGCCTGGGCGGAACGCGCGCTGCTCGCCGCGTACCTGCCGGCGGCCATGACGGCCACAGAACTCGATCAGGCGATCCTGGAGGTGCTTCGCCGGCAACCGGGCGCGAAACTCGGGGACGTCATGCGCGTCCTTCAGGCCGAGCACCGTGGCCGGTACGACGGCAACACCGCCCGGCTCCGCGCGCAGGCGCTGCTGGGTGACGCTGGAGTAGCTTCAGTCCGGTGAGGTTCTGGCGTTCAGCGCGCTGATTTTCGAGAAGGGCACGGCCGTTCGCCGCAGGCTGATCTCCCTGTCGAGCGCGCGCAGCTCCTGCAGGGCGAGCGCCACGTAGGCATGGGGTCGCACGAGAGTCGAAACAGAAACCTGCGACAAGGATGCTGAGGCTATGAAATTCGCCGTCCCAGTCCACGGTTACGGGAGGCGTATCCACTCGCTTGCCTCCTCCGGCAGGTCCTGACGTCGACTGTTCTTTAGGGGCGGTATGGTCTCGCTCGCCCGAAGACTTCCGCCCACCACTGGGGACCTCACGCTCGACGACAACATCGTCAACGGGTATCCATGCCAGTAGATACACTCAGGACTGAAGACCATTCATCCTGCCGTCCGCCCGTCTGCTGGTGGACGGCGGCCAGGAGCCGACGTTGAAGACCATCCTGCTGTCCCTGCTCGTCCTTCCCCTTGCCGCCTGCAACCCGAACCCACGCGTCATGCCGATCGGCGACCCGGTGGCCATCCCATACCAGGTCAGCCTGAAGACCGCCGCGGCCGGCCTGGATGGGCGGGCTGCACTCGTCGCCACGGTTAGGTATGGCGGGTTCGGCAGTGGCGGCCCGGCGCGGATCGAGTTCAAGAACGGCACGGAGGTGCTCGCAACCAGCACCGAGCGCGTTTCCACCAGCGACGCCACCGGGCAGGAATTCACATTCAGCTCCGCGTTCAACCCGGTCCCGAAGACGGTCTATCAGATCCGTGCGGTGGTCACCTGGACCTACGGCCGTACACCGGGAAGCATCGAGAGCACCCTGGTCCAGTACCCCTGAGTCCCCAGGGAGAAGTGGTGGCTGGCTCCGCTGCAGCAGGACCACCGACCTGACCTGGTGAGGGCTTGCCTGACCGGATCTGGGAGGGTCGTGAACATCGTCCGGGTGATGAGCGCTCAGGAAGGAGCCGGAAGGTTCTGTCAGGTTACTTGGTAGTTGCTCAGTCTGCGTTGAAGCGATCCGGAAATTCAGGCGCCGGTGTCGCTGTCGTCACCTCAACTCAATAGGGCTCCCCAGAATGGAAGTGACGCATAGGCCGCATCCAACTGAGCCTCTTGCGATAACGCCTGAGTCCAGTAGGCAAAGCCAGTTGGATCCGCTTCAAGCAGGACGGACGACAACTCTTTAAGCAGGTACAGGGGCAGAGTCGCACCGTAGACAAAGCAGTGCACCGGGGTTCCGCAATTCCTGCCAATCCTGGACATCGCAGTGCACCCGGACGAGCTGGGCGGCCAGGACGCCAAGACTGCCCCGTCCTTCTCGCTCACCTTCAACAGCAGCGTGGAGAAGTCCGGCGTACCACGCTCACGCTCGGCTCGGCAGGTCCATCATGGCCGATGCCAGGGCCGTAGCGGTCTCAGTCACGGCCTGCCGCATCTGGGTGGAGTGCATGCCGACAAGGTCGCCAAGCTGGTAGGCGACCTCCAATAGGTTCCCCACTGCGGGTGGAACACAGACATCCAGCTCGGCTCTGGCTGTTCCTCAAGTCAGCTATGCCCTGCCGCTTATATGAATAGGTGTCTATTTACCTAGGTAGATAGGGAGTTGCGGGTGCACTTGCGCCTCTCGATGCTTCCGAGTGTGCTGTGATAATGGCCGACAATCCATCGCGCTTCCCTCCCCTCTTGGTTTACAAGGACCTGCACCATGACGATCCTCACACACGGGCAGCGGTTGCCCCTGACGGCCCTCAATCTCAGCGACCAGCTCATCCTGACGGTCAGCCACCGAACCGGACTCCAGGCCGATGTCAGTCTCTTCGGCCTCAATACCAGACAGAAACTTCGGGACGACCGCTATCTGGTGTTCTACAACCAGTCCAGCACGCCCCATGGTGAACTGACCCTCCTTTCTGGACAAGGGGATGAAACTCAGCGCTTCGCGCTGCATCTCGACCTCCTGCCAAAACACGTCGCTCGACTGATGCTGGTGCTTACCGCGGAAGAGACGCTGAGCCCATCCGAAACGCTTAGCTTGGCTCTCCTGAGCCCGGACGGAATCCCTCAGGCCAGTTTCGAGCTAGGCCAGGAGCACCTCGCCGGCCACCGGACGGTCTTCGCCTGTGAGCTCTGGCAGGGCAGCACCGGCTGGCGGTTCGGCGCGGTCAGCCGCAGCTTTGACGGTGGCCTCAAAGAGGTGCTCGAACACTTCGGCGGCACAGTGGCAGAGGACGAAGATCTTCCTGACACGGATCCGGCGTTGCCAGCCCCGTTGCCCGCTGAGATACCCCTGCCCCCCCGGGTGGAGACGCGCATTGCCCTGCCTCTGACTTCAATGGGTGAGCCCGAAGCTGAGCAGGCCGCACGTCTGCTCGACCTGGCCAGCAGACTCCCCAAGCTCCTGCCGCAGTTGCAGACTGAGGAAGCCAGCAAACACGCGCTGGTCATGCCCTTCCTACAGATCCTCGGCTATGACGTCTTCGATCCCACCGAGGTGGTCCCGGAATTTGTTGCGGACGTCGGGATCAAGCGCGGCGAGAAAGTGGATTACGCAATCTTCCAGAACGGCCGTCCCATCCTGCTGTTCGAGTGCAAGCATCATGCTGCTCCCCTCAGTCTGGAGCACGCCTCTCAGTTGTACCGATACTTTGCCGTGACAGAGGCGCGCTTCGCCGTGCTGACCAACGGTGTGGTGTACCGCTTCTATACGGATCTGGAGAAGCCCAACACCATGGACGCCCAGCCATTCCTGGAGGTCAACCTGCTGAGCCTCAAAGAGAACGAGCTGACCGAACTGCTGCGCTTCAGCAAATCGGCGTTCAACCAGGACGTCATTCTCGGTTCGGCCAACGAGATGAAGTACGTGATGGCGATCAAACAGCACCTGGTCGAGGAGTTCCGGGAACCTTCTGATGAATTTATTCGGGTGCTGATCTCTCAGGTGTACCAGGGCAGGCTGACCACCAACACCCGCAACCGCTTCGCCGTCTACACCAAGAAGGCGCTGAACGAGTTCGTCGCGCAGCTCATCAGCGAAAGGTTGCGTTCCGCCTTCGAGGCAGCGACCCCAGCGGCCCCCCAGCTCGGTGAGGCAGAGGATCAGGACAGCGATGAGGCTGGCCTGACCGTCAGTGCTGAGGAATGGCAGGGGTACTACGTCATCAAGTCGATCCTGCGAGAGACCGTCGGGTACGCCCGGGTTCATCTGCGGAAGCACCAGTCGTACTGTGCAGTGCTGCTGGACAACAACCGCCGCAAGACGGTCTGCCGGTTGTATTTCAGCGAGAAGCGACTGGTGGTCGGCCTGTTCGACGCCGCCGACCGCCATGAAGCGAGGGAGACGCTCAGCAGTCTGGACGACTTGTTCCGCTTCGCTCCCAGGTTGCGCAAGACCGTGCAGGTGATCGAGACCAAAGGGAATTGAGAGGTGTCCCAGTCGCTTATTCAGCTATAGATCTAGGTATCTATTAATCTAGGAATCTTTCAGCCATTCCTGAAGCAGTTGCCTGACGATGACGCTGACGTCGACGCCCTGCTGCAGGGCGCGGATGCGCACGTTCCGGCGAAGCTCTTCCGGGACCGCGACATTCAGCTGCACCATCTTCTCGGCGGCTGCAGTCGTCGGTACCGGGATCTGCTCGACCGGTGACGAGACCGGGGTCGGCGCCGAAGTTCCCTCTCCCCCTCTGAGGACAGCACCGAGCTTGGGTCTCTTCGAGCGCGTCATTCCTGCACTTCCTGCCAGACGGCCAGGTATTCCTCGAGTTCTGTCGGCACTCCTCCGAAGGCTGCCTTGTAGATTTCTCGCTCCCGGATTCGGGCCTCCAGGACTGGCAGACCTTCGAGGGCCTCCTCCGCTTCTCGAGCGAGACGGCGTCTGGCGTTGTAGCGGGTGAGCAGCACGGCCACGTCCAGTTCGTCCCGCTGTGCCTGCAGGTCGGCCAGCAGTTCGAGCGTCGGCCTCAGGCGGTCCACTTCGAGGCCCGTGGGTGCCACGGGCACCAGGGCAATGTCTGCCAGTCCGCCGGCACGCAGCAGGAGTTCACGCGAGTTGGGCGGGGTGTCGATAATCACTGTCTGCCCTTCCTTCAGGGCCGCTTTGACCTGACGTGCCAGCCGGTCCGGCTCTCCCTCGATGACCGCGAACGGCAGGTCAGCGTGTGCGGCCCAGCGGCAGGCACTGTGTTCGCTGTCTGCGTCAATGATGGTCACTGCCTGGCCCTGGCTTGAGGCCACGGCGGCAAGGTAGAGGGCAGTCGTGGTCTTGCCCACGCCTCCCTTGAGGCTGAGTACGGCAATGGTCTTCACGTTGGATAGTATAGAACATTAGCCACCTAGGTCTATAGGTAATAGGATATATAGATAGGTTGTTATTTACCTATCTATATATGAGTTATCACTGGCCGGGGAGTGTGGAAAACCTATGCGCTGCACCGTGATCAACATCCTGGCAGGACCAGGTGAGGCGATGGGGGCCCAGGAGATGCCGAGGCGTTTTCTGCCCTGGCAGAAATGGTGTACTGCTGGGGCAGCGATCCCTTGATCAACCACCCGGATATCCTGTTGGTCCGGCTCAATTAGAGTCGCTGCGTATATATGGAATTCCAGTCACGCTGCAAGCGTTTAGGGCAGCCTTCTCTCTTTCCGAGCGTGATAGCAGTCGTGAGCGCCAACCGACGCGGCGCACTATCCGAATACCGACTTATGACAAATTTCCTGAGTCAATTTATTAATTTAGGTATATAGGTATCTATATATCTAACTTGAGTTCTGGTGGATGAGTAGGTCCCGGGTAAGGGAGGGGTTGAACACGATGACGTCGTAAAGGATTTCGAGTGACGTCAATCGAGGCGCAGATCTTGCGGATCGTTGGTGAGTGCCTGAAGTGTGGTCTGTCGTTGCGTGTCCAACCCTGCCCGGTAGGTCAGCACATCCTGCAGGTACAGTCGCCGCCGGGGACCGACCTTGCGGTGGGGGAGGGTGCCGGACTCGACCAGCTTTACCAGGTAGGGTCGGCTGACGTTCAGGAGTTCGGCTGCCTGTTGGGTGCCGATCTCCTCTTCGAGGGTGATGACCTGCACGGCCCGTCCAGCGGAGAGGTCTTGGAGCAGTCCTCCCAGAACCTCGGCCAGCCGGACCGGGAGTCGGCCGGCTTGAGCGCGGAGCAGGTCCAGTTGAAGTTGGGCGGCCTGAATGTCTTCAGGGGTAGGGATAAAAGGAACAGTCATGTGGGACCTCCTGCGCCGAGTATACGAAATAAACAAATCGAACGAAACGAACGAAATCATGCGGCTGAAGTTGAGGCTTGGAGCTGGCCAGTGTTACAGGGCTTGACGGTCCGTTCAAGCCCTGTAACATAGGTGGATGAGCCTCCCCGCCGTCGCCTACTACCGGGTCTCCACCGTGAAACAAGGCCAGAGCGGCCTGGGACTGGAAGCTCAACAGGCCGCCGTGTTAGTACATGCGCGGAGACAGGGTCTCGAACTCACAACCGAATACACCGAAATCGAGACCGGCACCCGGAAGAGGAGACGCCCCCAGCTCGAAGCCGCCCTCGAACAGACCAAACGACTCGGCGGCGTACTTCTGATCGCCAAGCTCGACCGCCTCGCCCGCAATGTCGCCGTGGTCGCTGCACTGATGGAATCCGGCGTCCGCTTCGTCGCCGTAGACATGCCCGAAGCGGACAACCTCACCATCCATGTGATGGCCGCCGTCGCCGAACGTGAAGCACAGCTGATCAGTTCGAGAACTAAGGCAGCACTCGGCGCCAGAAAGGCGCGGGGACTGAAACTTGGCAGAGCCGAGAACCTGACATCAGAGGCTCGCCTCGCAGGAGCAGCGGCCACCCAGGCGCTAGCCATACGAGACATGCGCACCGTTGCCGCATACGGAACGGCCCTGAGGAATCAGGGGCTCAGCCTACGTGCAGTCGCTACCCAGTTCGAGGCACATGGATTCAAAACGCGGCAAGGCGGGTCATGGACAGCGGTTCAGGTCAAGCGCGTCCTCGACCGTGCAACACGCCAATCAAACTCAAGTGCGCAAAGTTGAGACAAGCACGGGAGGACCATCAGGGCACCTCTGTGAGTTGCGCAAGCTCGTCCAGTTTCGAAGGCCAGTGGTCGTCGTGGCGGATCACCACGTACCGGTGGCCGCGCAGCAGCATCGCCGAGCGCAGTCGCTTGTCGTGCTCACTCCGCTCGGGCTCGTCGTGGAGCGGCCCGTCGACGTACACGTACAGCGGGCTGCCGTCGAGGTATGCGAAGTCCGCAATGGTGTACAGATCCGAGGTTACACTCAGCCCCACCTGCGCGTCGGTCGGTAATGGGAGGTGTCGACCAACCAGTTCATCCACCAGGCGCCGTTCAAGTTCGCTGTCACACTTGCTCTTCAGGTGTTGTGCGTGCGCCGGTACGGCACTCTGGTCTTGCCAGACCACCCCGCTCAGTTCACGCAGGATCGGCAGCACCAGGTGTCGGTTGAGCAGCGCATGGTCACGCTGGTTGCCGTACGCCAGAAGGCACTCGTAACACGCGCTTTCACAGCCGTTGGTCTCGCTATCGTGCATGAGTTCCCGTGCGCGTGCGATGAAATTGCCCCATTCATCTGCATCTGGCAGGCTTGCCAGGGCGCCCAAACCGCCTTCGATGGTCTCGTGCAGCACCACCCGGTAGGGCACGGCTGGGTCGATTCCGCGCTGCAGAAATCCCGTAAGTTCGGCTTCGTCGAGTTCGAAGTGCAGCAGTGCCGCGCGTGAAAAAGCCCATCGCAGCGTGGTGTAAAACGCTTCAGTGTCGTCTGCCTTGATGCCCGCCGGCAGCGGCACGTCTATTGTGACGGCGTCGCACTGCTGTTCCACGAACAGCATCAGGTTCCGTTTCACGTCTGCGGCTGTCGCGCCCTGCGCGCAGCCGCGCTGGCCTACTTTGGGCTTGAGATGCTCGGTGACGGCCCGTTCTGTGCTGAGCCACGAGCGACAGCAGTCGCAAAATGCGTAGCCCTGCATGGTTTGCTCTTCGTCCTCCTCCTTGGTGAGGCGGCCGGCGTTGATGGTCGTGATGGTGGCGTTGTGCTCATACGCGACCTGTATCCCTAAAACCTCATCAATGATCGTTCGCTCCGGCCGAGGCTGGTAATCCGTCTCGATACGCAGCCCGAGCCGAGTGCGGTCCTCAGCGTCACTGGTGATCCGCTCGAGGCGCCGCGCGATCATGTTCGGCATGGCGAGTGCCCGCACCGTGCCTGTAAGACTCGACAGGTCGGCGCGGCACGCCGGGCAGACCGTGATCGGCGTGCCGCGTTCCAACGTAACCTTCTTGCAGACCGGGCAGCGCTTCCCAACCCGCTCCACCGCGTTCTTTGGGATGACTCCACGGTCCACGCGGTACCGTGCACGGCGGTAGTACAAACTGTTGCCCGGTGCGAATTCCCGCAGTGCCACGAGAGGTGGGCGTTCCATCTCGCTGATCTTGTCGCCGAGGAACTGCACGCGGGTGGAACGCCGTGGAAAGGCGTAACTCGGCAAGAACCCCTGCGCGCCTAGGTAGCGGCGCAGGTCGAGGGCGTCCTCGCCAGTGCCCATCAGGTACTGAACGCGGTTGAAGACGTGCGCGGCCTCCTCCTGCAGACGACGGTGCTCCTGTGGCGGCAGGTGGTGACTGAGGCGCGTCTTGAGGATCTCGTACTCGTTACTGGCGCGGTGATAGTCCTCGCGCCACTCTTCGAGCGCTGTGGACAGCTGAGCCACGAAGCCGTCGACCACCTCGGCGGTGAAGGTCTCGTCGAACCAGGCGAATGCCGCCATTTCCTGCGCGAACGCCTCATGGACTGCGGCGAGCGTTCGGGACCGCACCGCCAGCAACGTCACGCTGACCAGTTCACGCCACTCAGGACGCAGCGGGTACCCGCCCGCGGTGTTGCCATGGTCCAGTACCTGTGGCACTGTACGTGGCAGGTCGACGGTCGGTGCGAGCAGTTCCAGCACGAGGGCGCGGACGTGCGCACGCAGCAGCTGCGGGTTGTCGAGCAGAAAGCGCGGAGCGGCGATCGCCCCGCGAATCATCCTTTCTGGATGCTTGTAAAAGAATTGGTCGTGGGGTCCTCGGGCCGTGCCTGCCCCGCAAAACGTCTGAACGAGCGCCGACTGCCCTTTGCGGCCGGCACGTCCGGAGCGCTGCGCATAGTTCGCGGGGCTGGGCGGGACGTTGCGCAGGTACACCGCGCTGAGGCTGCCGATGTCGATGCCCATCTCCATGGTGGGCGTGGCGATCAGGACGTTCAGGGGATCGTCGTCCTTGCGGAAGCGCTGCTCGATGATGCGGCGTTCCTCCCCTCGAACCTGACCGCTGTGCGCCGCCGCTTCTGTCAGCTCAAGTCGCATCGCGCGCTGGTACAGCCCGTGGAAGTATCCGCTTGCCGGGCGCGGCACGAGGTCCAGCCTGGGAAACTCGGGGCTGATCCGGATCGTCTTGAAGTGCGTCACCATCCGGCTGCGCGGGCACACCTGCAGCGTCTCGGCGTGATGCCGCACCACCCGCATGAACACCGGGTCGAGCACGTACCCGCGCGCGTCCAGTTTGCCAGTCCCGAATGACCGGGCAGGCACACGCACCTCCCGCAGGATCTTTGCTCGAGAAAGGGCATCGACCGTCGCTTCCACCAGGCCCCTGGTGGTCTTCGGGTTCAGGCCGAGAGCCGCGCCAGCCCACGCCATGTACCGGGTGGTGCGCGTCTCGTTCGCGAGCGAGGCGACGAGGCCGAACCGCGGTGTGGGCTGGGCCGTGAAGGCGAACAGTGTCGGGCGGGACGGCGCCCAGAACAGCTCCCCCGGTGACTGTTTCAATAGGGGATCCTCGACCTCAAAGCGGTACCGCGCGCTCTCGAAGATCACCTCATCATGCACGCCGTCGCGGCGCCGCATCAGGTCCAGGAAGCCCCGTAGGTAATCCTCCCGCACCTCGGTCGGCACTTCGCCGTGTGCTGCCCAGAGCTGGGGATCATGGGTCACCTTCTCGAGGTTGCGGTACTCGAAACGGACGAGACCGGCCTCTTCGAGGTTCGCGACGTTCGGCTGCTGTGATCTCGAAGCGTCCGCGACTGCGAAGGCGCTCAGGAGCATCTTCAGCGCTTTGCCGGTGCTGCTGTTCGGGTCGTAGAACAGGTCCGCGTCCGTTCGGCGGTCATGCAACCGCCACTGCTCGAACACGCGCGTGCCCAGCTGGGCCAGCTCTATCGCTTCGCCCTCCTCGTGGCGCAGCACCTCCATCACCGTCTGCCGGAACAGCGTCTTGCGCTCTAGGTCCTGGTAGTGCGCCGCCTGGAACTCGGAATCCTGCCGGTTGTCGGTGAACGCGATGACCTTGCGCTGGTGCCCCTCTAGCTCATCGAGGGTGCTGCCGATCAGGACGTCCGTCGCAGTAGACCGCCCCACCATGCCGTACGCCACCAGCTTCTGGTACTCGCGGGTGCGCCCGTCATAGGTGGTGCCGCACGACGGGCACCACGCGAACGGAAACGCCAGCATCGCGAACGGCACACCGCCTGCCTCAGCGCCGCACAGTTCCCCGGTGACCGGGTGCAAGTGGACGTTGATGGGCACGGCCCCAGCGTGGCTCTTTTGCGGCTCAGCCTTCTTCGGCTGTAGCCACGCTTCCGGAAACGGCACGGCCTGCGGGTCCCAATGGCTAGGCCGCAGGTACACCGCGTGTTCATGCGCCCCGTGCGTCAGGTGATCCACTGGTCGTAGGGTGCCCTCGTGCTCGGCCATCAGATACTCCTGTCCGCACGCACGGCAGAACACCAGCGGGAAGGCCGGCTGCGGTACGCCGTTCACTTCCACCCGTCCCTCTCCCCGCGCGGACAACGTCGGCGATTCATCAAGCGTGCTGACGATCCCCAGACCCTGCGAATAGAAGGCGTGGAGCTTCAAAACGAGGCGCTTCTCCAGCTCCCCGGTACGGTTTACCTCCGCTGCCTGACCGAGCACCACCGCTGCCATCAGTTCAGCCGTGATCTCCTCGTCACTCGCACCCGGGCGGTACCGCTCACGGTACGCCGGAACGAGGTCCTCCAACCGGGCCGGCCCCTCCTGCAGTTGCTCCTCGATGAAGTACAGCGGCGCGTACGATGCCAGCAATCGCCCAAGGTTCTCGAAGGTCCGCTCCACCCCAGTGAGTTTCACGGCCAGCGTTTTTTCAGCCAGCGCGAAAAAGCTTTCCTGGTCCCCCTCGAACGCCTCGAGGTCCGCCAGTGTCACGTTGACCTTCGCGGGGCGGAACAGGTCGTTGACGGTTCCACGGTCCGCGAAGGTTTCCCCTACCACGTCCGTCACCGGCTCGCCGAATAGGTCCGAGGCGAATCGCGTGATGGCCGCCCGCGCCCGCACCGGGTCCCCCCCGCTCTCCACTGTGGCGGACGTGCCGATGCACTGCAGCGTTCCGATCGTCCCCGTATGCTGCTTCAGGCGGCGAATGAGGAGGGCCACTTCCGCGCCGCGCCGCCCGCCGTAGGTATGCACCTCGTCCAACACCAAGTACCGTAGCAGTCCGCGGTCCTCTTCTGGAAACAGCGTCAGGTCCTGCCGACGGGTCAGCAGCAGTTCCAGCTGCGCGTAGTTCGTCA
>Ga0160427_10000079_pt1 | contig 73453 bp, 58 predicted proteins | sample SolpanmetagenomL_FD_108194 | JGI IMG/M metagenome (GOLD analysis project Ga0160427, IMG submission 108194) | Solar panel surface microbial communities from Lawrence Berkeley National Laboratory, California, USA - L | ecosystem: Engineered > Built environment > Solar panel > Unclassified ...
AAGTACGACCATACATCCTAGAAAATACTCCCTCTCGTCCGCTCGGGCCTGTCAAACTGGGAATGGTGCGGTTAGTAGTAGAGTGGGTGACCATCTGCGAATCCTGCATGTTGTACTTTTTGTCAATTTTTTTACCCCTCTTTTTTTTCCCTCTTCCCGCTTTCACATTTTGGGATACGTAACAAGTACTAGAATGACATGTTTTGAATGTAATTTGTAACAAATACAGGAATGACATGTTGTAAATGCAATTTGTAACAAATACAGGAATGATATGTTGTAAATGCAATTTGTAACAAATACTAGAATGACATGTTTTGAATGTAATTTGTAACAAATACTAGAATGACATGTTGTAAATGTAATTTGCATATAGTAAAGGGGCCATTTATCGCACATTCTTGAGATAATGGTAGTGATAAAACATGATGCAAAAATATCAAATTAATGAGTAAATCATCATTATTATAATTGTCCATCAATCCAATTCTATATACTAATGTTACAATAATAATAATACAACACAATGCAATACAATTCTATTCTATTCTGTCATGCATGTAATAATAATACATGTTCAATTTTAATTAATCAACCCATCACGACATAAAAAGCAAAACCGACATCATCATCACAAGTTTAATGACAAATCCAAACCTTGAACCATTATCAGGCCCATTTACTATTGATAAACCAGCACTAGAAATTTTTGGTCGAGCCGTAGTAGAACTAAGAGCAGTAAAGACACCAGTGACGTCTGCAGTAGTTGAAGATGATGAGGACTGAACGCTTCCAGTATTTGATGGTATGGCTTTTGCGTTAGAATACCAAACACCGCCATAAACTACACCTTGACCTTTTTGAATAGCTTCATAATTCGACTCTTGGCAAGTCTCAAGAACATCACGTATCCAGCAAGTAGGAAAAGGTTGATTGCTCGGTAAAGTATTTGTATGATTACTTGTCAAAGAACCTTTTGATTGATATGTAGATGAATTCATTGCATTACCAGTAGCAACATCGGTACCCAGTATAATGCGCGTGAAAATAGTAAATGCAGTCTCAGGTTGGCCAAGAGGTACAAAGTGAGGGGCATCATAAACACGAGCGAATGACAGATTACCGAATTGACGTACAACTCCTCCAATATAAGATGAATTAACCATTATATTTGCATATCCAGCAGCGGGAAATGCGGAAGCGTAAGAACCAGGTGGTCCAGTACCAGCAACGACAGGGGCTGTTGGTCCAGTCAATGACACACTTGATGTTGTAACAGAAGGCGGAGACAAAGACGACGAGATTAATGTAGAAGTTGCACTACCCGCTTGACCTTGTTGTAAAAGGTTAGCCAAAGCAAGTGAAACTGCTTCTCCACCCATCCAGTTACAGATCCAATCAGCATCACCATACATTAGACCGACTCTAATCCCGGAATTCAATAAGAATACAAGATCATTCAAAGCATTTGATCGAACTGCATCTCCTGTATTAATAAATGCTTGTTGTACATACGAGTTTGATTGGGTAAAGTTTATCCTAGCACCCAAAGATTGCTGAACAGCTGGGTCATTGAGATATTCAAGATAAGCACTACTCGGTACTGAAACCGGCGAAGTGAGCCGAATGTCATATACATCTCTGTTCGATGTTGTATATGCATAAGACGCTTCATTACAAATTTCTAATGCTTTTGTACAAATAGAGTTGACCGTACCTTCATCTCCTTCATCCTCGGCGTCATATTGAGCAGCAGCTAACCTGCATTGAGTAACGGCGGGGACACATAGTTTAGTATAACTCAATAGGGAATTTAATTGAGTTGTCTGATCGATAGTCGTAAGTCCATAATTGTTTTGATAAGCATATTGGATAGAATAATAATCTTGAATGAGACTGTCTATAATCCCATTTATTATACCCACACTTTCTAAACGGATTGGAATAACATTAGGATTGCCTGCTTGACTATCCGATTGTTCGGCAAAGTATCTTGCAGTTTCTGGAGCATAAATTCCTCCATACGACTCGGCGAAAAGATGTACACCTGCTGTCTTTTGTTGAGGAGAAGCGGCCGTTCGTCCGGGGTTATATTGAGGAAATGTATTCATCCAAACCTGCAAAAAATGCCATATAGCGTTGGCAGCGATTGCAGTGGTGTTTGCAGTGCTGGTGATATTACTGGACCCAAATGTACCGTTTAGAAAAGTATAATTTGCTTGACCATTTAGGGCTTGTTGAGGTGGATAGATGATTGGACCAGGTTGGAGTAGATTTACAGATCCATTTGTAAGAACGTCATATGAGAACCCAACTTGATTCGGTTGATCAATGAAGAGCATATTTGAGCTTCTATCCCAGCCCCACATGCGAGATTGTGTTCCATATGTGCCATTGTCGAGCGCAATTACTTCACAAGGTCCAGCCTCTAGGAAAAGACCAAACATACTGCTTGTTCCCGGCCCACCGTTCAACCAGATCGTCAACGGTGCATCATCTGGATCGTCACGAGCCTCGACAAAGTAGAAAAATGTATTTATTTCATAATTTTGTTGGATTGGAGCCAATGTGTAGGGCGGTAAAGTGATATAACCACTGTATTGCTGTTGTTTCGCAAAAACCGTATTACAAGTTCCATTGTCAGGTGTCTTGTATGATATTTTGATGTTGGGATTGAGTGATGAGGATAAGACGTTGGAGTATTTAGGATATTTAACAAATTGTGTCGAAGATAAATGTGTTTGAAGAATTAAAATTGACAACAAAATGCTGCCAAATCGCCGTAACATGCTAATTTATACCAGATGAGACTAGTCGTACTGATGTAGAGGACCGCGATGATGATGATGATGCTTATGGGCCTTTTGTAACGGAGTCTGGTACGTTATGAATATATTCGTAATCTGACAATTGATCGATAATAAAAATGTGAACGGGCTTAAAATGAGCTGTGTGTGTCAACCAGTGACTTGTTTCAAATTGATTGGTATCAGCCGACAAAAGAGTGCCTATCGTTCATGCTTCTACAACAAAACGTATATGCATTGCGCCTTCCCGATATATTATTACTGGATATATGGGCTCAGGTGAAATATTCGGAATGTCAAACGAATGTGTCATAATGGTTGCTCGGTAATTTCAATGGTTGAGTTTTAGTGGAAAAAGGCAATTGAGAAGTCGAACTTGTTTTGTCCGCGGTGAACTAATTGCTGCATTTGTTGTTGGCTTCAAAGATGATTGACATGTATACAGCACAATTCTAAATAAATCACACTTCAAATTGAAAAGTGATGGCCAGTCATGGTAAAAATTTAGCCTGACGGTTTTGGATATAAAACGCTCATCGATTGCGTACGTAATTGATATCAGGTCCCAAACCATGTTCTACAAACATTCATCATTAAATTATTATAAACTACACTTTTTATTATATTATTCGTCACTCATGTTTCCCAGCTCAACATCACAATAAATTTGCTCATCATCATTGCTTCGCCTGTACATCTCATAAAACTTGAATGTTTTTACCAGACTGACGTAATCATAATACTTTCGTTTCTCATCCACCCACGCTAATCCAATTGACAAGGTGATTGTGATTATTGACATTAGTGTGATAACCATGATGCCATATAAGAGGAATGATCCCGTCTGTTGAGCGTTGTGTATGGAGCTATGATCACCCGCGATTTTAGATACTGTGATAGGTATCTGTGCCGCGTGTTGACGGAATGCGAATTCGGCATCAAGTGTTGGGCCAAGAGAGAGTTGCACTAATTTGGTTTCCTGCTCCAAGTCGTATCTCCTGTGCTGCTCGCTATTCAAAATTGTCTGACGCGATGTCACGTTCCTCATGGCATTCATGTAATCATAAGGAATGATCGGATGCATCTGGCTGTGATGTGGTAATGACAGTCACTCATCATATTCAGTAATCTACACATCATCATATATATTCGTGTACTATCCAAGACATGAGATTGAGCGGAAAAGAAAGAAGTCTTATATAATTGAATCATGAGATATTTACGTGCTAAATTGGTACATAAGAAAAAACTTTCTACATAAAAACATACATATAGTCATGACTCGAAAAACCGTAACTCATAACATCGTAATCATCGGCGTATAAAACAGCCTCAACATGCGCCCGGCACGTGAGTGGCTGTGTAAGAATTACCAAGAACATCGCAGTGTTGCGAGTCAATATGATAATAATAATAAGAATAAAATTCTATTGCTTTTCATCTCTTGGTCTCATAAAGGTAGGTATGTCATGTCATGTCGCACGAACGACAAGACGAGATAAGAGTTTGCTTGACAAACAGTCAAGATCACCACGAGTGTATTTGGCTTCTGATCGCGTCTTGAGATACTCCTCTATTTTGGAAAGAAAAGTTAGTCATGAATGACGACATCAATATTATTAACAACTCACCATGTTTTTCAATATGCTGACGAACTTCTGTCAAAGCCTCACAAATAGGTACATCGTTGTTCAATGACTGACCATGTTTTTCGGTACTCCATTCAGGGAACGTTGGTAATTTTTGACTAATCGCCTGAAACAGACCGACGATAACCCCAACGGGCGTTGATTCCATATCGTGACAGAATTTTTCAACCTTTTCCGAATCCTTTTCACGGTAATGCATATCGTACTGCATCATCTCCCAGATGACAAGAAGGATAGTTGCAACCATGAAGATAGTAGGCCAGTGACGGAGTTTGTCTCCTTGATAGACTGAAGAATAAAGTGATGATAGATCTTCAAGAACTTCCTTTTGCAAATCCCGCCAAAGTTTGGCAAGTGCGGATTTGATTTCATAGTTGATCATCCCTGGAGCCGGCGTCTGTCCAAAGAAACGTGATCCACGATCACTTACACGACCGAGACTTTGATCTGGCTCGGGAAGGCCTTCAACCATTGTGATAGACACGGTCAAGGTATATGTCAAGAAGAGTCTGAGGGCAGTACGAATAAACTCGTTCTGGGTCTTTACGTAGTAACGGTATACTGTTTGTAGGATCTCGGTGACAAATGGAGTACCACAAAAGTAAGAAGTGATAAATCCTTCAAAGTCATTGTTGAGATGCATGTCAATATACTCAGCAAGTTTGATGATATCAATACCAGAATGACCGACAGATAGACTTGCTGTTTTGGCTTTGTATCTCTTCTTCTCAGCACCTTCAACCCATTTTACTCTAAGACACTTTTGATTTGTGACAACGACTTCCCGAGCAGGGACAGGTAAGAAGAATCCAAATCCATGAGTGATATACAGTGTCATATCGACTTCATCGAAACTATGGACCAGTAAGTTCTCGAAGAGAGATGACTTCTTACAGAAGTCGGCTTTAAAGTCATTAAGAAAAGTACCGAGATCTCTGATATCGACCCGAGTACAAGGTACTTGCCAAAGTCGAGCATGAGATGGACGACAACCAGCACACGGATCACCAGTGTCACATGTCTTTTTAAGAAACTTGCAACGAAGACAAGCTCGTTTCTTGCGAATCTCATGAGCTTGTTGTCTTTGCTCAGGTCGAAGAGGTCCTTTTCTGCATCCGACACGACGTTGACTGGTGGAACTCTTTTGTACAGCATTTGCATCGAGTGTTTTCTTTTTAATGACCTTGGATGCCTTGGGACTTGTGGAAAGATCGGTTGGGCTGCGTCGACGACGAGTGACAGGCTTGGATTTGGTTGAAGGTGGACTGGCTGAGCCAGCTTGGGATGGAACTAGTTCATCGCTACTACAGCTGCCGGTGCGAGATTCTGGTTCAGGCAACGCAAGTGGGAAGAGGGTAGGTGTATCCATGACAGGCAGACAAAGATTGTCGCCAATGTCCTCGAATAACGAATCAATCGAGCAGGTCGAAGTACTCTCTTTGCGGAGATGCAATGTCTCTCCCGGGTTGAATATTGTGCATGGCAGAACATCCTCTGTAAGTGCTGTCTGTTGATTTACATGGTTGATAGCTGTCCAACTATCATCGCTGCTTGACAAAGAACATATTTCGAAATTGGATGTTGCTGGAGAATGTGTCATGATTGGAGATGAGCCTGCTAAGGGGAGTTCTGAAATAAGGGTCGTATTAGGCATGTCCAATCCGGCAAATTCTGGGAACAAGAAGTCGTCAACGGACGAATGGTCGACCAAAGGTGTATTATCGAACTGAATCGGTTGTTGAAGAGATTGGGCTTGGAACTGGTATTGATATACATCTGAGATAGCAGACTGGATTTGAGGAGTTTGATACGTGAGATCCACTTCAAAGTTTGTGAGAGGTACAACATGCTGTTGAAATTGTTGTTGAGGAACAGTTGGTATGTTGTACACGAGCTGTTGTGATTGCGAATTGTCAAGGCAAAGCGGCCAGCCGATTGAACGTAGGTATGATGCAAAAGCCTCGTCGATAGGTGTAATATTATTATCAAATGAATTTATCCCATCGGCGGTGTAGATGATACGGTCCATCATGTTTGACAACTAATGATCTGCTAGTTGGACTTGGTTACCAAAAATCATACGGTGAGAGTCCATATAACAATTTAGTAAAGATGAAGGAACCAGGCCTTGTCAGATTGGCCTTGACCGTGATATTATATGAAATGAATTTAAATTGGACATCACCTTGCTAATGGCAAGCATCATAGAAGAAGAAATCAGAATTTTCTACGCCAAAAAGAAACAAGAAGGTCAAAAGTAGCGGTCAAGAAATAGACAGACAGTTTAGTGTCATGCAGGTATTATGCAGGCATTATGCATGTTGATGATGCACGGACTTGGTTTTTTTCTGCATTAGCAGTACCGGTGCGGGGGCTAGTTTGTAGCAGTCCAGCCACACTTTTCTTAGAATTTACGTGGAACAGATCGGAAGGCATGGAGCATATAGGATTCAAAGTTTCCTCGATCATGCATCTTGAAACCCTTTTTCGTTGGTCACATGTACTCTCAAGCTCGACGAACATGGACTGTCGCAGTTTGTTCCACTGAATGGAGGTATATGAGACGATTTACCCCACAAAGGTAGATTTTACCCGAAAAATTTCCTGTCTTTGTCATCGATTATTATTATGTTTGAGCATGATTCAAGTCTGATCGACACATCCTTGTAGATTGTATTTATTATATGTCATGTTTTGACCCCTGTTTGTAGAGTGGAGCGCAATCAACATTGCATCAACTTGAAATTATCATTTATATTACCTCTAATCAAAATGCGATTCACATTATAGTTATAGAGTTCTTACTTGAGGTTTCCGGCACATACCATCCGTTGTGTTTCGGTTCGGTTTCCGACGTTATTGTGGGGCTCGCAGAACGACAACGGGCGGGCAGGAAAAACTTCGGATTTCGACTCATTGCCTCGCATACGGATGTAAGATGACTGATGTCAGATGATGATATCTTTTCTTGTCGTTTTCAAGCTCCCACCACCATCGCGTTGTAAGGATCTTTGCAGAGAAACCACAGGTCTCTAAAGCTAAAGTATAATCTTGGATATTATTGATCCGTGCTTTTTTGTTTCCTCAAAAGTCTCAAAGCCAAAATCTCCCAAAGAACCCAATGTGGGGCAGATGTTCTCAATTTATTTCGCTGGCTTGCAGCTTTTCCGTTGCGCCGTGTGGAGAGACAATTTGTGCCTCAAAATAAAGCCACATTAGTGACGAAATAGTTGTGCCTTGTAGAGAATTGACCTCGAAAGCACTGACCTTGATATGCAAGGAACCTCCAATCCGCTGCAGGTGTCAGCACTCGGCACAGAACTGTCAGGGAATGGAGAACGACGCATTGTTGTTATTTGTTGATCATAATACAACGAGGACATGAATTTGAAAGCGCCATTTGACACGTATATGACCATTGTGGAGCCGACTACGTGTGCGTACATTCGTCGTACGACGGCAAATAGTTTTCCCAGATATTCTCAAAAGGGGGGCGTCACGGGCTTGATTATATATTTGCCCCGTAACAAGGGGCGGTGTGCTGTTACGACGATAAGAATTATATCATAGAGTAACAACATTGAATCGAACTAGTATATCGCCTAGCTACTAAACTTTTCCACTATATTTGTGACGACCACCGGCGGTATAACAAAAATTGGATGGACTAAATTCATAGCGTCGGTTTCATCAAACTCCAATGCTTTATCTCCAGTAGACTTCCATTTGAATGCGGATGGCAAATTTATGCCCGAAACTAATTTTTCATCATCGAAGATCCATGTATTTTGCGCTGCACTCAACCCTGCGGTTGAATAGCAGGTGTGATAACCGTCTTGTCGAGCTCCCGGTTTATCTCTAAATCCACCTTGCTTTGTCTGTGAACAGCATAATGAATATCGCATCAACGCTTCTCGGTTCCATATTGATATCTCGGAGTTTTCTCGGTAGGTGATACTTTCGATAATTGACCAACAACCACCTACCCAATGTGAATAACATGCATCAACAAGTTTGTTTGTTCTTCCCGAGCATCCCCCTTCTGGTGCCGTTTGTCGATATGAAAGCCAAGAAACCAGTCGATCCACATTCAGGTACGTTGGAACCGATCTAGCAGGACTGTCGAGAATAGACAGACATGCCAATCCGCAAAATGTATAGGCACCATGTGCTTCGTTACCCGGGGCACCGCCAATTCCCCCTTCGTATGTTTGGCATTTGCCTACCCATGAACCTAATTCATCCGTAAAGGTTTTCAGGCCAGCTCTTTTTGCTGGTGAATCATTCGGTAGATCAAGTGGTAGGTTTAGGAGGGCTATTATAGTCATTGCACAATATGCACCGCGAACGTCAATCTCACCATCAACAGCCATCGCAAAACTCCCATCTGGTTGCTTTAATTGTCCAAGCCAGTGCCACCTATTTCAGATCAGTCTAAAATTCGTAATTCGCTATGATTTGAATTACATTGTTTGTCGGTCAATCATATCTAGACTATCGACCATGGCCAGGCTTAGAATCGCAGCATAACTAGGAGCTACATGTGACAACTGTCCATGACCACCACCGAACCCGCCATGAACATTTTGAAACGGATTGAAAGTCTGTATGAGACGGTCCTTGTAGGGCATAACATCGTCATCTAGATGATTGAGAACTGCTAGAGCCCAGTATAATATCCATGGTCTGCTTGCATCCATTCCCTGAAATTGAGCAGGATATGTTTCAAGTGTTTTCTTAATGAATTTGAGGTGTTTACTACGTTGCAACTTTGTAATCCCATGACTATTTGTTTCTTCAATCTCAAAGTCTGTCCTTGTCATGAATCTTTTACACATATCTGCAACACCATCTTGCACAGTTGATGTCGTGGTGATAAGTTCATCTTTAATGAATGGTAATAGGTTGTGATAAATGCTGCGACCAGTCTCGTCATTGGAGAGTGTTGACATTTTTTCGTTATATTTGTGAGATTTATCAAAAGTCTTTGATGATACAAAGCGTACTGCACGCTTGTGTCGGTGAAATGGCATACGATCTCGACATTAATGGACTGGAATGCAAATTCTGCTTCGTATTGTTCTTATCAAAGTTTGCGTTCCATTCCTATGATCTTCTTGCAGATCGGTTCAACAAGAAACAGTAAGGCTTACTGTACCACATTCCTCGAGTTTGCGGCGGTATGTGAATACCTTCACTTCAGTCTAATTTTCCATTCGCTTTCGAGATTTCACTTCACTCGTGCACGATATGACGTCATGGATCATTCAAACCTGTCAGTCTGATAAGCTCGCTACGTTTTGGCCATTACTGCTGACATTGCTCATCATTATCTCTGTTTATTATGATTAATCCATGTCACGAGAAAGCCTGCGGAAATAATCATGTTCTGAAAATTCGAAGTATGATTAGAATATAACTGGTAGGCATCATTAAAAGCAAGTATTGTTTTTGATAATGTTCAGGATTACACTTTGTTCATCTTGTAGCAAATCGGATGTCTAAGGATAAAGTAGCCATGGATTAACTTCAAGAAGATCAACGAAGTTCAATAGACTCTGCCTAATCCTTGTGCCTGATAGATTCTGCTTAATGCTTGTGCCTGAGAGAATTGTTTGTACGACTATCTATGCTATGTCGAGGATCAAGAAGCCGGTAATAATCCTCGTGTCAAGTTCGCTGGTACAATCACATTTTGGGCAGCATCGAAGCAACGTTGAATCACGGTAGATTGTTAGTAGAAGGATACGAAGACGTGCAGAGTTTGAAGCTTCTGAAATCTAATCAAACACTTCTTACTACAATCGCAAATGGATTGCCACCTTTTCATACGATGATTTGATGTATTTGTGACTTTCTCCTGACGTAGTATGATTACAAGTTATCTGCCTGGCAAGAACGCTCGGCGAGTACAATGTGAAATGCGCATTGTTTAAAAATTTATTATATGTTGGTAAGCAGTGTTTTACTTCCTCCTCACATAAAAAAGTTATTGGTAAATACCCCACCTTATTTAAGGTTGGATCTACCATACAGAATTTCTCTCATGGTAAGCAATTGAGGAGAAATGAATTCCGAGATCGAGCTACCCTTCTCAAGTTTGGTCGAACCGCGAAAATCTGTCCTTAGATCTGAACTGTTGACAACTCACCCATGGAAGCGCTGAACTGATTTAGCGAGTTGATCGAAAGGATATTTGTCCTTTCGTAGTGAATGCGCATAGTGACGCAGGGCGTATCAGTTACCGACGATGATACGCGAATGAAAGATCAGGTTGTCCTGGCAGCTAGCTAAAAATAGACAAGACATGCAGATCGGATGACAGGGTCAGTGTGATTGCTTGCTTTGACAGCACATCCACCATGAAATAAATTTTTTCCTACAGGGTCGTTTGCGTACAGAAATGCACGGCACGGACCTTTTCTCTCCAAAATTCTACGCTTATAAAAATTGACATCATGAATGGCTGGAACTGTTGAAGTGCATTGACCTTCAGAGCCTCGAGCTGTCAAAATCTGGTTACTGCCGACAACCAAGGCGTGTTTCAGAATTCGTTCCCTTCGGACCCCGTTTCCCCTGGCGTTGTGTGTGTCTGTGTTATTTTTTATTTCCTTTATTTGGTTGCACAAGGCACGACCAGAGTTAATAATCTTGGAAGTCTGTTTTTTCACACGCAAAGAATGCCAAAAAGACTCGAGAGGGACTAAACTCAGCAGAGAGGAATGACGACAGGGCCGAAAAAAATTCACTCGAGATTAAACCATATATCCTTCCGGGAGCCTCAATTGGTCACAATGCTTGTCTAAAAAGGTCAAAGATTATTTCTCTCGTCAGCAAATGCCGGAGAGATGTGCCATTTGCTTTTCCATGACATATTTTACGTGTTATTTTTGAAGATGATCGTCGGTGATTCATGCAATTGTGTACCTTGGTCTTCAAGGAACCATTGACTTTCGGAACTGAGAAGTGAAAAAGCTTGGACTGTAGCCTTTTTTTGACTCTGGGGGGCGCGGGACCCAAAAATATGTTCTCATCACTCTTTTGTGAATGCCAACACAACAGAGCCGCGAGGCAATAGGTATTTTGTCGGTCGGGTTAGAGTGAAGTTTAGTCCCTTGTCGGACAATATGACTTCTTTTGCCATGTCGCTCCGTCTCTGTGGCAATGAACATTTAAGTCAATTGGCTTTCCTTATCTTTTGTTCCTTGTGTTCAAGTTTTCTTTTGTCATTCAGTTCATTTCTTCCACTCACAAGGCTGTCACAACAACACTTGCGACACCACCCTTTATAAGACGTCTATCCGTCCTGCATTCAGCCTACCTTTTTCTTTTCTTCTCCTCTTGTCGCATACTTTTTAAGTTCACTGGGTGGATTTCTTTTTCTCTCGAGACAAATTACCATTGTCACTTACCATATCTCAACCAATCAATAATGTTTTATAAAATGTACTTGCAGAGTATGCATGAAATCTACAATCCTGATTGTGGGGCAACAGATCCGCTAAAATTCTATAAATAGGTGTCTGCGAACGAAGAGACTGGGGTGGGCCGACATATAATGTCTTCCCCGCGAAAAAAGATGGTCAGAGCGGTTACTTTTGTGTCGTCAATGTCAACAATCGCGAATACAATTCTGTACACGTGTATAAGAGCGAGGAACTGGCAAAAGATGCGGCAGCTACACAAGCTTATATGATTTGTCGCAATTTCAGCGCAAACGATGGAATGATGCCGGGTAAAAGAATTGCAATTTCTGGAGATCAAGGCGCGATACTACCAATCGGATATAATTCATCTTCAAGCAAAAAGACTACCTATCCTGGTGATAGTCCGACGAGTATTAATAGCGTCATCTCGGTGGATAGCGCAGGAAGTAGCGCTTCTTCATCTCCACAAACATATTATACTGCTTCTGTTGGATCCGGTACTGCAATCGTATGCGCATGTCAACGTTCATATACTACTTCTGGATTCGTATGCGAGCTTTGCTTTCAAGAAGCATCTTCAAAAGCAACTAGTCATTCGAGTAGCCACAAACATCGCTCATCTCATCGATCTCATCACCGTCGCTGAAGTTTTCGATATCCCTTTTATTTTTTCTCGTTTCCAATTCTTCATCTCCGGGCTGGTCCCATCATGGTTTAAAGATATGTCACATTTTCCACAAAGATACCCGACAGCAGTGCTGTCACATATCAAGATACATGAAATGCATGAGATGAAGTATGTTGGAAGAGACAAGAAATGAAAGAAAAGTTATGATTATCATATAGACCATTTATCCATTGATGTATACAAAAGTCATTTGTAGCACGGCGCAATGGGAAAAGAGTTGTTGTCGTTATTATCATTACCATTATTATTATACCAGATGTACTCATCTTATTATTGTGTACATGTTCTGTATGTTTTGAAAAAGCAAGGAGGAAATTTGATTTTGTATTGTTTATACCAACCAATAGATTATAATCATGTTTTCATCATCATCATTAACAGTCATCATTAATATTATGCAATGTCCATGCAACAATCGTTTAATCAATCATCTCTCGTGTGTACTTTATAAATATCATGACTTTCATCAATCATGCCATCATCTCAATTCTTTGTAGGACTAAATGTTTCATTTTCTACCCCTTGTATTCTTTTTTCCTTGTATACCAACTTGACCGTCTTGAACTTCATCCTCTTCTATCTCTCCTCTTTTCTTCATCTTTTCCAACTCATCTCTCGATTGTATAAAAACCGTCAGATCTCTATTCAACTCTTCCAACTCCACAATCTGATTCTTCTGATCTGTTATGATTTTCTCGTCTTTATTTCTCTTTTCATTCAAGTCTCGGATCCTCTCTACCATACCGGAACTCAGACTTTGTTCTTCTTTTATTGCTTTCATTGTATTGCGCGCCATTTCTTCGAATTTCTTGGCTCGAACGTCCGTTTTGGTCATTTGTTTAGTCAGAGAGTCGAGACTGTCGCGTGTTGATTTATAAGCGTCTTTAGTTTCGTCGAGACAGACTTTTAGATTCGATAACTCGGTCGTGATGGTTTCGAGACGGAGGGTTGCCGTGCTGGCCTTGTCGACTGCTCGTTCAACTTGTTCTTCGAAATATCGGCGTTGGGAATCTAATTGTGCGGAAAGGAGATATGTGTATTCGTTGGCCATTGCCTCCATCTTTGCTCGTGGGACCGAATCTTCGGGTTCGGAGCGATATGCTGTGTTGGGATGGTGGGGCATATCGATGTGACGGGTTGTGGAATCGAGGGAGGGTGACGGGCCAAAATTATCTTTGTTCTGTATGAGGCGGTGCACGTATCCGTCACCAGCGTAGTCCCAGACGTGTTGGGTCGAAATGTCCATTGCGTAACAGTGAGATGTCAATTCGTAATGAGCATATGCATGTGCGGATTCGTATCGTCCACAACCGATGGATCCACAGATGAGACAGATCCACAGATTGGCGGTCGAATGGCAGGTTGAACAGGCCGGATCGGAATCTGTATCAATGTCTTGAGGTCGTGGGTAGGGAAATATACTCGAAGGTACTTGTATGTATCTACAAACTGGACATCCGGAACCTTTCCATTTTTCTAAACATGCACAATGAAACACGTGTTGACATAAGATAGTAAGTAGACCTGTTGTTTCATCCATACGTTCTAAACATACTGGACAGGTAGGAAGCTCTATCAGTGAAGGTGTAGGAGGTGCATAGGGTTTGTTGGAGTTTGTCAATGTGGTGCTTGACGAAAAACTTCTGTCCATAAATGGATCGTAGTTGTTTTGTGGAAAGTCTTGTACGTTCTCTGGAGTGACAAACTGAACAGATTGTACAAAAACAATGTGACAATTCTCTGGCTATCAACTACATCAGTTCTGTATTCCTCCATGAAAATGTATTTCAAGCATACCTCTATTGCACTAAATAATCTCCCATTCCAATCCTTTTGCCATTCTCTTGCTTTTTTTGCTTGTCTAAACTTCATAAGAACCATGTATTTATTTGCTCTTCCTGTTCTGATGAGTCGAAAATGACTGACTTGTTCTCTCGTCTTTTCGCCGACGAATCCAAGTAGATCCGATGGCATCATCCAGGACGGAACAGCAAGTATACATATAGTCGTACAAGTGTCTAAATCTAGCTTCACGTTTTTATCTACGGTCCGTAGTCCAGTGTCAGATGACTGTCTTGCATCTTTGTATAAATGTACGACTCCCCATCCTACTTCCGTTTGTTTTGTCTGAGACGGAATGTAAATCGCCTTTGTATCTTTTTCAACACTGGAAGATTCCATGTCGATGCTGTCTATTGTTACAGGTCCGTATCGCCAGTCTCGTTGTGCTTCTTCAGGTGAAGGGGCAGGCAAGTAAGTCGCCCGTTCTCGAAGTGAAGGGTTTCTCTCTGGCAGCAAAAGTGCGTGGCTTTTATCGGTTGTTTCATCTAATTTACTTCCCAGATCCACGACCAAACCGGATTGGGAATTGCCTGATACATCTGACGGTGCAAAGAGACGGTGACTTGGGAGGTCTTTTGTAAAAATATCCGTGTCTTTCAAAGGCAGAAAGATTTGAGATTCGCTTCCTTTGATAGGTGGATTATATAATTCTAATTTGAGATGATATAGCAAACCGGACATGGCATATTATCCGGTAAATACTATATGACCTCATCGCAAGTGAAGCTCATTATTGGTCACGGTAGTAATTGTGTAATATATTGTATATGAAAATGATCTATCATGTCTGATTTAATTAACGATGACGCAATCTCACATCCTCATCATTGACCTTCAACCTTTGCCTTTAACAAACTCTCCATTCTCGTTCTATCCTTCTCCAACTCCTTTTCCAATTGTGGTCTAGGTATCTCTACAGCATCTGTAGTTCTTCCATATGATATTCCTCCAAGTCTTGATATAGGCTTCAAGACTGCCATATCAATCATATTTCGATCTTCGTTTATTGCATCTTCTCTGACCCAAAACTTGACACCTTCTATAACAGCCATGGCGCCCGACTTTTTACCCGGGGTCGTCTTGCTATCAAACTCTTGCGTATTCATTAACTTGCCTTCTATACTAAACACAGCCTCCTTGACTCTTGACACCTTTACTACACTCGATGGAGCGGGATGTAAGCCAGATATCGCCCATTCAGAAGTTCCATACGGTGTATCAATCGCAGTAGCATTTGCCGCTTCAATAAAGTGCTCTGATATGATGTTGATGACGCATTCACCAGTTTCGATCAAGTTTTTTAGTGTATCTTTTGCATTATCTATACTGCCTGCAAATCCAACTGTGAATACTGGAGGATCATGACACATGACTTGTGTGTAACTGAATGGCGCTAGATTCGTACTCGTTCCATCTTTTGATTGTGTACTGATAAACCCGATTGGTCGTGGTACAATCCCAGATATTAATAGCTTGTAATTCGACAACGCTGGTCGACCTTCTTCGTAAGGATCTATCTCGACATGCTTTTTCTCGAGACAATCGACGCCATCATCGGTAGCACCGTCGCCGTATTTCCAGTCCGGAGACTTTGTCTTTGTGAATCGGAATTGCTTTGCAGAATCCCAGTCAGGTCTTGAAGCTTCCACTTGAGTAAACGGCTCGTGATGAGTCATGGTTGATAGAGCTACAATCACATGCTTGATGAGATTGATCAAAGGTATATAATATAATTGGAAAGACGCTGTTACGTCACTCTACATGGTAAAAAAAGTATAATTCAGACATCCGACATTTGATGGCATGTAACTAATGCTGATACGATGACTATACTACGCTGTTTAATGGCTAAAAAAGAAAGACAACATCGACACTCTAATTCCATAGACTTCTAATGTCCTCCACGAAGACGCAACACCAAATGCAAAGTCGATTCTTTTTGAATATTGTAATCTGACAAAGTACGGCCATCTTCCAGTTGTTTACCAGCAAAAATCAATCTTTGTTGGTCAGGAGGTATTCCTTCTTTATCTTGAATCTTTGATTTGACATTGTCAATCGTGTCTGATGATTCGACTTCCAGAGTGATCGTTTTGCCGGTCAATGTTTTGACAAAGATTTGCATTCCTCCACGAAGTCGTAACACAAGGTGTAGTGTTGATTCTTTTTGAATGTTATAATCAGATAATGTACGGCCGTCTTCCAATTGCTTTCCAGCAAAGATAAGTCGTTGTTGATCAGGTGGAATGCCTTCCTTATCTTGAATTTTGGATTTAACATTGTCAATAGTGTCGGATGATTCCACTTCGAGAGTAATAGTCTTTCCCGTGAGTGTCTTTACAAAGATTTGCATTCCACCACGAAGACGTAGGACAAGGTGGAGAGTGCTTTCCTTCTGAATGTTGTAATCAGAAAGAGTACGACCGTCTTCGAGTTGTTTGCCAGCAAAGATCAAACGCTGTTGATCAGGAGGAATACCTTCCTTGTCTTGGATTTTGCTCTTGACATTGTCAATGGTATCTGACGACTCAACTTCAAGAGTAATGGTTTTTCCAGTCAAAGTCTTAACAAAGATTTGCATACCACCTCTCAAACGTAGAACAAGATGTAATGTGCTCTCCTTTTGGATATTGTAGTCGGAAAGAGTGCGGCCATCCTCAAGTTGTTTACCAGCAAAAATCAAACGTTGTTGATCTGGAGGAATACCTTCCTTGTCCTGGATTTTGCTCTTGACATTATCGATTGTATCTGAAGACTCAACCTCAAGTGTGATGGTCTTTCCAGTCACTAAAAAGCAATGTCAGTCATGTGTAATCCCAAAAGTGGCGACAATGTAATGAAACTCACATGTTTTGACAAAGATCTGCATGATGGCGTTGAATTCTGTCAAGTATCAAATGTGTTGTTTGTATATCAAATGTGTTGTTTGTATGATTTGGATCTGAAAAGAAGAGAGAGGCGTTGAGAATGAAAGGTTCGAAAGCGGAGAGAGGAGAAAGGGAAGAGGACTGTAAGTAATGACTGATGATGTAAGACGCTAGTTGCGGGGTGGCTGAGGCGATGAAATCTGGGGTAATTACCTGTTGATTGGTCAGCTGACTACCAAACGTCAAAAACTTTAGTATCGAACCTTCCGGAAGGGACGAGCTGGATGTTACCGAGATTAACGCTTATCCATAAGAGCAACAATGATAATATGGAAGAGTCTTGGATTTATTTGACGCACATAATAATTAGTTCATCAGGTTATGAGGATTGCAAATTGATTTCATAGATATTTCGGTGTTATTGTTGCTTGAAATAGAGATATTTACATGACATCATGATCTACTCACGGACCTCTAACTACCACTTTCTTATAATGCAAGAACCAATGCAGCTGCACCCAAAATACCACCAACAGCGACATGTGCAGCGGATCCAGTTGACGTTCCCTGTCCAGTCGTCTTACTTCCCGTAGCTGATCCAGACTTGGACGCAGACGCGGATGATGAAGGGTTTGGGCTTGTACCGTTTGTAGTAACGTTCGCTGGGGCTGGCACTGCTGGATAGCTGCTGCATGTTGCATTTGGGCTTAGTGGGCAGCTCTCGGCGATACAAATGGATTGTAGCTCAGGTGTCATCTGGTTTGTGGCTACAGTTTGTGCGGGTGCACATTTGACATTAAAGACGGAATTGAGAGCATTTGCAACAATGGTAACGTCATCCTGTGTAACTCCAAAACTCGCCGCGGAAAGACCAACTTGTGTGTTGAAGTATCCAACCTCGTTCTCATCGAGACCCATGAACTTGTGAACCTCGTATTGTGAATCATTACCATCGTATGCAGCATAGCCAGTCTTGCCGTATGCTGAACATCCAAGAAGGGCTCCAAAATATTCGTACAAATGAGTGAATAATTTGTACTGATTACTGCTTGTATCATTGGCTGGCTTGCCTTCTAGAATAGGAGCAGCACCGCCACCGTCTAGAAAGTTGACGGAAACACCTGAGTCACCACCACGATTTGTGCTGTTGAGAGCACCAGTAAAGTATTGACCGAGACTGACAGCTACTCCATTGTACATACCAGGAGTTATGATACCATCGACGGCCGGGGTTGTTGTTTGGTTTCCAAGTCCAGCCCGATTGACAACAGCGCTGACAAGAGCGTATTGATTAGCACCGGTGTTGTTTTTGAAAAGAGCGGTTGTATAGTAATCACAGATGGATGTATTGTCCGGTCGCTGAGCGGCCACAAGGCCAGCCGCAACTAGGAGAGCGAGAGTATTGCGATACATAGCTGAAGAAATTTATAAAGTGATAGGAAAGATACGAAAGAAATAAAAAAGGATGAAAGGAGGAAAGAATGAGAAATAGCTTTAGGCCAGTCCAGCGCGCTTTTGACTGGCGAACTTACCCCTCTGACTTCTCAAAACTCTCAGTTTGTAACATGATTACACGGTTATGTGCAATCCGTCTCGCCGGCTAGGAGACTAGCCGTTGATATGCAGCATACAGTGTGAAAGATTGAGACACGGAAATGAACTGCTCAAGTTGCCCAATTAGGCAACGCTTGATGACCACAAACGTCATGCTGCAGACTTTACCCACCCCTCGACCAGTTTATTTTGCTAATTAGGCTCAATATAGTCGAATGCATGTTTGTAGGTTAGCATCGGGACTTGCATTATCCGTGCTAGGACAGGAAAGATACTAACATTTCGGGCGTGTGAACGGTACATGACAAATCTTGGGAGCGGGGAAAGGACATTTTTTCCAGATTCGTCCACATTAGAGTTTGCTGTATCGTAATTCGGCCGCATTTGATTGGATGAACTTTTCTAAGCGTAGTCTTTCACAATCCTTGGCCGCGCGTTAGCTTTTTCGTTTGGATATACAATAGGAATGCATGATGATTACGTGGATTCTTGTAAAAGAAATATGCATGATCAATGTTGGCTCGTCATTCTCAATATTAATGCCCGTATCGCTATGCTGCGCTGGACCATAAACCGAAAACAGAAACTGTAACATGGTAGTAATTGATTTGCATTATTAGCAAACACTCGATGATAAAAATTGCTGCGTGATCGTAGGGTTGTTGTACTATAAATGAATAAGCATTCACAACGGTAGCCGTTTGCAGACTGTACGGAATTAAAGTATGAAGCTTGACGAGTTCTGCGCAATAACTGCAATAAAAGCGTTTTTATTTCTGCTCAGAAGAAATATCAACAGCGTTGCGCTCCTCAGATTGATCATATGCTGATCTCTATGCATACGAACGACATATCAAGAGGGTAATATGAGAGCTGTTGTAATCATAGCGTTGTTTGTCCTGACGGAATTTCAATGAAATAATTAATCACTAAAAGCAGTCGGGCATAGTCAAGGTCAGCACGCCAAGTTTATTAGTCATGGTATGTAGCGACTGAGTGAGCGTTGTGAATGCGTCCCATATACTGAACAAAAAGCTGCAAGACCAAATGTAGATAAAAAGATACCAGTATTATTATTATTGCAGAATGCGTCGGCAGCATTAATTGTTGATCGTAACATGTCGCCACTTTGTCAACAACCCTTGGTTGTGATCGGTACACGACCGGAATTTAAAATTAAGGTCAAGATCGGTCAGAATGCGGCAAACCTTGCATGACTCAACCAATCTATGCTCGCAGCAAATTTTTCGTTTCAAGAGCTTATATTCATAAGGTGAAACACGCTGGAACAGCTACACAAACAAAATTCAATTTCTCACTTCTGGCAAGACTAGGTAGGGCACCAGGTCCATAGGAAGTTGAATTAACTCCAAAAAAATGAATCAGGACCGGATAAATATGATTCTTGATTATTTGCTGTGATCGTGGAAACATCAAATCAGGAGTTTTCGTGCGAGTGTTTAGTCCATTAATCGATGGAGCCGCAATGCTAATGGTGTTTGGTACAGCACAATGTTCTACAGCACATCTTATCTTATTCACAACCATGATATCAGCCGCAGGCATGTTTAATCATGTTGCCACGCTGTTATGGTGAGTCTTGACAGGATCCACACGTAAACTTACTTATCAAGCCGCTTGGCAGGCTCCACTTTTTTACTTGATGTCACAAACTTCAAAGTTGAATTTAATAAGCCTGTGCCATGGTTGAGAGTATAATTGACAATGAACACGATACGTGGTTGTTTTTCTTCATGTCAATATTGACCGGAGCTCCCCGCGAGCCACAGTATTTCCCAACCATTGTGATTGTAAAAGTTGCACTTTACTGATTATTGAACACAATTGTCGATTAGATGAATTGGCTGAACAATAATGGGACAGCGGTGAAAACCGTGCCTTTTTTGTAATAAAACACTCGAACAAAAAAACTCACTTATTAGAGACGCAATTACAAAAGTAGAGTTCTCTGCCACGCATCAACCACGCGACTTCCCTAGGCTAGTACATGTTATTACTGTAGTAAGGCGCATCCACCCGGAATGGTCCGGCAAATTAGAAATGATCTTTTATAGAACTAAACTCACCACTATCATCTTATTTTGTTTATCACTACGGTAATTTGTTTTATTTCATTTTACGTTTATAAAAGAAGGTGGAAGAATTATGACATTACTTTAATCTCTCTGACCTGGTCTTTGCTCGCCATGGATCTGCTCAGCGAAGCAATTCCCCCCAGATTTTCCTCGAAGTTTTTTTCTTTCTCGTCAATCATATCCGCCTATCAAATGAAAAGATGTAGTAGCTTGGTTGGTGCCATGTCGCGAATTAGAAGTGTGACTGTTCCCACCACCAATCAATGCGCGATAATAAAAAGGTTGACTTTTCTTTTCGACATTGATATTTCAAATTGTATCTTGCCTTTTGTCGCTTATTCATTTTCATTTCTCTCTCTTTTTCCAATTCGTATATCTGTTGTACTTGTCGACGTTTTGTTGCACTCGCTGACGCTCATTTAATCGCTGTTTCTTTTTTCAACACGTTGACGACATTGGCATTTAGACCGATGATTGTACAATTTCAATATCAGATATCTCTATCCTTAATTTCTCCTGATACAAAAGGTTATGCCTCCTCAAATACCTATACTCGCTCAAAGTGAGAATAAATCTAAATTTCTTGAAAGACTCGGGATATCTGACCAAAGCGATGACGGGAAAAGACTTTATGCATTGATGAAGGTTCGTTTTTGTTTTGTACATTCTTTAGACTTTTTGGCAGTGATGTTCAAGACTGACATTGTAAAAAAAGGAAGAGGCCGTAGCTGGAAGAGCGCGAATGAGTTCGAATCCTCAATCACTTTTGCCGCATCTGATCAACGATCCTAACGTGAAGCCGCCTTATTCCAACACTCAGATTTGCGAAAATGCGATGCATGACGAAATACTTTTTATATATCGTAATGCCCGACCGGAAACAAAAACATTCTACGACTTGGGACATTATGTTGACAGTGATATCGAAGAGAATTGGGTTATTAAATGGTTACTTTGGCACGTGTTTCGTTATCGAGATAACCGAAATCGAGGACGAAGTGTTTCGGGTTGGAATGGACCTCGATCACCACCTGCAAGTGATCTTCTCAGTACAGTGACTACGCCAGCATCTGAATACTTTAATTCTCCCATCTCTCCCTCTGACCAATCACGTTCATGGGAGACTGACATGGTTTGTCGCAATGATAGTGGTCAGATGGAAATGACTTCTGCATTGGAAAAACAAACCAGTCACGCAAGTAAGTTTACTCCGACATTGTATAAACCAATCATTTGTCCTGATTGTCATGTCTAGGCAGCAGTCGGTCGAGCCAATCTGGATATTGGGACCCCGTCCGCGACGCACAGCAATCGAATCGTCGATGAATGAGCGATCGAATTTCCAAATAATACATTAACACTTTTTTATGACTTTATGACGAAAAAGCATTACAACTTTCAAGGGCAATATAACATCATCCTTACAAGATATGAAAAGACTTCTATGACTTCACGCAGCGCCTCTCTTCTTCAATCACAATAAGAATAAACTGGGCGGATTATCTTCTTTTCTTATACCACCATTAAAGCGAATTTCATCATTTCATTTTATAGTTTACAAAAGCTTACAGTTAGCATCCTCTACACCTATTTTAATTACCTTTTATGGCCATTATAACATTATCATCTAATCAATTCTCATATGTACATAAATTTAAAAGAGCCATTTGGTCTAGACTAATCTTTGTTGAATAAATCTCTCCAAAACTCTTTGAATCCGTATTTGGGTTTATTCTCCTCGTGAACCACTCGTCCTGATTTACCATCTCCGATGAACTTTTCGAGTACTCTGTTTTTCTTCTGTCTATTGTCATCCTCCTCTCTTGCACGAACGAGACTAGCATTAGCGCGTAATCGAATTTCTTCTGCCACTTGCGGCGCAACATCGGCGTAACAAGATGCCAATTCTCGCTCGAGATTGAAGTATGGTTTTTTAGCCAGATCTGGTGCAAGAAGATTATAGTCTCTAGTTATTGTATTGAGGTTCGTAATCGCCAATTGGTGGTATGATTGTTCATTCTGCAGCCAGGTCTCGTCCCTAAACGGCTTTGCACTTGCTTTGGATGCATGTCCTGACTTCAGTGTGTCGTTGGCGACGATCTCGGCGTCTGCATATTCTTCCGCAGCAGCTATCTGCAAAGACAACGTACCGCCTCTACTAGAAATTTGTCGAGCGACGTGTCTTTTCCAATCATTCCGCAACCGACTCTTGAACTTCCCGGCTGTGTCTCTCAACTCCTGCTGCTTTTCTATCCACGGAGGGACAATGTCTTGCTTCTGGATGATTTTGTTGAGGTGATATTCCGTAGTGTCGAGAAACGGCGAGTTGATCATATGGTCCCGTTCGAGTTTTTGGCCGCGGGTCAGGTTTTTGAATAATCCCCGCGCGATACCGTCTTCGATGCGTTCGTTGGCTAGAGACGTCAGGCCACGGAGTGTCGCGGGGATATTGCTAGATCGTGGTGCGAAGCGTTCTCTGACTTCTTTGCGTAGTCGGTCGCGTTCTTGCTCGTCGACGTCGAGGTTGTTGATGTTGGAGTATACGGACAGTTTCTGTCTGACCATGGCGAGACGTACGCCATTTTCCGCACCGGATTTTGTAGATGTTTTTCTTAGATTGGATCTTGCAGGTAAGCCAGTGCGCACCTTGGACTTTGAGTCATGTTTGATAGGAGTACTAGTATCTGTATCGTGTTGTGTAGTTGTATAGACAGCTTCATCGTCCTTGTCATTGACAATCTTCTCAACTAAGAGGCCTTCTGATTCTATGGCACTGTCCAGCTCTTTGCTGTTGGAGGAGGACAATTCGTTGCCAAAGTCCAGACTTTTGCCCTCTTCTGACTTCAATGCTGATCTTAATGTTGATTTACCATTCTGCAATCCCGAATTGGTATCCTCCCCCGATTTCCAATCTTTTCTCTTTTCCGAACATGCATATCGCCGTGGCAAATAGTCATTAAAGGTACATGGTTGACTGATAACCGGTCTATAATTATTCCATTTCAGCACTTGCTTGTATGCCTGGAGAGAAGTATGACAGCTTTTCAGCATACAGGAAAAGACACCGACAAAGACACAATAATGTTAATCGCAAACACAAATGTGACAAAATGTAGATAAAATAGTAGAGGAGTATTAAAACTACGTCATTAATTAAAAAAAAAGATCAATCAACAGCATTATACCTGACCCTATTCGTACATCACCTTTGTAAATATGTCGGATGTATCTAAAAGTCCGCCAGTGGTATCGAAAGAACAAGATATACATGCAGAGACCGAGCGGTCGACGAGAAGCACAAGCAGTAGCAGTCGCGGGTCAATATTCAATCTACCTAGACCGCTGAAACGAATATTCGATCAATTCCCTCTGATAACATACCCAAGTAATCCTCTTCCACAACAAAGTCCAATACCATCCCCTCTTCCAACACTATACATTTTCACAAATTCAACACCCTCTGGCGACATCACAAATACCCCCGCTCAACTCTCCTTTAACCCCGCGTGTCTGAAATGGCAAACCTATCTCACAGCACTAAACATTCCCTTCCAAACTTGCTCTTCTAACAACCACGCGTCTCCGAGCGGGATATTACCTTTTCTCCTCCTCCCAAACGGCGACGTAATCACTGCAGAAAAGATGCAGAAATGGGCCGACGAGCAATCTCCCCAGACGAAAACGACTAAAATCTCAATCGAAGACCACCACGCTTCGAAATCGGAAATATACTCCGCGCTACTGGATTGTCGAATTAGAAGGACGTGGCTGTACCAATTATATCTCCACCCTGCAAACGCCGCGCTGGTCGACGAGTTATACATCAAACCCGTCTCGCGGAACGGGTTTGTAGATCTCGCGACGAGGTATTATATTCGCTCCGCGGCCATGGAAGAGATACGGAAAACAAACGCGACGTCGACGGTGGAGATGGATGAGATATTACAAGAGGGAAGAGATGCATTGAGGGCCTTGTCGGAGTTGTTGGGGAAAGATGAGTGGTTTTTTGGAAGTGAAAGGGCGGAATTATTCGATGCTTCGGTGTTTGCTTATACGCATTTGTTACTCGATGATACTCTCGAATGGGGAGATAATCATCTAGGACGTGAGTTGAAAGAGTCGTGTACGAATCTTGTACAGCATCGAGAACGAATGTTGACCTTGTATGATAATAATTGATACCCATGAATAAAAATATATGATTTTCCATTTTGAGGAAATGAAAAGCAAAAAGTATGTAAGCTAGGTCTGTACAATGATAATCATAATGATGCCTGATTATAATAGGATAAAGGGTTAGGAGCCTTGTTAGCACTGTTGTATATCAATATAATATCAACTTTCAAGAGTCAATCACTACTCGACGGCAAACACGTCAAAAGTCTTTCTCTCTTCCGCTTCCTCTCCTCCTTCAAGAACCTCTAGTTTCCCGTGCTCAAGATCATACATCAATCCATGAAGCTGCAATTTATTCTTCATCACCGCATCAATGACAGTAGGATTCGTCCTTAAAACTGCAAGACTGTGAGAAACATTCAACTCGCTTAATCTCCTTGCTTGATCTTGACACTTTTCTAGTTCTTCTGCATGTTTTAGCCTTAGTTGTCGCAAAGGACTCAACCAAAGATCCAACACTCCTAACTTCTTTTGCCCTAGAGCAGCATTAACACCTCCACAACCTGTATGACCACAGACAACAGCGTGTTCTACACCAAGATGTGCAACCGCATATTCAATAACGCTCAACGATGAGAGATCGGTAGGGAATAAAACATTGGCGATATTTCGGTGGACAAACACCTCTCCTGGCTTGAGTCCAAGGATTTGTTCTGCAGGTATTCGACTATCGGAACAACCTATCCAAAGAATCTTTGGCGTTTGACCTTTTGCTAAAGAGGGGAAGAATGCTGGGTCTCGTCGAGCTTGTTCAGCACGCCAGCTTGAGTGAGACTTGAGAGCTCTTGTGAAGGCATCTACAACGTCAATGAGCCGATAATAAACCTGAATCAAGAGATATATATAATATACTCACTTGTATCGAATTGGTAAGGCGTCGAGGGAGAACGAGGCGTCGATGCACCTGAGGCAGACTTCGCCATGGCTACAGTACGCTTGAACATTCGGCAAAGTTGTAGATCTTTGTAGCTGAGCGATCGACGAGTTTTCTAACAATGATATTTCTTCACCTGTCCTTAAAATGTATTGAAGGGCTTGTTCGTATTATTCTAGATTATTTGTTTTATTCGCTCAATTGGCAGCCAAAGCAAGTAATACTCGATGTATTTTCGCAAGGTCGACTCGATATAGGAGCAGATGTGATGGAGTGTCAATCAGGATTACTGAATTAGGATAGATAGAATTCGCAGTATCATACCATACTTACCCCACAAAGAGATCAACATCTGCCCCGCGTCAATAAAAATGCCCCACTCTTGAATGATGGTTTCGAATCTAAAAATAGAAATATGCATGCGTTTGAAAAAGCGATTAGTTCTTGCACTTTTGCCATGAACGATTGTCGGTTTGCAAAACGAACCCTTGAAAAAGGATATGCAGTACTATCTATGTCATACAGCGTGTTTTGAGCCTTTTCTGGACCGATTGTCCGAGACAAGTTGCTTCTCAATTCGTATGAGCCGAAGGTGTGTATCTTGTATCACACTGGGGTACAATGAGCATTATGCAACCTGTATAGTATACATGACTAGCTTCTCCGACAGCATCTCGGCTGGTTTTGCCAGTGTGGTTGTTGACATCAATTCCAGTCTGAACATGGCCAGATTACAGCAATCCAGGATAGAGGATGATATCAAACGTAAATGTCTCTGTGGTTAGGAATACCGCTGTGGTCACGAAGCAAATAGTGCCAGGCATTCTCGCTGAGTTAAAGTAAAAGCAGACATATCCATTGAAGAACCTCTTCAATTTCAAAATAGATTCTCTGTAAAAATTATGGAGTCTTTTTCATTTAGAGTATTAATTTGTACACAATACTATGTATTCCATCTCGTCATATCCTCGTCATGTCATCAATCCTCTCTATCGTGCATCACGTCCTTCTTATCGTCACTATCATATTAAACTCCATAATAATATTCTAATCCGTCTCTTCAAAAAACCTACAAACTTTCTCAATCTCTTCATCTCCGTTTGCAAAATCCCATCCTCTTATGACGTTACTCTGACTACAACATATTATCCTCCTCGTATCAAATTGGACCTTAAAGACCCTGTTAGTTGTCCCTTCGGCCGTATTGTTATTAGCATTTGGATCGAGAAACGGATGGGGAGCATTTGTCAAGGCAGCTATCACGGCGGCGGTAGATTGAGGCGTCACATTCCACGGAACAGTTGACGGAGTGGCGTTAGGATCTCTATGTAGTGCTTCTGCATTAGTACTCGCCTGGTGACGCGAATGGGCCGACAAGATAGTAGATGCGGATCTTGATATGAATGATCTCAAAAACGAAACCTGTGTTGGATCGGCATAATTGGCCAATGGATTCGACGGGATGTATCGTCCGTTGAGAGTAAGACTTGCCGCGAGTAGAATTGCCTGACGGGATTGTGAATTGAAGCTTTGAAAAATGTTGAGGCGTTGGGCAAACGGTTTGTTTTGTTCAGAAGAATGAATATCCGGCCTGGAAGTCCGTGTGTCAATGTTCATAGTCTGCATTGTCATGGCAGGAGATCCATCCTGTTGTAATCGATGTCGAGGCATCCATTTTCCATCAGGGTATTTCTTCCAAATAACTACTGTCTGATCGTATGATCCACTAACTATACGTGCCCATTTACTACCTTGTAGACTCTTTACGTGTTCCTCCACTTGCTTGCCATTCTCAGTTGTCAAATCTATGTTGAGAGTTCCGTTGTTATCCATCAACTCCGAAGGATCATCAGGTACGATCTTTGATAGACCATCCCCAAATCGCGCCTGTACTGTCCTGACCAAGTTGGTATGGCCCACCAATTCTCCAATCTCTGTACCATGCTTCACATCGAATATTTTGATGGTTCTGTCACTGCTACCACTGATTATACGATGACCGTCAAAGTGAACACAAGCAATGCCCTTATTATGTTGATTGAACTCTGCCAGACAATCACCAGTCAAGATATCCCACATTTTGATGGAGCGATCTCCAGACGCAGAAACAATCTTATTTCCATGAATTTGGACTGCATTGACTGCGGCATTGTGTCCCTGCAACAACATTAACTCAGTAAATGCTTCAATTTTACTAACACCTGACTCTACAATGGCTTCCCTCTCAGGAATTGGAATAAGCTCATCATTCGGCAATAGGTCATGTCTATTCCAGATTTTGATTGATTTGTCGCCTGAGCAAGTTACCAAATAGCGATGATCGAATCGAAGATTTAACACTGAAGCCTCGTGTGCGTCTTGAATGGTCTTAATGACTTGTCCAGTTGAAAATCGCCAAATAACAAGCATCATGTCAGAACCTCCAGAGATGAGTATGTCTTGTTCAATATCAAACTGCAAGCAGAGGACAGATTGTGTATGTTGATCTTTAAGCGTCCTCAAGCATCGCTGAGACTCGAGATCCCAGATCTTGATGGTTCTGTCTCGACTACCACTGACCAAGCAGTTGTTGTGGAATTGGATTGAGTAGACGCATTCTTCATGACCTTCTTCTGGATATGACGGATGTGGTAATTGGAAAGGATTGAAGAGTCCTTGATCCCAATTATCTTCTAGACGCCTTCTCTGCTTGTAGATGTTTGCCCAGTCCAGGGCATTATCGCCCTCTTCATTATTTGGAGGTTTGTGTCCATTAAGAGAAGGATTAGAAGATAACTGAGTCTCGCCAGGTAAACATGATGTGACCTCCGATGTGCAAATGTGCATATCATCACCATCTAACGCCTGCTCGTCAAGGCATTCTAATTCATTTGCGATTCCTTCTTGGTCTCGAAGGGCTTTTCTGCTACATCTTTTGCGCAAAGACTCTTCAAGTGAACATTTACTAAGCGAAGCCCTTCTTTCTATACGTAATGTGTTTTGATCGCATTTTCGGTACTTGCTCAGCTCGGACTGATCAAAAGCCCATCCTTCCTGCAAATAGAATGACTTCCACAATGCAGCATTCCGTGTCAGATGCCACCATTCGCGAGACAAAGTCGAGCATCGCATGACATCCTGCAACGATAAATGACTAAGAATTATCGAGTTAAGTTCATACGCAAGTCTACCGCCAGGATTGATGTGAAGTCGTTGATTGATATTTTCGAGCACGTTATTCAACATTGAAGTAGGTAAAGTTGAAAGTAACGAATTTGTCAAGGCTAAAGCCATTAGTACTGAACACACTCATATAAATAGAGATACGTACCATGTCTATCGTCAGCAGAAAGGCCAGATAGGTATGTGGTAAAGAACTTTGTAATCTCATCGTTACTGAGATGTAGAAGTCTTTTAGCGAGAGCATCGCCGGACTTTGATGGATGCCTATCTAAATCTAAATCCATATAATCCTCCATCGAATTATTCGTTCCAATTGACGACCCATCTGAATATCCCTCATCCGGCTCAGAATCACCGTCAAGGCTTCTCGTCAAGAGTGAATTGTACTTCATTTATCAGTCGCTGAGTCAAATCAATGACTTGAGTTGTACGCAATAAAGTCGATTGGACTGCGGCGCTCTTGAAATATCATGATGATAATAAAATGTAACTCGTGAGTTAACAGTTCAGGAGGCCAGGAGCAAAATATTTCCCATGAATCAGTACGAGATTATACAGAGAACGTGAAATGATGCTGTAAATGTGGATTTCAAGTTCGTTGTCACGGAACGACTGTCATCAAAGCGCTGCATACTACAACGTGGAATCTATTGACCTAATGTCAACAATAAAAAAATCATCATAGTTTTGGCATGTGACGATTTATCACGTGAGCGCATCCCGAATTTTTAGGACGGGCAACATAGCGTGCTATCGACCGTTTTGATAAGTGTTCCGCAGAACCGTTGCTTATAACGAAGAACAAGATCAAAATATCAGAGGAATAAGGTCTGTTATGAATGACTATCTATACATAGGCGAATATCTCTCATCATATTTGTCTCGAAAGGTTGTTCATCATCCCCTTTCTAAAATACCCATGAACAATTCTTGATATGAGCGTTTATATACCAACGAGATGGGAGTGAAGTTATCAAGACATATGTTTCAATATGCCTACTTCAGATCCTATGGTACAAAGGATGTTTTTGCTTTTCTCGTGATGTGTAGCAACGATTGAGATGTGTAAAAGTGCATGACTAGAAATTGATACCGCCGAGCCATAGTAGTGTCCCATAGTTTTCTTCACCTACTAGTGCAAGGATTTTTGGTCATCAAAGAAGCTGTGGACAAAGCATCAAACAAGCGCGACCGTAAACTCCGAATCTCATTGCATAAACAACTCATCCGTTGACTGATTTTATGCTTTTGTACTTCCAAACAACACTATTCATCGCCTTGTAAAACCTGCGTTGCATCCGGAATCGCTTTATACTGGTCATATGTAAATCGCTGCCGGAATAATACTTGTTCGGTTACACTCGAGCTCCGACGCCGTCCTGGACCATCAAGCGACAAGTCCAATCTCACAGCTTGTACACAACATTAACGGGATAATTGAATAGATGGATGGAGGCGTACATGTACCTATTCCGCGCTCTCAAAACTCGCCACATGCTATGTCGGTAGGCCATACGAGAATGCATGCAAATGGTACACCTTCGCTTGTACAATCTCAGACTTATACAAGCTCATCATATTCTATACGGTCACAACCATCATCGAGATCATCAGATACTACTCAAGGCACAACCACATCGACGCTGTTTCCCCCTCCCCCTCCTTCTTCAGTACCAACTCCAATAACAATGTCATCCTTACCGTTGCCTCCGCCTACCCCAGGGCTCGACTCTACGACGATGCGACCTTCAGGCAACGTCATGAATAAAGTGGCTGAGAAAGAACAATCGTTATTCCAAATATGTGTGATACTTCGACAACGATTAAGTGGTGTACCTGGATTCGATTCTTTTTTGGAAGAGGAGGAAAGGGGAGCAGATGAAGATACAGATCCCGTTACACTTTTATGGAGGACATTTCGACGAGGTTACCCACTTCTCGCACTATATAACGTTCTCAGGCCTGAGAAGCACATTCAACCGGACTTGTCAAACATATCATCGGAATTGAAAAAGGGAAAAGCAATGACTTTCAAATTTTTGAATGCTTGTATACATGATCTCAAATTTAAGATTGAAGAGTGTTTCATCATTCTAGATCTCTACGGGGATGATACAACAGGGTTTGTCAGAGTCACAAAGACTGTCACACGCATGTTGGATATTTTGGTAGAACAGAATATAATAGAAGATACTAGGAGAGATAGCGCCGAGCCGGGTGCAAATGGAAAGAGAAGTCAGCGCCAACATATCGTGCATGAGCTAGTCAACACCGAACGAACATATGTCCAACAACTTGAATTACTCCAAGCGTTTCAAGGACAATGTCAAAAAACGAGCGTTGTGCCTGGAGATATACTCCATCAGATATTTCTAAATTTAAATGGACTGTTAGACTTTCAGCGTCGATTTTTAATTCGGGTTGAACAGATTAACGCCATGTCAGAAGATGAGCAGAACTGGGGAAAGCTTTTCGTTCTATACAACGAGGCATTTTCCATATACGAACCATATATTACAAATCAGAAACAATGTGAAGCCACAGTCATGCGCGAGTTTGACAGACTTAAGCAAGCCGGCGGTACACCGGAACTTCAAGGCATAGTAGCTAATCCGTCGACTCTTTACAGCTTTTTGATGAAACCCTTTCAGAGACTTTCAAAATACCCCCTTCTACTAGACCAACTTTATAAAAAGGGAGATCTTGATCCTGAGCGCAAATCTGACCTTTTAATCGGTAAAGAATGCGCTACGGCGGTATTATCACGTACGAATGCAGCAATGGAAAGAGAAGATAGATTAGGTGCCGTTGAAGATTTACGTTCCAGAGTAGAAGAATGGAAAGGTCATAATTTGAGCGAATTTGGAGAATTACTGCTATTCGGAACATTTACAGTGCTCAAGAGTGATGGGCCGTCATCAAAAGAAGCAGAACGTGAAGTAAGTGATTGAGCTAGCATTATGTTTTGATTATATTAATGAGATGATCTAGTATCATGTCTATTTCTTTGAGCTTATCCTATTGTGTTGCAAAGACGCAGACCCGAACAAGACGAAGATCAAGACCAAGAACAAACCTCTGTTAGACAAAAAGGTCAAAGCAAAGCTACAACTGAAAGGCCGAATATATATGCAAAATGTAACGAATGTGACGTGCAGCAACAAGCAAGGTATATATACGATATAACTACAATTGATGTCCAAACTTTCATTCTGACAAACCTTCCAGGCTCATATACTTGTCAAATCTTTTGGAATGGAGATGACAGTCTAGAGGACTTTACGATTCGATTTCCTACGGAAGAAATGGCCCAGAAATGGTATGCTAAATTCCAAGAACAAAGACAGGCGTGGATTCAGCACGCAAGAGCAAGTGCACAACCTCGTGTCACTTCAAGAGACTTTACTGCACTTCAGATGCATGGGGCGCCAAGAGTGACATCTCGAGAGTTCATGTCTATGCAAGGCCAGAATTTAAACGAGAATCCATATCGACGGGCAGAAGAAGAACAAGATGATGTGGACACGAACACTGTCACATCTGGAACTTCGTACAGTAATCACTATCCAAGTTTGAGTGATAGTAGTTTCGGAACAGGGTTGAACAATGCCTGGAATAATTCTCAGACTACATTGCGGTCAAGAGCGGGTACGGGAGATAGCTCTCAAGTCTTGACAAGTGGAACAGGAACAGCGCCTATACCAATGCCTCCACCTAGTCGAACAGCCCCACCGAGACTACCACTCGGAAGTATTGTAGCGCCAGTATTCAATCCCGACTTGCCGCCAGCGGCTCAATTTGCAGATTCTTACTTTTCACCTACCGAAGAATCTCCCTTGGGATTCTCGTCCAGAACAAGTTCTTCTTCTGGTATGTATCCTTTCCCGAGACAAGGTCATTTTTCAGAAGGCGGCTTTCCACCGGCCTCAATGCCCTATAGAGCTGGATCTCGCGAGACAATGAATCAAGCTCCTAGTCTAGCTACTACAAACTTGAGACAGGCTGCTAGACCTGCCTATCAATCAGGTTCTGGTGTGCCATCAACGTTGAGTACGACGCGGAATCGTTCTGTTTCTAGTCCAAACATGAATGAAGCGCAACGTAGAACAATCGATAACGCTGCACGACCCCCAATGCCAGATGGTGCAACAATGACGACGCAGCAATATAGTCATTCGCCACATCCTTCAATACCGCGAACATATTCGAATTATTCACCGAATGTGACTTCGGGAATAGACGAAAGGATGGGCGCAGCTTCACCTCCAGTGGGTGTGCCAATGTCTTATTCTCCCGTCGTAGGAGGTGGATACCCCATGCTCCCGTCCAAATCCGCCATTTCTCACTTTGATAATGCACAAAATACTTCTAGATTCGGTTCTCCGGCATTAATGTCGACGGGAACGCCAGTAATGGGAGCAGATAGTTTGCCAGCAGCTCAATTGAAGATCAAAGTTCATGCTCCGGCAGCTAATCAAGTCTTGACTTTGGTTGTACCAGCGAATATAGCATATCAAAGTCTAAAAGACCGGATAGACGCAAAATTACAGCGAAGTACTAACTTGTCTCTCACCGATCGTGGCCAGAGTAGTACCGTAAGATTGAAATACCTCGACGAGGACGATTTGATAAACATTGGCTGTGACGAAGATGTACAGACTGCTTTTGAAACATGGAGAGAACAAAAGGGTGATGTGATTAATGGTCTCGGTGAGATTGAATTATACTGTCAATGATGACAAGTTTGTCTTTTGTCGATTATTGAATGAACGAATGTTTTGTTTGTGTTTAGTTTACTTTTATATACATTATATATGACATATCAATGAAGTTATGAATTTTGTTTGTTTACTCTATTTACAGTATGTTTATTATTGTTTTTAATGGCAGATCATGGCACTTTTGGTTTACCGTAGATAGTCTATATTTCTTTCTATATCACAACTTCAGCACTACTCATGTAGCACGCAGACCTACTAACAATGTAAATTTACGAAAAGTCCTCTACCATTTCTTCCTCGTTTAGGTTTTCAACTTGATCATGTTCATGACCAGTATCTTCGTGCTCATTCTGTTCTCTTTCTGCGTATCTAGCCAAATATGCTCTGACCGTATCACTCTCTACAAGACCATCCCTTACCTTTTCCAGCTGCATGTAAAGGTCTTTCAACAATTTTTCTTCCAACTTTCTTAAATTCAACGCAAGATCACGAACTGGTTTCCGCACGCTAGTTCCCACCTCATCCTCAAACTCATCCTCTCCTTGAACTTTTGCGTACGACACTTGCGCTTCAGACTGTGATAGTTTATTGGATTGTTCGTCCACTCTTTGGAGAATAAGCGTGATTGCTCGAAGTTGATAAACGTTCCACATTTGCGTGTCATTTTCTAGGAGTGATTTGAAATTAATCGCAGAGGTTATTTCGACGTCTTTCCAGAAACAATGGAGTTCTTCTACCTCTCGTTCTGGATCTTCTTCAAACGATGATGACGATGATGTGGTTGGAGATGTGACTTGTCTCGAGACTTTGAATTCGAGTCCGTCTTCGTGATTTACAATGACGAACCAAATCCAATCACTTTCCCATTCTACTTCATTTTCTCCCCGAGTCGTGTCAGATTGAAAGATTCTGACACCCGGCGCTACACCGCTTTTCATCAGTTTTGCTTGTCCAAGTGGATCGTCAGACTCTGGTCGTAGATCGAGAAAGAGCTCATTTGCGCGTTCGACTTGATCGAGGAATCCATATGAGAATATCATCTCACAAGCGCCCTTTTCGGATCCGTAACTGATATTGATTTCTTCGCCGGACCTGACGGATCGGCCTGGTTTGAGGATCAACACCGCGTTACCGTCCGAGTCGAATTCATACAGTGCTGAAGAATTGTCAAACGAGGCATGATTAGCCATGTCTAGGATAGGGATGAAGCATGCTTTCCTCTTGTCCTTATTATTTCTAGATTCGGGAGGTGATTCGGAAACGCTGAGATTTGCGAGAGATGGAGTGTCGATAAAAGAATCATCAAATATCGGCAAATCCAAGGCCCGAGAGCGATATAGAGCGTCTATTTGAATCCATCGTATGAAAGGAATGTGAGGCAGAATATGCGATATTGGAGATGAAGAAAGGAGATTATTGAATGTGTCAAATTCTGATTGGAGGGATTTGAGCTTTGCTGTTGTCGCGGGATATAGAGTTGTGCCGATGAATAGGTCGAGTTCGGATGGCGTGTAAAATGTAGGAAGTGAGAGTGAAGAGCTTGTTGAAGAAGGCGGTGTCAAAAAAGTAAGATATGTCGCAAATGTTGTATGCACTCCAAAACGGGGGATGGCATTATTTGAGGAAGAAGACTTTACGAGCAACGACTGACATAGGAGAAATACCAAGATAGATATACGATTATTCTACGAATAAGAACTTAGCGTTGTACAATGTGAAACTGTCCGAATATCTTCTTACTTCCGCAAATTCACCGAGCCTTTCCAAGACTTTTCGAAAATCTTGATCGACTTTGGCATGTTCTTGTACTCTTTCACGGCTCAATATCAAGTCTTGAGGAATAGAAAGCAAGATATTTTGCTGATCATGACTTCCACTGCTGGAGATATCCGAGCTAGCACAAATACCAATACCTTTATCTTTGATACAGCGCAACTCAGCGTTATGTAATTTTACACCATTGAATGTCAGCCATGGTTGTATTATGTCGATGGGCTGCTGAACCCAGTCCCCACGTTCAGAAGTCGGCATTACAGTAATTACTCGGCTCGAAAAAGAGGTTGCGCGATATTGCTGCTTTCTCACTTGGTCCAATAATTATCGCATTACGTCATTCTATATAAATTCTAGAATACAGAACAGTACTAAGAGATGTCGTATTGCCAGATGAAACAGAACATTCCGCAAAGTCTGTATACTTATCACCAATCAGTTCTGAAGGTCAAGCTGCGAAAATGAATTCTGTATGGAAAGCTCACAATTAAAGGCTGCATTTGCACGTTGTCGTATCCGAACTGAAAGATTTATTTGTATGGACGTGCCTCCGTGGAAACGTGTGTTTGGTGCGGGGAAACTGTTTGTTTTTGCCGGCATGCTTTTTTATCAAAGTGGGGACTGATCAATACACCTCAAGCCGCACGGACTTAATAAACAATCAGCTTGCATAATAATTCGACAACAAGCATAGTCCAATTGTCAGCAAAGGTTGAAGGGAAGTACGATTTTAAATTATTATTACTCTATTCAGATCGCTTCATATTATTTTATTCGACGTTGTAGAGGATTTGGTGACTACGTCGCATTTGCGGTACTAGTACCTTACGAAAGATCAAATAGACAAAAGGAATCGATGATGCCACAACAAACAAAGGCTACTCCAGGCACGCCATCAATACCGCGTAATTATGGTCATGTCATAGAATATATACAGGGTCAGTCAACTCCAAATATCAATGTCTGCCGTAACTAATATTAAAACAAGATCGCTTATATCTCGCATCTTACACACATCCGCCAACAAAGGATACACCATTTCCCCTTCCCGCCAAAAAGTCTTCTCCTGGCAAGAAAGATCTCTTAAAGTCATTGCTACCAACCACACCACAACGAGATGAAAAGACTAAAATACCAATCTATTTCTCAATCGATGAAGTACTATTATATAATGCCTTTCACGCCGATTTCGGTCCATTACATATTGGCCATTTATTCAGATATGCGGTACATCTACATGATATATTATCTGTTGCAGAAGTCCGCCAAAGACCTATAGTGTTTTGGAGTGGACCAGATAGTCGAAGTAGAGCTAATGCTGCATGTATCCTTGCTTGTTACTTTGTTATTGTTCAGAACTGGCCACCACATTTGGCTTTAAGTCCTATCGCGCAAATGGATCCGCCATGTATGCCATTCCGTGATGCTGGTTATAGTCAAGCAGATTATGGTTTGACGGTACAAGATGTCGTTTATGGTGTATGGAAAGCAAAAGAAGCAAAATTATGTACTCTTGATGGCTTCAATCTTGACGAGTGAGTGCAAATATGTTTCCGATTAATCCTTACTAATCATCAATAGATATGAAGCATTTGAACGAGTTGATATGGGCGATTTCAACTGGATCACAGACTCATTCGTAGCTTTTGCATCACCGCAAACCGACATCAAACATACTGTACTTCCAGCAGATCCTTTATATCCCACTATACCCAAGACCATAGACGCTGTGATCGAGTCAGATCTAAAGCAACCTGTTAAAAATGTGCTGGCGCATTTCTCTGAGCGTGGAGTCGGTTTAGTGGTCCGACTTAACTCGCAATTGTATTCACCTTCGTATTTCCAAGCTCTTGGCATCAAACATCTTGATATGATCTTTGAAGACGGCACATGTCCAAAATTAAGCTGGGTAAGACGTTTCATCAATCTAGCCCACGATATGATTGCTCGCAACAAAGCAATTGCAGTTCATTGTAAAGCTGGACTTGGTCGCACGGGTTGTTTGATTGGAGCTTATCTGATTTATAGATATGGTTTCACTGCAAATGAAGTCATCGCCTTTATGCGGTTTAAAAGACCAGGGATGGTAGTAGGTCCACAACAACATTGGTTACATCTACATCAGGGTACTTTTAGGGAATGGTGGTATGAAGATACGCTCAAGGAAAAGATTATCGCAAATATGGCTCCTACAACACCAACAAAGGCAAATTCTATTCGACAAAAAGTAGGAAATACCTTTACGCCTCCCCAACCCAGCAGCTCTTATAAACGACCGGCTCTGAACGAGATTGGTCATAATGAACAAGCATCGCTTGGTATACAGGACGAAAATCTTCCGGCACCGACGTCAGGACAACCTCGTAAAACAAATAAGATCTATGGAGCAGCTTCACCATATCGACGGACATACAACATGAGTGAGAATCAAAAGCCAGAGGCTCAGACGGTCAGTCTACAACAAACGGTTCTCCATGAGGCTGATGAGTCAGATGGTGACGTTGCCATGCAATTACTCAGCTCAGCTGTCAACAGTAACAAGCATTCGAGTCAATCTCCAGTGTCTCGAAGTGGTAAACGACGAGCTGTAAGTTGTACGACGACAACTACAACCATGACAAAATGGGACATTGAGGGAAGTGATGTAGAAAACCAAAATATGAATGGCCAGACCGACCCAATGCTAGACGTTACTGGATCTCGCACTGGAAAGGTCAAGACACCCATCACCAAGTCCGGATCAGGTGCAGGATCATTGACGGTTGGTAAACGAACCAGTCCATCTCGCCGCAGTACGGAAGGAAAGACAAGTGTAAGGAAGACGAGCGGTAGAGTAGGCAGTATAGGTACTGCAACGACTCGTGCGCGAGCATCATGATAGTTTCAATGAGGGAACGAGAAATATGCAGGACGTTTTTGGTTTCATATATTCATGTCCGTTTTTCTTTTGTTGTAAGCGCAGTCCTTGTTTGTTTCTTAAAAGAGCTCTTCTATAACTTATCTGGTATTAACATTAACTTGAAGTCCGAGTTCATACGATAACACGTGATAAATTTGAACATAATTAACTATTGACTAGTTATGACGTGAAGTTGCACGGTTTCATCTTGACCACTTTTGACCACCTTTGTTTAATCAAGTGTCTAGCCAAAGTATGAACGCAAGTCGACAACCACCTCACGCGCACATGAAGTCCATAGAGATGCAACCTATAGCTATCAGAGACACTATATTGTCAAAGGCATACCACCACATTCATACTGTGGTCATTGCATCGTTATTTATATATTCCTTCCCCGATCTTGTCCACGACCGAACTTCAACATTGGTTAGGACCATTCTGCCAATTGTCGTACTACAAGCAATATATTCAATAATATGTCTACCTACAACTACTTCTAATCATGTGCTAAATGCATCGAATTCCAAACCTACCTCTAACAAACAGAAATCTGTCTCATCTGCTGCATCTGATCTAAAGCTCATGGTAAGATATCATTGTTGGATTTTACGATTATGATATTAATACCTGACAGCCAGTGGTTATTTCTCTCATCTTGACCTTTACTATTGCCCTTCCATGCTTCACTATTCTTCTGGTTCTTTTCGGCGCTCCATTGACAACACATCATCTCCACACTCTCCTGTGCGCGACTCACCTGTCACTTCTTTCAGCTCCTCATCTAATCTATCTCTACGGGGTATCAGCTTCGAAATGGCGAAGAATTATCAGTCTTGATATCCCTATCGACTCGGTATTTGGATCAGCATTGGGGACTTGTATAGGAGCATGGTTCGGTGCAGTCCCGATTCCGTTGGATTGGGACAGAGATTGGCAGAGATGGCCGATTACTATCGTCACAGGCGCCTATATTGGATGGGCTATTGGAAGAAGTCTTGGTGGTATGGAAGGGGTAGGATTCGGTAGGAGAATAAGCCTTTGAAAGATTGACAGACTCCAGAAGGATGAGTTACTGCTCAATGAGTTATGAAAATGAAGTCACGAGATACGCGAACATATTGCGAGAGGGCGCTAGATAGTCTGATGGACAACGCCTGATTCTTCAGTCATTATCCCTCGTTATACGTCAACCAGTATTGGCAATAACAGAACTAATTATTTGGCGAACAGTGCGTTATTACAGTCAAGATTACTATTGTATAGTTTAGTATCCTACATTCTGGATTTGGGCTATATTATAGAATGTTTTACGATATAGTCAGTTTATCGTGTAATAGTTCATACTGTTTTGCACTTGAAATAGTATCTTGAACTACCGGACTGTGAAGGATACACTTCAGGATGACGTTGGTTTATCAAACCGCCACCGGACGATCATTCAACCGGATTAGTCAACGATCTACCTTATAAATAGATCTGAACCATCTGATCGAATTATTGGTTGTTTCATCTTCTTGTACGTGTTTTAATCGGCGAGACACTATAACGGCAAATGTACAATATTGATTGTTTCGAGATGAAGCGATAATAACCATAGTTTGAGTCAATCTGCTGTCGAGAATATTTGAACACCAAATGAACTCTGTAGAACGCCAATAATACAATTATAAATCACGTAAAATAATTACTTCGCAGACCCTTCAGGAATGGAGACGGGTGGGACCTTGCAGTACGAGACGTGAAGATTGATCGATAAACTCTCGTCCAACGTTTGACCGTTTTGTTTATCGTGAAAGATGTGGAAACATGATGCTCTCACAACTTTGAGTATGTCAAGATATCAATTTGGAATTCCAATTGCTTTACGTCGTGTACAATATGAGTATGATGTCAATTTGCATAGCCATGTATAATCATATGCAAGTCGATCTATAATTCCAAAAAGCAAATCGACCATTGGTTTCCGTATTAGGAAAGTGTGGGGAAGAAACACAAATGCCAAGGAACATGTACATGCTGTAGTGTATTGATAATAAATATCATTTCCTTTTGACCGTTTTAATTATTACATTCCCCTTCATCCAGTATGCAGCCCCCTTCATACGTCTGCATATTGCATCATGTCATGCGAACCCTATCTCAAAACATGTATGTCGATGATTAAACAAGCTTAGCTAATCCGAGTTCGGTTTCTTCATGTGGATACAAGGGTGATCACTGTTGTCCGACTGATGATTTTGTCTGGTCTGCGCATATTTTCAAGACAATCCTTACGAACCGTTATCATAGCAATGAGGTAAGTCATACTGAAAAGACCTTTTTTCTCCTGAGACTACCCATAACGACATCCGTAACGGGAATTTTGCTCTCAACGGTCTTGCCGCTACGCCATCCGAAATAGTTCACCTGCTCAAGGACAAAAACATGATAATTACCTATTCAGTCAAGCTTCTGCTTTTAGAATCGGCCCAGCGAGAGTCAACCGTTGACGACTGTCTAATACTTTTAGACTTTATCAATATCTACCGTCGCTATCACTCCTGGACACACATTCAGACAAGTCGCTGTCAGTTAAGTAAAAACCCAAGCCGTTCTTCTTTTTTTCCATTCTCCATCTTCTCTTTTCTCGACATTCGTTGATCAATTTCATTACTTCTACTTGATCCAAAACCAAAGGAGTAGATAATCAAGACTCGAGCAATAGTCTTCTTTGAGAAATATCTTTGTTTGCTGAACACCTTTACTGGTCTGTTCACTCTTCAATAATAAATAATGGCATCAACAACAATGGAACAAAATGCTGCTGCTCTCAATCATTTCATCTATCTCCCAGTCTCCAGGGATATGATATCATACCTGGCATTAAAGGCTGGTCAAGTCATTAGATGTGAAAATCCCTCACAAGCAGTCGAGTTACCACCTACACCTCCTATCACTCCAACCTCTGCTACTTTTGATCCTGCTTTACCTAGTATCGAGGAGTTTATCACATCTCTCGTTGAAAGGTCATCCGTCCAAGTCCCGACTCTCATGACATCTTTGGTATATCTACACAGACTTCAGAAAAGACTTCCTCCTGTAGCAAAGGGTATGCGATGTACCGTTCACCGAATCTTTCTCGCCTCTTTAATCCTCGCTGCCAAATCCCTCAACGACTCATCACCAAAAAACAAACATTGGGCTAGATACACGGTAGTAAAGGGCTATGATGGGTTTGGTTTCAGCTTGACCGAAGTCAATCTTATGGAGAAACAACTTCTTAGCCTTTTACAATGGGACCTCATTGTTCGCGAGAATGATCTTTACGCTCACTTTGAACCATTCCTCGCACCTATTCGATCATGGCAATCTAGACAAGCCGAAAAGGCAAAACAGGCAGTTCTACGTGAACGCCTTTTGGAAGAACAGCGTCTACTTACAGAACGCATGCAACAAAGATCCTATGAACCAAGACCTACAAGTGCAGTTAGGAAACAATCTGTCCCTCGCACTCTTTATAGAAATCAATCTATACCTGTAAGAACACCTTCTTTATCACCACCGAGTCGAAGTGGTTCCACCGACTCTTGCAATACGTCACCAAACAATTCCATCAGTTCTCCTGCCAATGTGGAAGAAGTCCCTGTACGAATCCAACGCATGCCTTCAATTGTCGATATAACAATGTCAAAATTAAGAAGTCGACAACCTTCGATGGAACAATTACTAAATGAACCACAAAAGAAGTTGAAGACGGGTAACATTTTTTCAAGATTAATGTCATCAACATCGATTTCATCGCATTGAGCTGTCACCATATCTTTGATCATTCGTTACCTAGAAAGCGCAGACTAATCATCAACTCGAAATTGTTGCATCAACTCATATAACTAACTTTATTCGATTCTCAAACACACTTTATTAACTGTTTTTGACGCGTTGTTGTGAACTGGGCATTTCGCGGCGGCGTATTTATTTCTTCCTGGTGGAGGAGAAACTTGTCTTTTTTTTTTTTCGTCATTCATTTTCATGATCTCGAAAGGGTGGATCTGGTGGATAGAAGGGTTTTTTGGTGGAAAAGTTGTTCATTAAAGATCTATATGACGGAGTGGGAGTTTTTTAGAATAGTCTCTTGAATAATATCTAAATATCTAGCTTGATGGTCATAGTCTGACTACAAGTGAAATTTGATTACCTTTTACCATTTCAATTCTATACAACTATAAAACTATAAATGGGTCGCCGTGATTGTTTTCTGATGTATTTGATAAAAAGTATACATGCGTCATTTCTACCAATGCGTTTCGATCACAAAAACGGCTCGTGGCACGCCCCACAGATAATCACTTTGTGATTTGTAGATCTCATAATATGACGATATAGTTGATTAAGCAACGCCGCCCCTTGTAGTCTATAATTCTCCACATTTCATTACGCGGCTATCTTGCCACATCCTATTACCTTTTTTTTTAATATTCCTTTTCCGTCTATAGACCCGGGTGCCTATCTTGTTCCGAATCTCGCAAGGTACTGTACAGTATTCAAAGAAGTACGATTTGTATTATTTTACTTTCGACCCATGCCACGCGGAACCAGATCTTTGATCCCATCATGCATATGCACACGTGTTTTGCAATATCTTTATTGCATACTGTAGGAAGTGATCAAAAAGTCAAATAGCCACGCTAGCCATGACATGTTTGTGCAGAAACTATATCTTCTTCCTTCTCCGGAAGGATTTCCTTTACCCCTTTTCTTCAAATACTTGGGTTTCCTATTTGGGTTCCTTGCATTTCAACTTTGTTGCGTTAGTACAGCGTATGAGTGGTCTGTGCTTGGACGAAAAAGGTGTAGAGGAGGTCGCATTTTCAAGTTACAGAAATGATAACTGTTGGGATCGTTGGTAAGAGGTTGTATACTGTAGTAATGTTTACCAATGTGGTAGTCGTAGAGTATGGTACAGAAAGGTACGTGTGTCAGTATGTAATGACTCGATAAACTCGGACATAGTTTACATAAAACAGATTCATGCAAGGTACGACGATACATGCATGTATTTGTCATGGCATGTATTTATGTTAATCTACAGACTCACTTACATAAGCTGTTTGATGAAACGTATTTATAGTATCTTATTTACAGCATGATTCCTGCTATGCAAGCTATGATCATCATGTCTGGTCGCCGTAACCTCGGTATATACCGCTCAAATCATCAAATCAATGCATTTCTACACAAAACTTGTTCGTAATCTACATCATTCGTCATATTAATCGTCATTTCATCTAGCAGCTTCCTTGACTTTAGTCGGTACAGGAGGTTCATCAATAAACTGAGGGACTGCCGCGCTTTGATCTTGCATAAAAGCAGGCAATCCTCCAAAACTATTCTTTTCACCAACATCAAAGCCCCCAAGCTCGATTTCTTCCCCCAATGCCTCCAATTCAGCATCTAATTCAGACTCATCCACATCTTCTGGTACATCATAACTCCTACTTATACTCTCTTGAATCTCTCTTCCAACATCCATTAAATCAGCCATTTGATCCTGTAATCGATCAATCTTATCTATATCCACCTTTCCATATTGCTTTTTCAGCTCTTTCGTAGTCGTCTCCAAAGCATCAACTGTAGTCATTGTGTTGCGAAGATTATCCTGCATCATTCCAGCTTGTTCCATATTCCAGCTTTGAGACGTCAACTGATCTTTTTGAGCTTCATATTGTTTCCTACGCTCCAAAACTCGAAGGGCTTGTTTCTTTATCGCCGTCTTCCCAGGTCCGTCACGCATTTTTGATAGTTTTGTCGAATATGTTGTGAGCTCTGCGTTTAGTTTTGCGATTTGTACATCGATGCCATCCAGTCGACCTTGTACCGAAGATATAGCGTCGTTTAGCGTTGGTTTGGGAGCTGTAGATCGAGCACCGAATAGTCGATTCATGGTGGTTTTCCTCCTCACGAAGCGTGCTTTGATAATAGGAGCTCAGATGTGTTGCATGCCATAGGTTGATGTCAGAAGTCAATATGTCGGATGCCAAGCTTGACTTTTAAAATATCTCGAGCCGACGACATTTCCAGCCGGTAATCATTACATCAGTTAAACAAGTCAACCACTCGCTATCGCAGGCTGATAGTCGCACAGATAGAAATTTACATTTATTGTCGGTTACACCTACTTCATTCCATGCATCTTGGGGATTAGTCGATTATTGTCGCGCGATCGAAAACATGGCATTCATTCATCTCCTTCACCGCATTTAATCACAATCTTGCAACATTTCATGTGTATCATAGAGTGACGACAAACAGTACCTCAATATATATTCATCGGTAGAATCCATGCAAGCGGATCCTTTCTACAACGAGAATTATCACAACCTGTTCCCCGTCACAAAAAAGTACATAAAAAGCAATCATGTTCTGGAGATTCGGAGCATATGCAAATCAGTCAACACTCGACAACATACTCGAAAGACGAGACGCTACAGTGGAAGAGCTGTTGGATGAAAATGATCTGTTACAAGAGCTGAAACATCAAAATGCAAAACTCATCGATTTCTTACGGGAGGAAAAAGTCCTCCATTCTCTTTTTAATTATGTGATAGCAGACAAACCTAGAAAGGAAACCGAAGCCAGGTCGACACCAGACCCTGAAAGTAAAGCACCAGAAAAAAGAGTCAGTAGACGAGAAAAGGCAGCATCAAAGATCAGTTTCTTCAACCGCTCGAGGTCAAGATCCTCACATTCGAATCATAAACATGGTGGGGATGAAGAATCTGATGTAGACGAAGAGAAGAAAGAGACACAGCGGAAGAAATTCGCTTTTGTAGCGGCAGAGATCTTATCGTCAGACGTATGGTCAATAATAGAAGCTACTCTAGAATATCCAGATCTTTTGCGGAATTTTTGGGAATTTCTTCGATCTCCAGCTCCATTAGATCCTATACAAGCGGGATATTTTACCAAAATCAACGACACTTTACTCGATAGGAAAACCGAGGAGATGTTGAATCTCATAAAGTCGCTCGACGGTATCATTCCTGAAATGTTAAAACATATCGAATGTCCGATGATTATGGATTTATTACTTAAGATGATCAGTCTCGAGAGACAAGAGGAAGGTCAGGGTGTTGTAGATTGGCTTGAAAGTCAAGGACTTATCCCAATACTCCTGTCGTATCTATCAGCGGAAAATCCCGTCAGTACTCAGACCTCTGCTGGAGATTTCTTAAAAGCAATCATAACAATATCTGCAAATGCTACTGGACAAGATCAGACAGTCATAGGACCGAATGAATTGACTCGTCAACTTGTTTCGGAAAAGTGCATCACTCAGATTATAAAAGATATGCTGTCTGGCGGTAATCCGTTGACAGTTGGAGTTGGTATTGTTATTGAAGTCATAAGAAAGAATAATTCCGATTATGATGCTGAAAATAACATGTCAAGTGAACCTCGAGCGACAGATCCAATCTATCTTGGCACTTTGTTGCGAGAATTCGCCAAGAATATACCTGCATTTATGTCGCTGATCCGTGATAGCTCAGCAAACAAGCCAGAACTGAGTGTAGCCTCTGGTGGCAAGATACAGCCTCTAGGGTTTGATCGATTCAAAACCTGCGAACTCATGGCGGAACTTTTACACTGTAGTAATATGGGATTATTAAATGAGCGAAGTAGCGATGAGGCTATGCGAGCGCGTGATGAACAACGACAAAAGCTGAAACAACAAGGTAAATTGATACCTGCACCGGTACTTGATACAGAGAGTGAGGAAAGATTCACGGGTAGTGTTGATAGTCACGGATTTCATCATGCTGAAGTACCTTCTGATACTCTGCAAACCAGCCTTGAAGTTCAGAATGCGAACGACGAGGATGGATTCGAAAAGGTTGCTATACCAGAGCCCGAAGTGTCACCTGATCAAACAGGTTTCGATGGTGAAAACCCACAAGAGGGTCAGGTCAATCAAAGGAGAGTATCTCTGTTGACTCAGCAAATACAAGAACAGATAGACGAGACGGAAGAGCTGGTAACATCACCTGAAATCGTCGCGAATGAAGCGGATGATGATATGGATGTCAATCATCCAGAATATAAACCTGCCCCGTTATCGTTACATATTTTAGGAGAGCATCATGATAATCTTGATCAAGACGCTCTTGCTCAAAGTTCAGCAACACTACATGCTGAAAATGCAGATATTGACGGACACTCGTATGAGGTTGATGTAGATGGAAGTCCCGTCATTGGTGATGTTCTAAAAATACAATTTGTAGACCATCAGGTTGTACCAACCATCCTAGTAAGTTTAGCTATCTTCTTAATCAAACGCATTACTCTGATTATATTAGGACTTTTTCTTCAGATTCCCTTGGAACAACTTTCTCCATAATGTAGTATATGATGTTGTACAACAAGTATTCAACGGAAGTCTTGAACGTGGTCACAATAGAATTTTAGCACAAGATTTATTCAATGAATCTAGCTGTGATCTATTATTCTCTAAAAAAGACGTGGTTCAACGTATTCTTGACGGTCAATCAGCTTCTGATATATCTCAAGCCAAAAAAGGAATGCGATTAGGATATATGGGTCACTTGACTTTGATTGCCGAAGAAATATGTAAATTTGCAGAACGGTATCCTGCTGATATACTGGGAGATGGTGTATATGGAAAAGTGACTGCGCCAGAGTGGATTGATTATGTCCAAGGAATATTATCTGAAACTCGAGAACGTGATAATGCGGTTCTTGGAGGCGTCAGACCTGAACAGGGAAATAGTGCGCGGACGTTAAGCAGTGCTGGTCTTATGAGTCAAGTTGCATTCATTGGTAATGGAAGTGGTCTTGCTGATGCCGGTCTTGCTGTTCCAAGTGATAGTCTTGAACTACTCGACGCTGGGAATAATAACAATAATAATACTCATAATAATAATAATGCCGAATTACCTCTTCGAGATGGACCTGAATATGATCAAGGTGAAGCTCAAGTTGAGAATGATGATGTAGCGATGGAGGAAGATCAAGTAAGTGTGAATTGCACGTCATTATTATATATATTCTGACGATTACAGCTTGAATCTTCTGACAATAACGATACAACAACACAAACAACTGACGATTCATCCGACCAAAACCATACGATACCAGCACCTCTTAGTATCCCACCTTCACGTGCACGATTACAATTAGCTGCTCGACTAGCGCAACGTAAAAAAGAAGCAGAAGAAGCAGCCAATTCATCGTCAGACCTGCTTTCACCACATCAACAACACGAAGGAGAACTAACGTCAAGTCCCATCTCCGTCAACGATCCAGACTTGGACGATAGTACAGCGAACCTTATCGTAGCTTCTATGGAACGAGACGAGCCCTTGACAAACGATACAATGTGCACGGAAACGTCATTGTCAACATCTCCATTCAAGCTGATGAACATGGCTCATAGAGGTTCACTGGCTGGGACGGAAGATAGTTTCGACGATGAATTCCACACTCCTACCGCCGAAAGTTCCGGCATGCATCACTTTCACGACCAAGATGATGATTTACCAATGATGGAGCTGGATCATGAAGACAAACGACTCCATAATAACACTCATGACAAAGATACTGGTCTTGACGAGGGTGTAGAAAAGGGTAATATCCCTTCTGAGAAATAAAAGACGGATATCCTTTTGTGAATAGTATTAGTATATTAGTTGTTTTCTTTTATGGGAATCGAGATTTGTACAATTGAGATGAATATTACATGACTACCATTTTCATATCGTATCACTACATGACTATCATTTGACTTGCGTCTCGAAATATAAAATAACATTAAAAAACGTTTAGTCGTTGATTATATCAATTGGTAGTAGTAGTATTAGGATTCGAAGTAGACGTAGGTTGTCCTAAATAACCCTCGGTTTCTGCCTCTTCATACTCTGCAATCAAATCCATCACCACTTCCCTAGCCACATCAAATTCTCCCAACCCCTCTCGAAACATTTCCTGGTCTTGATACCCTTTTAAAAAAGCGTTTCGTTTCCTCATGCTGTCGTATCTCGAAAGCATTCTCCTAAACAAAGACGTGATCCCCGTGTGGTTCGCGAGCATTAATCCAGATACTCTCGGCCGATGCGGTAACGAAGACGTATAAGGCGACGACCGCGACAGGGCGACTTGAATAGAAGCCGGACCCCACGGGATAAAAGGGGCTAATTGTCGTTCTCGAATTCGTAAGAGGGAATTATGTACCTTTTTATATCATCAGTAACGAAAAGATCAAAGCGTAAAGAAAGAAAAGGGGGGGGCAGGATTGGATTTACATCGGTGGGATCGGCTTCTCCCATTATTATATTCAAAATAGACATGTAGCAGCTGTTCTTCGACGGACTGACGCTCACCATCCTGTTCTTCGGTCCTAATAATCTCAACATGACGTCCAGGACAGTAGTTCTCCTCACGGGCCTAGCTGATTCGGCAGTGTCTGCTGTAAACGGTGTGTAACTCGTTTGTAGAAAGTGACATCGCGGCGTAGGTACTAGACTAGCGATCATTCCTACGAGGTCGTTGTGCATATACCCCGGATAACGCAACGTCATTGTACTAGCGCTCATGACGGTGGATACCAATTGATTAGTCTGTTGAGAATCAGCCGCCTCTTGTTTGTGAAACGTACTGGCTGCTATACGAGACAATGCGCCATTGTCCACCACAACAACACTATCTGCGTTTTGCGTCAATCGTCGAAGTGACAAAAGAGAATTATACGGATGGACAACCACGTCGTCAGAGTTTTCAGTATCTGGAAACACGGAATACGTCTGTATGATCTTTTTCGGAAACCGATCGCTGAGTCGTTCGAGGAGAAACGATCCTAATCCCGACCCAGTACCTCCCGCTATCGAATGTAATAACGTAAAGCCCTGCCAATCATCAATAACCACACTATACCACGCCGAAAAACAACAACAACAAAAATAAAAGCGACTTACTTCTAGACTATCACTCCCATCTGCTTCTCTATCAATCATTTCCATCAAATCATCCTGAACTTTTTCTCCCAGAGAATATCCTATCGCCCAGTTATTCCCCGCTCCCGTCCCCTCGGGATATTTATATATATTTTCCGGATTGTATATATTCTTATACGGTCCTTGCTGTATAGAATCTATCACTCGTGGTTCCGTGTCTAACAGTATCGCGCGGGGAATATATCTCGTGTCGTCGGATTGGTAGAAGAATACATCTTTGCGATCGCCGCCTTCGGTAGCGTAATCCTCAAGATTACCGTCTCGGTTGATTCCGTGTTCTTGACATAGTTGTTGCCAGAATTGTGCGCCGACTTGATAAAGAATCACATCAGTTTTGATTGAAAGTATGAGGATAAATGTAGTAATATCAACCTTTGTTGCCGCATTGGCCCGCTTGTAGCGTTATTATCTCTCTATGCAGATACTCATTAGTTTTAGCGATACTGGACTAAACAGCTAATATCTTGTACCTTGGCATTATCGCATATCTGCGTTACATGTAATACATTGTATTATATCATCACTATCTTTACAGTAAGTTTAAATAAAGAACGCGTCGTGTTTATTCGCATTTAGCAAATCGCGGGGTCATATATGAAAATTATGTCATACACAGTAGGCATTATAAATTATGTACACAACTATCATCAAACATACCTGCATATCTGCATAAACCTCATCATACGTCATTAAATATTTCATCTCTCATATCTTACGACTTTACTGCCGCCATATCCAAACTAGCTCGTCTACCCTTTTCCATAACTTCACTTCACCTTGAACGAGTTCTGTAAACAATTCCTGTAAATAAGAACGCGAGTATCCATATTCGGAGAGATTCGAATATTGCTTTCATTGACAAAGGCTTCTCTGGTTTTGATTCGTCAAATTCATCACATACTTTCAGAAACAATTCTGGATCATCAGTAATGACGCCATCTAATTTACGTCTTATACACCAATCCATTTTATCTTCAGTATTTACTGTCCATGCAAATAACCGTCTTTCTTTCTCTTTACATTGCTTGATAAACTTACGACCTCCAGGTGCTTGTAACATGGGACAAAGCATATTAAAGCTGACATTTTCCGTTTTGAAAAATTGTCGTGCATATGGTATACTGAATCCAATATGTGAAATGGGAAAACCAGGAAGATATTTTTGTGCCAAAGGTAAATAGTTTGCTGCCCAGCATCCGAGAACTACCCTTTCCCTCCAGGGTCGAGCTGACGTAGTCTGAACGTTATTTATCGTATCAGCGATAAGTCGCATTACTTTGTCAGATTCATTGTCGAGCTATAAACATATAAGCATGGCACTTGAACACAGGCAGGTTCAGACTTACCTTAATGTCTAGTAATATCCATATGTCATCTAATCCTGGATCTGCAATATATTCCAATAAATCCTGTAGTCTTGGCATGGTTTGATGAGGTTCGGCAATGGTTTGCAGTGGTTCGATCTCGGACCAATTTAAATCGATTATCTTTTCTGATCGGCCAAAACATCGAGAGAGAGTGGCGTCGTGTGATAGAACTATTACATCATCTTTTGTGATATGAATGTCTGTTTCGAGTGCATGTGCTCCGATTTCCAGAGCTTTCCGAAATGCAATCATCGTATTCTCTGGGTATTTGGCTTTGTAACCCCGATGAGCGATGGCTTTTGGTAAAGGAAATTGACCTTTTTCCGACAAGACCCGACTTAGGGAATCTACTATCATTAGTCTCTGCTCTCAAATATGGATATTGTAATCTCACATTTTGAAATGGTCGAAGATTTACGTGATATGACCTCTTCCGCCATCTTCTCGATTCCAGCTTGTATAAAAGGCGGTGGTGCTCTCAGAAAGATATTGCAGTATCGACAAAAGTCATTTCAGAAATAGAAAGGGTCTACCGCTCTATATATAATCTTCTAATAAATAAACTCTACAACAATAATCAAAACCGTGGTACGTATTACGTCTCATAGAACACAAACAGTATGACTAACGCAACCTTGAACAACGAAGCATTTTTTTGTTTTCCAATCAATGAACTGTCAACAGAAATGGCGGCGAACTTGCATATCTCGGAACGTCATTTTTCCGAAAAGGGAGGCTTGATTTCCTAATACGGTATGAGACTTTGCTTTTTTTGCCTGCATTTGGGTGGATCCACCAACATTGATCAACGTGCACGTTTCACCCTGTCAAAATAGCTCCACTTTTATGCCTGAGCTTTGATCGATATGCAAGCCACAAAACTATTTCGTCCATAATGCACGTCATCCTACATTGTCCTTATACATGACCATAGAAATATAAAGGCTATCTGCATCCAAGACTACATGACACTGTCCAGTCATGAGCACGCATTGTATGCCTAGCATATTAGCTTAAGCCTACAATGCATAGTAAATTTGCAATAATATCCTGTGAATATCAAAATCTATAACTTGCCTATTTGTGACCGGTGTGATTGCATGACTCAACAGTTCATTGTTTCATCATATTCTTTAATTTTAGCGCCGCCGCGGTTACATCGCTTATCAAATGATGAAATCAAATCAAAGGCATTCTGCATACTGTACACATAATAATCAGCCCTTATCGGAACGTTCTTACATGATCTATTTATTATTTTCATCAATCATATCATGTCATAATATATACAAGAATTGAAAAACATTCGGATTTATGAGGCAACGTCTACAAATAGTCTTTTTTCCGACTTGTCCTTGTGTATTGATTCATGTGCCATTCCGTATCAGCCTCTTTATTCTCCAAAGTCCCACCTCTAATCTCAAACAAACGCATTGTCATCCTAGGTCCAATTTCTGCCAACTCTACACTTTGCGGACCAGTCTTTACGAAAGAGTGATGTCTGACTTCAATACTATCATCTATATTTCTGAATGTGACTATGCGATTACCATACAACTTTGATGCATCTCTAGGAGGGAAGAGGTGCTGTAGGATTCGTACAACTCTCCTACCGAGTTTTGTAGTGAAGCCTTCGAAGACGAGATGTGGATATGATTCGCTGACAGTCCCACGAGCGGCATCAGGTATATCATGACGTAAAACGACATTATGGAGAGAGAAACTAGCTGTAGGACCGTGTGGGAAATGAGAAATTGTCATTGCAGTTGGCGTTCCTCGATGTTCGTGGAGAACTATCATATCAGAGAGTCCACTGCCAGTTGCACTCTTCACTAGATCTGGCAATATGTAATTTCCTCTGTTGAGTCGTATACTTGTTGGTAAAAGTAGACGTATTTCTTTAGCAAATCCAGAAAGCCTTGTACTTGGATCTCGACTTGTCGTGACTAATATTCGGGGATCTATTACTCCCGAAAGTAATGCGTATTCGTCATCCATCTGCATTTCCTCCTCGAGCGTTCTATCTTGTCTCGATTCATCATATTTGTAATCGCTTCGGAGTGCTTTGTCGTTTGCGATTGAAGGATCAAGTGGTTTACCGGTGGCTAGGGATTGTTTGAGTTGTGCTCGCTTGGCAGATACCTCTGCCTGCTGTAAAGTCAATGCTCGACGATAGAGATAGTCTCGTCTTTGTCTAGCTTGCCGCCGTATCATATTTGATTTTGAATGCTGTATCTATCAAAACGAAATATAGAGACTGGCATGCATTTATAAGATTTATTTTTTTGCCGGGCGGTGACTCTATTTAATTAGTGTGTATAACTTGGATGGATTTGCCTTTAATAATTGGGATTTACTATGATCAAACACTCATTCCATCAAAGCTTCGTTGTTTCCTATTATATGATCTTGTGAAATATCGTCTGGTCAGTCTTGTCAGAAGACAGAAGGACTAAACGCCTTTACCAGTAGACGAAATAAGCGCACATGGAGGGCGCATTTACGCATGTTGGCAATCACCTAATTTCAGATTCTGCTTCAGCGATCAATGCAGGCGATGATCTCTCTACAATAGATGCGGATGAAAGTGTTCTGGATCGTGAGTATGGTCGTACCAATACTGTGGGTGGGCCACGGAAGAGAAACGCTGGAGGCGACGATGAAGGGGATGCATTTGACGATGATGATTTAGAAAGCTTAGCAAGCGCTGCAATCAATGGTCAAGAAGGAACAGTTGCTGTCAAACAAGAGGAAGTTGAATTGCCACCACATGCTTGCTCGTATGTCACAAGAAGTTGTCCTCAAGCATAAAACATATATACTGAATGACTTGCTCAGATATTGCGGAATTCACAACGAGAGCAGCGTTGTCAAATGTCTCGCCTGCACCAAATGGTTTTGTAGCGCTCGCGGTAACACATCTTCATCCCATATTATCAATCATCTTGTACGAGCAAGACATAAGGAGGTACAACTGCACCCAGCTTCTACGCTCGGAGATACCGTTCTTGAATGTTACAATTGTGGCACCAAGAATGTTTTCTTGTTAGGTTTCATTCCAGCCAAATCCGACACCGTGGTTGTCCTTCTATGTCGACAGCCATGTGCAGCAATGCCATCATCAAAAGACATGAATTGGGATACATCCAGATGGCAGCCTCTAATTGAGGATCGCTCATTCTTACCTTGGCTTGTTTCTGCACCATCGGATCAAGAACAAATGCGCGCTCGACATCTGTCTCCTCAACTGATCGCTAAGCTCGAGGAGTTGTGGAAAGACAACGCAACGGCTACGATTGCCGATCTTGAGAAAGGTGCGGGTATTGATGATGAACCTGCGCCAGTGCTTCTCCGCTATGACGACGCTTATCAATACCAGAACGTGTTTGGTCCATTAGTTAAGATTGAGGCTGATTATGATCGCAAACTGAAGGAATCACAGTCACAAGATGGTCTCGTTGTGAGATGGGACTTTGGACTGAACAACAAGCATCTCGCAAGCTTTGTTCTTCCTAAATTAGAGCTTGGAGACGTGAAACTGGCAGTGGGTGATGAAATGCGATTGAGATATACTGGCGAGTTACGACCACAATGGGAAGGTGTAGGATATGTTATCAAGATCCCTAACAATCAATCGGATGAGGTCACGATTGAAATGCGAGCTAAAGGCGATCATAAATCAGTACCCACAGAATGTACGCACAATTTTAGTGCTGATTATGTGTGGAAGGCTACATCTTTCGATCGTATGCAACTCGCCATGAAGAACTTTGCTCTCGATGAAATGAGTGTGTCGGGCTATATCTTCCACCGTCTCCTTGGTCACGAAGTTGCAGCTGCACCCATGAAGACGTCCCTCCCACGTAAATTCAGTGTTCCCGGATTACCCGAACTCAATGGGAGTCAGATCAATGCCGTCAAGAGTGTTCTACAAAAGCCATTGAGTTTGATCCAAGGACCCCCTGGAACTGGAAAGACCGTCACATCCGCTACAATCATATATCATTTAGCCAAGATTAATGGTGGTCAAGTCCTGGTCTGTGCTCCTTCAAATGTCGCTGTCGATCAACTATGTGAAAGGATCCATCTTACCGGACTAAAGACGGTTAGAGTCACTGCAAAGTCCCGAGAGGATGTCGAGTCGGCTGTAGGTTTCTTGTCCTTACACTCACAAGTGCGCATGAACGATACAAACGTGGAGCTCAAGAAGCTTTCACAACTTAAATCTGAGCTTGGGGAATTATCAAGTCAGGACGAGAAAAAGTACAAGTCATTGGTCCGAAATGCGGAGCGTGAGATTCTTTCTGCTGCAGATGTTATTTGCTGCACTTGTGTTGGTGCCGGTGACCCTCGTCTAGCCAAGTTGAAGTTCCGCACTGTTCTGATCGATGAATCAACACAATCTGCAGAACCGGAATGTATGATCCCTTTGGTCCTTGGAAGTAAACAGGTCGTACTCGTTGGAGATCACCAACAGTTAGGTCCAGTCATAATGAACAAGAGAGCAGCCAAGGCAGGTCTCAACCAATCACTCTTTGAACGACTCGTCATTCTAGGATGTGCCCCTATTCGTCTGCAAGTCCAATATCGTATGCACCCAAGCTTGTCAGAATTCCCGTCGAATATGTTTTATGAAGGGTCTCTACAGAATGGTGTAACTGCGCAGGAACGTCTCCGACCCGACGTAGACTTTCCATGGCCAGTTCCAGAATCACCAATGATGTTTTGGTCTAATCTGGGGAATGAGGAAATATCTGCTAGTGGCACATCATATCTCAACCGTACAGAAGCCCAGAATGTCGAAAAGATTGTGACCAGATTCTTCAAGGCTGGCGTTCAACCAAAGGATATTGGTATCATCACTCCGTATGAAGGACAACGCTCATATGTCGTCAGTTCTATGCAAGCATCTGGAACTTTCAAAAAGGATTTCTACAAGGAGATTGAAGTCGCTAGTGTTGACGCGTTTCAAGGTCGTGAAAAGGGCTTTATCGTTCTTTCATGTGTCCGTTCAAATGATCATCAGGGTATAGGTTTCTTGTCCGACCCACGTCGTCTGAATGTCGCACTTACGCGAGCAAAATACGGAGTCGTCATACTTGGTAACCCTAAAGTCCTTTCTAAACATCCTTTATGGCACTATCTGTTGTTGCATTTCAAAGAGCGTAACTGTTTAGTAGAAGGCCCTCTTACCAATCTTCAGACATCGTTGCTGCAATTCTCTCGCCCAAAAGCTACCTATCGTGGTCCGCAAAGATATCAAATGGCCTATCAACACGCGAATAACATGGTAACCTCGGCATCAAATGGACGTCAAACTCGAAAAGAAGGGTACAACGAGAACGGCAGTATTGTCGGTTATATCCCTGATGACGTGTCTTCTGTGCATTCTTCGGCTCTTGGAGGTGCCACACTCTCAAGTAATGGTTATCCACCCATGTATCGTAATTTCAATCCCGAACCTTGGCCAAACTTGCCTATCCGAAATGGTCTCGCAGGTAATCAACGTAATAAAGATGTAGAAAGTATTGCAGGTGAAAGCATTGCAGGTACTGAAGTCACTGATGTTACTGCAAATGGTGCAGGTCAAGGTGGCGTCAGTCTCGCGTCAGGATTGACCGCAAATGATCTGCAGAAGCAACAAAGTCTATCTCAAAGCGATCGCTTTAAAAGATATATGGAAGGCGGGCCTACAGGAACACGTGAGGACGATACGAGGAGTGTCAGCACGTCTTTTGCCAGTCAAGCTGGTCTGGGAAATTATGACTGATCGCCATGGTTATTTTGATGTTCACAAAGGACTTGGGCATAAGAGATACTAAACATAATAATTGCGCGTATTTTTTATGACACTTGACAGTGATTAGCCTCCAGATTGTTATGGGCAAGTGAACCAAATGTCTACATGGCTGGACTAGACCGAACCACAATGCTCAAGGACGTTGCTCGAGATCCAGTCGGCAGGAAAGCGAACAAATCAATCATATCAAGTCAGCGGCATCAAGTAGATACTCTTCAGTACCCACCTATCACGTCGTTTATGATATTATGTTGACCAACAGTCACATGTACTTGGCGGATTACGCTGTCAATAACAAGGACCTCGGCAGCTACAAGCGGCGAATGCAATCGTATCTCGAAGGTTGATATATGCCAAGTATCATACGTTCCTGGCCATCGTCGAGTCGTTGTTTGGCTTTAAATAGGTGCCTAGTCTTGTTGTGATCTACTGCAAATGACACGAGACCTTCTCACAATCTTTTTAGAAATATAACTTATTAGTATAGTAAACAAGCAGAACTTGCTGCATATCAAGCATTCATTCTTTCTATCTATAGTACAATTGAACGATGGTACATTATTGGTCATCTAGCAGTGACAACGACATTGTTGTTTAGGGAACTATGTTATCGATGATGCTGCTTCTCTATACAAATACCATCAATTACCTTGATGAATTCCAATTACAAATTATATTCCACCATATACTATCATTAATTTACCCCATAAATTTCGTTTATACAAATATTGCCTGATATTGCAAAAATACATAATATAAGGATGCAGAGAATTCTTCACGATATCTCCACATCTCCCAAATCTCTCATCAAGCAAGCCATCTGCGCTCGTCTCGCTGCTTCTGCTACCAAGTTCAAATTATCCATAAAAGACATTGCCGAAGTATTCGTCTGCATCTCTCTCTTCGTACATTCTCCCATTTGCGACTCTTGCTCGATTTTAGAATCCGTCATCATTCCCGTACAATCCCCGTCTTGCATGAATGTATCTTGCCCGACGCTTCCATCGTTTACATGTTGACCACGGGACGATAATCTCTCTTGTATGTTTTTGATTTCTAAATTCGAGAATCCAGATTGTTGGTATGAATGTGACGATGGAGAAGGGAGGCATGCCGAGAACGGCTGTGACGGTTGTTGTCGTTGTCGAGAGTCTTGTATCGGTATCGGATATGAGTATGAGTGTGTAGAAGAAGGGTTGTGTTTGTTATTAATCAGAGATGTAGAAGATGAGTTTGATGACGATGTTGTAGAGCAGGACATGATGGAGTCGAGACTTGCACTGCTGTGTAGCGGCATGTCAAATGCAGAAGAAGGTTGATGGGTGGAAGTGGCGACAGTAGTCGACATTGTAGGTTGATATTTCAATCTTTCTTTCCAGTTTCAAAGTCTTTGGATGTCTAGATGATGAAGATGTGATACAGTATGTTTATTTATTACGATAGTCTAGTCAAGCTATAGCGTGAGGAAAAGTCGTTCAAAAGAATATAATGGGATTTAGACTGAAGCTGATTACGGTAAATATATGTCATGTGTGGTAATGTGAAGAAAAAAAATAAGAGGTTCAAACCTTCTTGACCATGTTGTGTTAGTTGGTCGGAAAGCCACGAGGAAAACTTGGGAACACCAGTTTGAATTCGAAACTACTGGTCGAAAATCTACGTTGGAATGAATCTATGATGGCTTAGAATTATTATTCTTTTTCTAATAATAACATAGGAAAGAACTAAACTTGCAAAGCTAACCTATAGGACTGTACATATGATATGCAGACTTTTACAAGACGTTTAAATGTATGAATGTGAAGCAATGTATAATGTACAAAAATGTTATTCCCCCTCAATTTTCGAAAAGTATCTGGGGCTGATAACCTTGTCTCCACTTTCTGGACAAAAACAAGGTTTTCACGACCCTTGACTCATCAACAATGAAAATAATCAGATCTTGTCAGCATTGCCGATGACATTCCAAAAGTCGACCCACATGACTCTACCTAATTCAGAATCTCGGATTAGCGTACTATCTATCATTCTGTCCAATATTCGTTGGAAGATAATGTATATTGTGACAACTCCTACGTGAACACAAGAGCATACTGTCACATGTCACCAAAACATGCAAAGCTTCTCCACGATTTTCGAAACAGGGTGTGAAGGTGTGTGGATACAGTAACAACAGTAGTTCATTACCAAACTCTGTGCTTACCTCGGCAGTTGCATTTTGAGCATAAAATTCACGTCGATGATGTGAGGCTTAAATATTTCAAAAATCAAGTCGTCGATCTTCTCATGACTACCATAGTTTCGTACTCTGCCAGAGTATCTTGTATGACTTCGACGACTTCGAGCAGACCTTTTTCTTGGAATATTGACACATAATCAGACCAGTCCATCTTTGGTCCTATCCAGACTATAATTCTCAAAACATTCCCGAGATAAGCATCGAGATATTTCTTGATCAGATCCGGAGAGCGAGGATATACAAACATCCATGCAGCGACATTACCCGCAATGTCGCATAACGCCCAAGTCCCTTTCACAATTATCGTTGACTCAAATGGTAGATATTTGTTAACTTGACTACCTACTTCTACGCCAATCAAGTCCAATGAGTTATTTGAAGTTTCAACCAACAGGTTCTCCAGCAAACCACTTCCACTTCCTATCGATAGTACTTGTTCCGGTTTTGCTGGCAGTATTTCGAGAATTTTTGCCAACAGTTTTGTGCTCAATGCCACACAACAATCCGGATGATGCAATGCATCAACAGATGGATCGCGTAAATCCATTAAAATGTTGTAATCACTAAAGTTGTATACTAATATCCAATCATTGCTTGGAGTCGTGTTCCCGTGCTAGTCGACAAATTTGGTGTGACGACATTTTTTTTGTACCCCGCGAATCGGCCGCTGGGCATTTTTGGTAGGTAAACTATGGTAGCCCTCCGCGTCAAAGTGAGAACAATTTTCGAAGACATGAAGTAGTTTCCGCAATCGAGTCGCTTTTCCAAATTGTTACTCGCGAATTCAGATAATGATGCTATATCGGGCTGGTCCCGTCTACGGCATTGTCTATAATATGATATCTTCCAAAAACCATTCATAATTGCATTCCAACTTCCCCATGATTCTTTCACAGAGCGAACAAGATGACGGCTCTCGTTGGGATCGCGCGGTGCCCTTGTCTTACGATGGAAAATATCAGAATGGCAGACCACCTCATGCAGACAGATATAGGCCTACTATCGAAGACGGTCCGCAGGAACAAGTTGGCGTTCATTCACAAAGTCATTCACCAATGTTCGACAACCCAACTCACAATCACATCACAACAAACGATGACAGAGAATATTTAACCGAGAATAATTCTGATCCATCAACATCAGTGGTGCAGAAATCAGCATGGATCTACCGAGACAAATTAGCCCGCATAGAAAGTCGAGAGATGGAAGAATTGACAAAATCTCTATCTCCCAGCAGTGCTAGATCACTTTCACCAGTCATGTCGTCTCACAAGACAGAAAGTTGGCGACGGAAAGGAAGCAGTGATGTGTTGCGAGATCACGGTAGTCCAACGAAAGCCAAGCTCAGTTCCTCGCCAACGAATGATCACCAAACTTATGGATATGTGGATGGAGGAGTCGTCGAGGCTAACGGATTTGATAACGTGAATGTTGATCATGCTGGGACAGCACATCGGCAACATAAAAGAATCCTATCTAATGGAAAGATAAATACATCCCGGATACCAGTTTCACGTAACAGTCCTGCTCCTGTACCTACATCATATATAGAACGTGATTCTCCAGTCCCACGAAGTCGAAATGGCAGCATACAATTGTCAACTATGGACGATGGACTTGAAATCACAAAATCTCGGGCCCGAAGTGCAAGTCTTGGAAGTCAACTGGCTTTGAACCGACCGGTATCTATGCAATCCGAGTCTACACCTGCACCTCGATCGGATAACCATCTTGATCGATCACCAACACACATGGATGCACGATCTGTTTCGCCAATATCCATAATGGCCAACGAACCTCCACTACAACAAGCCGAGGCGAGAATCGTGCCAGTGATTGACGTTCCAACCAGATATAGAGGTCCTTCCGGGCCTTTGATCAAACCTATCGGTTCCGAGACAATACCGCGCACGCGGGCCGTAGATGCACCAGAAGGTCCTCCACCTTGGTTAGCAATGACCTTCCGACCTGATCCTAGACTCCCACCCGAACAACAAATAGTTCCTGCCCATGCGCTTGCTCTGAGACGTGAACAGTGGACAAAAGAAGGCAAAACCGGTGGAATATACGATCAAAATCTAAACTTGATTGAAGCCTATCCTCCAGATCTACCATTGGCAATAGAAAAGCCTGCTCCAGTATCTAAACATCTGTCTGAAAATCATCACCAAGATGAGACTGCTCTCCCTATCAAGAACGGTCTTGCTGCTACGACTATATATCTGAAACATGAAGGACCAGAAACTATTGAACAAATAAATCAAAGTTCTCCAGTGCTTGACTCGAATGTCAGATTAGATCGTGCCCAACTGTCTCGGAAGCACAGTGCTTTTGACGACGACGAAAGCGACGACGCTGATGACGACAATAACAATCCGATCGACAGTATCACAAACGTGATAGGTCCCACGGTTCCAGACAAAGAGAATGCGAATTATACGCAAGAATCTCGAACAACCAATCCCAGTCAACGCGACGTTCACACGATAAATCCATCTAGGATATCTAACGCGCGGGGCGGATTTGATATAGATGAAGAGGAAGAAACCATTGGCAAGAAGGGTCAAGGATGTAGATGTTGCGTGGTCATGTAATTGTCAAGCTATGAATATGCTTAGGTTAAGCGATCACTGATTTATGATTGAATGAATGAACGAATAGATAGGTATTTCTTGTGTCATGATGATTTTAGACTCCCAGCTATGTTCAAGTTATATGATATAGAATGCAATAAAAGAATGTACTATAATACAGTCACAATTCAAACATGATAGTGTTGGTTTATGTACGTCGATAATGTTCATGCTTTTGATTGAATTGGAATATTCTCTTTGTTTGTGTAATCACCCTGCACAGTGTCAGATTTAGAAGGTATACCTTCGATCTTCTTGACCGCTTTGCCCTGTCGAAACATGACGACCCCAGCTACTCCGGCAACTATACAAGCCAATGCGACAAAGAGTCCTGTACTCCAAGAAGGCCTCCGGTATCTATTCATTCCCCACATGAAACCACAAAGACAACATTGAAAAAAGGTATTCCAGACGTTGAACCAGATGACAAAATCGAGAATCCATAATTTGGTAGGAGGTGCACGATTACCAGTCAAGGGTATTGTAGTAGGTAATGTCTTCAACTTCTTCGGCCATATAGGCACTCGAGGGTCATCCTTTTCATACATGTCGTATGCCTCTCTGGCATGATCCTTTCCAATCTGAACTAGATACTCCTCTTTACTCAACTCATCCATTGTTTCTGATCCAGGAAGTCTAAACCATGAACTATGTATACCAGCCAGAACTCTCAAACCTCTCATCTTGTTCACGTATCCGACTTTCTTTTCTCGTGTCAATCTCCATCGTAACAACCAAAATAAATCCCTGAATCTCCACGGCGCAAGTCCGAATCCAGTCACGCAAAACAAAGCATTTAGAATTTGTGAGTCTCTCTCAATCCAAACACGACGAGGGCTGTTGATGTCGTTACAACCATCGGGGACGTCGTGAGAACACATTGCTGGAGACGCGTTGCAGAGGAGAAGAAAGAGCATGCCGCCCCATGCGATGACGTTTAATCCATAGATCAGTATGAGGATATTGAGAGGATGGTGGAGCCAGCCCCAGAAGGATATTAAAAAAAGACGAAAGGAGGATGGTTTTGGGTTAGTTGATGTATCAATCATGGGTGAGAAATTATTGCCAGACGATGATTCCGATGGCTTGTGTTGTATTTCGGCATTCTTGGTTTTCATTGATTGTGTCCTCGTTGCTGTAGTATTTGAAGATTGTATCATGTCGCTGACATTGTTATTATTATTAATTTTATTATTGTTGTCAAAATCTTCGCCAGTGTTTAATTGAGCGGATGTCTGTCGAATTTGCCGTACTTCCTGAGGTACTGATGATACTACATCGGCTGTAGCAGCCCACATACCTTGCGGTACATCCGTGTTTAAGATTCGTCCGCTTACATTGCCAAGAGCATGTGCTGCGGCTTGCATAGAAGGTAATGTGCCGGACCGAGACCGAGTTGTGTCGCTCTTGCCGTCCATTTTGTTCCTAATATTATCTTTGTTCTCGTTATTATCTTTGAATACTACTGTTCAAATATCTCCTTTACAAAATGTGGTCATCATTCTACATATGCATAATTGCAACGAACGTTTAATAGACCGGCCGAGTGATCGTACTGGTTGTGCAAACGATTACGAACTATCCAAAATAAAGAATAAAAAAAAACCTTACAACGTCATTTCTATAATAGATGCTCTAACAGCAAACCATGTCGAAGTACATATACAGCTAGCATACGGGATCATTACAGCAAAGTATAATGGCTACAAATGATGTGTCGCAGCTTCCACAACCGACTCAATCTCAACTGGACATTCACATCGATGAAAATATCTCGGATAAATCACCACATCCAGAACATTTACAACAAATAGCGTTACAAATCAAACACAATCTACAATATCAACATGACTGGACTAATCTCACGATACATCATTACTGTCAAACTAACAAGACTGATAACGGTAATGATAAAGCTCGAGCAAGAAAACCGCTTCCTAGACCGATAATATCAGGATTACCTCCCCGTCGATTATATGTCCATCCAGAGGAACAGATTTCAATGCTTCAATCTGTTGAAAAAAAAGGATTGAACCTGAACAATGGTGCTCAAACGGAGATGAGTGATACAAAAGGAGACGAGAAACAAGCCGGGTCAAGTAATGATTCGGTGAATGATACAACAGCAGACGCAAAACTGCCAAAGTCAAGTAGTGACTCGGCTGTTGATCTCAGTGCTTTGGCGAATTTAGAGCCGGAAAGAGAATGGGTATTACCAACACACTTGAAAGAGAAATGGTCACTGCAACGTTTCGGCACAATATTTGATAATATAAATGTGAGACCCATGGAATTGAAAGACTATTATCCGCAAAATGATCTGGAGGAAGTACATGACATACGGGCGGTTGACGCTGTAGTAAACCCATGGAGAACTTTGAAACGGGTTGTTCTTGCTACACTTGACGATGACAGTACAGTAGTATATTATATAGTTCATGATGGGATAGTTAAACCTAGACAAAATTAACGACAAAGTGTAAAAAAGGGCGTAAATTTTTCGATTCATGTATACTGTATCTACTATAACATACTGTAAGAAAGAATTAAAACATTTAAGATTTACCGTCGGTTGCTTTCTTTGCGAATTCGACACGCAAGATCAAGAATTTGTAACCAAAGTTGTCCATCTTCTCCTGTGCCCTCGCCGCATCGCTTCTTTCAACGAACGAAACGAAACAGAAACCCTTTGCCAAACCAGTATCTCTGTCTTTGGCCAAGAAAACTCTTGTGACTCTGCCATATCTAGAGAACAGATCTCTCAACTCATCCTCGTCAGCCATCTCACTAACATTTGTGACTCTGAGTGTCGCAAGATCATCCCTTTCTCTCTCGAATTTACCACCCATTCTCTCGCCAACAAGACCCTTTCCACCTCGCAAATGAGGAGGAACGTAACTAGACCCACCAGCACCACCAGCACCAGCACCGCCTCCCATGCCATCTGCCCCATCAGCACCTCCATCTCCTAGATCAGCAGTACCAGCCAATTCTCCCGTAGGATCAATATCGTTTTTGAAAGGACATCTTGCAGTAAAATGGTCTGCGTTACAAATTCTACATTTGATCGCCATTTTCTTAAGCGCATCTGTCTTTTTACTATCTTCTGCAGACGGCGCTGCTGCCGGTCCACCAGCTCTATAACCTTGCATGAGATTGAACACAATATTCTCGCCCAGAGTGGTCGTGTCGGGGTGCGGACCAGCAGACCGTCCTGCCTCGACGCCGAATTTCGCCCATGTCTTGCGTTCGGCCACACTTGCTTTTTCATATCGCTTGATGACAGTCCTGCGAATTCTCTGTGTGCGTTTTACTTTCTGACCTTCGTCATTAAGAAAAAACGTGACGATCGTTTCGGTTCCGTCTTTGTTGTGAGATATTTGTGGTGCGGGAAGAGAACTGGCCAAGTCTTGGGGCTCACTATCTTCTGCCCAATCTGTTCTGTCTGCTGTAAGAGAAGCCATAATGTTGTATTTGTCCTGACTTTACAATTCTATCAAGATGAAGAAGTGGCGCACACGGCTTGCGTTACATTATAAACTCCTCTGACATTAATTTTCGTGCTTATCGTATCGAAAGTCACGTGATAGATGGAGCGTGTGTCGCTGCGGGACGTTGCGTTCCGTAGTGTGAGGTGTCGAAGGTCGGGATCTGGTTTTGAGTTTTCTGCTTGGTAAGTTATTAACGTTATTACGCATCAAAAAAACAATCCGCTGGGAGTTAATTACTAAGCTGACTTCGAACGTGCATAGTCAATTGATAAGGTATATATAATTGTCAAGTTAAGCCCATCATCGGAAGTCTTCCTTTTCTTCATATCTTCATCCCCATTCAACCTATCTACTCATCCCCATTCAACCTATCTACTCATTCCCATTAAAATCTCTACTCATTCCCATTAAAATCTCTACTCATTTCTTCCATCATGTCTCAAGGGCTTCTTATTACAGGTGCGACAGGTAAACAAGGTGGTGCCGTTGTCGATGCCCTACTTGCCTCACCAAGAATTTCAGACTATACAATTCTTGCTGTGACGAGAAATCCAGAGTCCGCTGGAGCACAAAAACTAGCAACAAAGAGCGCAAACATCAAATTAGTCAAAGGAGATCTCAATTCAATCTCGGACATTTTCAGTACAGCCAAGCAAATTAATTCTAACATCACTGGTGTCTTCTCTGTCCAAACTTTTATGGGAGATGGCCAGACTATTGAAAATGAACAAGTCCAAGGCAAGGGCTTGGTCGATGAAGCTTTGAAGAATGGCGTAAAGCAATTCGTATACAGTTCTGTAGACAGAGGTGGCGATGAACGCAGCCCCAACAATCCTACCAATGTTCCACATTTCGCGTCAAAGCATAACATTGAGCAGTATTTAATGTCGAAAACCCAAGGATCGACTATGAGTTGGACAATTCTACGCCCAACGTTTTTCATGGAAAACTGGACAACCGAATTTCAATCCAAAGTTTTTGGCGCTGCTCTGAGTAAGAATCTCAAAGTCGGAGAGGAAGAGAAGCCATTACAGACAGTCTCTGTTCGCGACATTGGGCACTTTGCTGCACAAGCACTTCAAAATCCTGCAAATGCTCCAAATCGTGCAGTTTCGCTTGCAGGAGATTCGCTTACTTTTGCAGGACACGATGCGGCCTTTCGTGAAAAGACTGGTTCGCCTGTTCCGAATACATTCGGTGCTTTTGGCTCTTTCCTTGCATTTGCGATGAAAGATCTTGGTCTTATGTTGAAATGGTTCGGTACTGATGGCTATGGTGCGAATGTTGAAGAAAACCGGGCTGAACATCCTGGAATGTTGACTTTGCCCCAATGGTTGGAGAGGTATAGTCCTTTTGCCAGAAAGTAGGGATATAGAATAGTTTTTTGGGTAATAGTTATTGTCGAGCTCTTTTATTGTGGGCTCGTCATTTGATCATGTTTAATAATTACATTACTGTATTGTACATTATATTCCAAGTTGTTAATCATCATTGTGAACATATTTTGTCTCTTCCGTGTCCAGACCACAAGTTCTTCCAATTTTCATTTAGACATCAATGCAGTTCACGCGATGAGATTATGACAAAGTGTCATAGTGCTGGTATCAATGCGAACCAGATGTATCCAAGCCCTGTATGCATACGGTAGCTATGTCCAAGGAAGCCAACGACTCCTAATACATACCATTTCGAGGATAAACTTGCATGCAGGTTGTCGTAGTCATGGTCAACCGAAAAACATCCGACGCGGTTATGTAACCAATCAATCTACAAAACAAGGTGATATACGCATATGAATCGTCAAGAGAAGGACAGAATTGACATGTGGCAGATCTTGATGGAAGAGCCATTCGTGGTCCATTGGCAGAATATGATGATAGAGTACGATCAGGGAGATTGAGATATGATATACACCAGCGTGGTAAGTCTCTCCTAGTACAGAGAATAGTGAGAGAAGCTGACCATGATCATAAATAGATCTAATCACCGCTCTGCAAGACTTGCACATCATGCTAGCGTCATATCGACCGCCAGATGTAATACAATCAGCCATGTCCGATCTTCAACCTCCGACTCGAAGCATCTTTTCACGTATATTCGGAAATTCAGCTACAGAGAATAAGCTGAGCCTCTCAATCCCTCCCGGACTTCCGAAAGGTCTATATATGTATGGCGATGTAGGGTCTGGAAAGACGATGCTTATGGATCTGTTCTACGATACTCTACCTACAAATATCCACAGCAAGTCTCGTATCCATTTCCATTCATTCATGCAAGATGTTCATCGTTCATTACATCAGATGAAATCCCAACACGGCTCTTCGGTCGATGCGATTCCATTCGTAGCAGCGTCTATCGCTTCACGCTCTTCCGTCCTCTGTTTTGACGAGTTTCAATGCACAGATGTTGCAGATGCGATGATACTCCGTCGTTTAATCGAAGCGTTGATGCATCATGGCGTCGTATTAATCACCACGTCCAATAGAGCGCCACAAGACCTCTACAAGAATGGCATCCAACGAGAAAGTTTCCTTCCTTGTATCGCCTTACTCGAACGCCAACTCCGAGTATTAAACCTCGACTCCAAGACCGACTATCGAAAAATCCCCCGTCCTCCTTCCGGCGTCTATCACCAACCATTAGACCAAGCAGCACTCACCCACGCGGATCACTGGTTTAAATTCCTAGGCGACTTTGAAGCCTCTCCGCCTTGTCCGCGAGAATTATCCGTCTGGGGCCGTCCTATAACCGTGCCTCTTGCATCAGGATCTTGCGCCAGATTCACGTTTCAAGAACTGATAGGCACGCCGACCGGAGCGGCTGATTATTTAGAACTGACAAAGACGTTTTCCGCATTCATTGTCACTGATGTTCCGGGCATGGATCTTAAAAGTAGAGACTTGGCTAGACGGTTCATCACATTTATCGATACCGTCTACGAGGCAAAAGCGAAACTGGTCTTGACTTGTGAGAAACCTCTAGGACAGCTGTTTGTGTCGAGATATGATGTCGACGGGATTAAGACTCAAGACAAAGGCGTGACGGAAAAGATTGGTCAAAAGGTCAAAAACGCCGTGAAAACAACGTTGGGGAAAGTTGATGACGCGACTGTTCAAGATGACGGTATAGATCATGCAATGAGATTATTGATGGATGACCTCGGTCTTGATATGGATACTCTGAAAGAATCGAGTATTTTTTCCGGCGATGAGGAAGCTTTTGCATTCGCTCGTGCGTTGAGCAGATTACACGAAATGGGTAGTCAGGAATGGATAGAACGCGGTCTTGATTTAAACAAACGAGATCTTATCCATGACGCCGAGAAATGGCAGGATATGCAAAAGAATTGGTCAAAGAAGAAATTAGAAGATACTCAACTACATAGTTCTTGAGTATTGACTAAACTTGTAAAATATATACAGGAATTCATCACCTTCATACAATGATTGTTATCATTTGATCATCCTTTTTTTATCCACCCAGAGTGCACCCAGAAATCATATAATCTACTAGCCTTCGTGGTGTCGATTCTACATATTTCACGAGTGGTTTTTCTTCTCATACATCCGCCTGACTTCAGAGCTTCTTGGAATATAGCGTTTTTCAGCACGATGTATGCTTTCGGTTGGATCTTCAACACCTTACATACCTCTTGCTCTCTAGTATCTAAGACATGATAGTCTGGATTATCACTTGTAATATCCGGCCCACGATTCTTTTCAAGTGGATGGATTTCAAATTTTGACTCTTGCAATGAGCCATCTTCCTGTAAAAGTCCATTATTTGGTAAAAGCACATTCTCGAATGCTGGGGGAGGCTTTATAACCAAGTCTGGAGCCAATAATGCAGATGAAGCTGGCTGTACATCTGTTTGCTGTGATGCATTTGGTCTTGGTCGACTTGTAACAGCAAATCGGTCCATCGAACCACCATTAGCAAGCCGATTCAACCTGTTTGCTTTGTCTTGTTCATATCTTTCGCCGGCTTTCAAGTCTGTGACTGACATACGCCTCCATTCCTGTAATTGAGCTATAGCAGTTCGTAACTCGTGCTCATAAGCAACCCCATTCGTAAAAAGCAAAAAGTCATCCTTGTTCATCATCCGCGCGAATGGCTTGAGTCGGACCTGCACATCTCTCTCCTCTTTTGTCCTTTTCTTGTCCAGATTTGCATGCTTCCTATATTCCAACAAGTCGTGTTCGAATATTATCTTTTTCCTTTCTAATCTTTCAGTCAATCGATTATTATAGATATCCATCACTGTTAATTTTAGTTCCGTCTCTGGCTCAATTTCTCCTGTCAGCGGATTGATGCCATCTCCAGGTTCGAATTGCATATGTTGTACAGCCTCTTCTGCATCATTATGGAACTCGGTCTCGAATTCACGCCGTCCAGGCATATATCCTTGGACTTCATGACAAGACGGAACACTCGAGGTTGGTTTTTGCTTTGGATCTAGTGGCGGAGCCGCTTTGATTGCTGCCTTTCTCTCCTCTATACGCCGCTTCTTCCGCGCTTGAAATTCATCTCTTCCTATCGTTCTGGATAATTCCGTATCTTCTGGACTTGCTCTTTCAGGCAATGGAAACCTTGAACTGTTCACATATGTTTCGATATAATGCTCTCTTACTTCATCCTTGTGACGATAGCCACCGATATGATCCGCAATATCCGCCCACGAACCGAGCCCATAAGTTTCAGCGCCTTCCAGCAACAGGAGTTCCTCATCGGCGCCCCAGTCTTCTGTAAATATCGCTATGGAGTGTTGCTCTATGACTTGATAGGCATGTGTTGCAGGGTTGTGCTTGCCAGAAGACTTGCCCTCCGAAAAACAAGGCACGCAAAGATCATAATCGTCGCACACCTCATCAGCGCAACGAATCCTGACCTAGTTCCAGATGTTAGTTACTTTACCACGTGGAAAAGTATGAGAATGGTCCATACTGTAGAAGTGATATCTGCTGAACAGATATCACAAATATATTTTATTCCTCCTTCCGTCGGTCGTACCGCTGTTTTCTTTTTTATAAGCCCCATTGTTATTAGAGGCCTTCGCCATTCAAGATCTATGTCATTTCATCGGACATGAGTCCCAGACGCTTTTTCGTGAATCGCCAATGGCACTCAAGGATTATCTATCATTGATTACTGACATCATTAGGATTGCAATTGATTGTTGCCTTGATGCAGATTGCCGCAATAACAACACGTGACATCATCGTTGATTTGCGATGACGCAGAACGGCAGCCACCGCTTTTGGGTATCGAGCTTGATTATATTATGACGACGTATCTCTGATATAACCATACAGACTTATTCTTGCTCATAGTGCTTTGTTTGATAGCCAGTTACGACACTACACTCAATCTCAATTAGGATCCCGTTATCATCTACAATTGCGATTTCTCCTCCCCGTAACAAATCTTGGCAGTTTCGGATCTTCTCCAATCCAGATCGGTCGAGGAATTTGTTACAATTATACAACTTATTTGGGCTGTCTAAATACCATTTTATACGAGTATGTCGGCTTGGGGCTTGACCAAGAGTAAGCAATCATCGAATGAGACAACAAAAACGGAACGCTAGTCTGATCATCTTGCACAGAGCTGAAGGGTACACATTTGACGCCGTTGGTCAACACATTCAGCCGATCATCGTCAACTTCCACTATAACTAATGAGGCGCCTCTAACGTCCGGAAGCTCCACACCTGCTTCAGCATCCTCGACTCCATCATTCACAAAGACCATTGCCAACGATGCAAGTGGACGAAGTATGCATCAATTCATACCCACTTAATAGACATGTCTGACAATATACAGTTTCTTCAGATGGCGACGCGAACGCAGGTCTCTCGAGTCAGACATCACAACAGGAAGTCAAGCCTGGAATACTCATCTTGACCATACACGAAGGAAAAGGTTTCTCACTTCCCGAGGGCAAAGAAAAAGAGTTCCAGAATCGATATACTCCAGTTACAAGTCCTGCGGTCGGTAAGTACATTTTAGGTACCTTAGGTTGAGGCTTGACTGACAAAAACAATAGCTGGTAGTTATGCTGGCTCGTATGGTGGTCGCATGAATCAGGCTTCTGGAGGCGGTATAAATACAGCGCCTACAATACATGGAAGATATTCCTCAAAGTATTTACCATATGCGCTAGTCGACTTTGATAAGCAACAGATATTCGTCAATTCGGTATCAGGAACGCCAGAGAATCCAATATGGGCGGGTGAAAGCACACAATACAAATTCGATGTGTCTCGAGTTACAGATATAAATATATCGCTCTATATACGAAATCCTAGTGCTTCTCCACAAGCTGGCCGAAGTGAAGATATCTTTATAGGAACATGCAAAATCAATCCGCGTTTTGAAGAAGTACAGCAAAGCGAGGACGATTCCAAATTGAGTAAAAAGGACCGCGAAAAAGCTGCAATAGCAAGTGCGGAGAATCAAAGGACGCTTGGACTGTCAGGTATCGAGACGATTAATATTCAGTATGGTACAGGTACTCTCAGACTAGGTGTAAAGTTTGTCGAGAATAAGCAACGATCCTTAAAGATCGAAGACTTTGAACTTCTGAAGGTGGTAGGAAAAGGTAGTTTTGGAAAAGTCATGCAAGTTCAGAAACGAGATACTCATCGAGTATATGCTTTGAAGACTATTCGCAAAGCTCACATTATATCACGATCGGAAGTAGCACATACTCTTGCAGAAAGATCTGTGCTTTCGCAGATCAACAACCCTTTTATCGTACCACTCAAATTTTCTTTCCAATCTCCTGAAAAGCTCTATTTAGTACTTGCTTTTGTCAATGGAGGAGAGCTCTTTCACCACCTCCAACGTGAGCAACGATTTGATATCAACAGGTCGAGATTCTACACAGCCGAACTTCTCTGTGCTTTGGAATGCTTGCATGGGTTCAATGTGATCTATCGTGATCTGAAACCAGAGAACATTCTTCTTGATTATACTGGTCATATTGCATTGTGTGACTTTGGACTTTGTAAACTTGATATGAAGGATGAGGATAAAACTAATAGTAAGTCATTGGTACAATTGACAGTGATATCAACCTACTGACGTTTGATTAGCATTCTGTGGCACTCCAGAGTATTTAGCACCAGAACTACTCCAAGGAACTGGTTATACAAAAGCAGTGGACTGGTGGACTCTGGGTGTTTTGCTATATGAGATGTTGACGGGATTGCCTCCATTTTATGACGAAAATACCAATGAAATGTATCGGAAGATCCTATCCGACCCTCTTGTGTTTCCAGATCCTCGCATAGTCCCACCACAGGCACAAGATTTGCTCAAGAAACTCCTTGATCGGGACGCTTCGACTCGTTTGGGCAGCAAAGGTGGAGCAGAGGCGATCAAACAGCACGAGTTTTTTGACAAGATTGACTGGAGAAAGCTACTTGACCGGAAGTATGAGCCTACTTTCAAGCCTAATGTGGTACGTATCATCACAACATGTTGGGAACCTTGATTGTTTGGCAAAATAACTGACATGTACTAGACCGATGAAATGGATACAGCCAATTTTGATCGCGAATTCACCTCAGAAGCACCAACAGACTCTTACGTCGATGGCCCTATGCTTTCTCAGACAATGCAACAACAATTTGCAGGATGGTCATATAATCGACCAGTCGAAGGACTTGGAGATGCTGGAGGTAGTGTAAGGGATCCGTCATTCCTTGGACGGTAAATTACATACAGAGCTGGCTATGTTCTGTTACAAGCTCACGAAGCTGCACGGAGAGCATCACGAAAAGACACATTGGGAAATTGGAAAAGGACAATAGGGTGGTGGGCTTGTTATAAAAATACGATACAAATGATGACCATTGAATGTTTTTAAAACCACGTGATTGTGTCTCTTGTTCATTTGGGTGCCCCACTTTTTGTTTGAACTGCTTACCCCGCTGTCGTCAGAGCTTGGTAATCGTGCATATCATTCTTAATTGATAGGTCATCTTTTCTTAAATATATATCAGCCCCATTCTTCATATTGCAAATTTGGAAAGATCTCTATCCCACAATGCCTAGCAAATCAAGTTTCTCTCAAGCAACAGACCTTGCTGCATGGAAAGAACTACAGAAACACCACCAAGAATTAGGACGTAGTATTGTCTTGAAAGATGCGTTTAGAGACGACCCAGAGCGGTACAACAAATTCTCAAGAATATTCCAAAACCCAGTCGATAGTTCAGAGACCATTTTCGACTTTAGCAAGAATTTCATAACCGACGAGACAGTCAAACTCCTTTGTCAATTAGCTCGGGAGGCGAAAGTCGAAGAATTGAGAGATGAAATGTTCAATGGTGACAAGATTAACTTTACAGAAGAAAGAGCCGTGTATCATATTGCT
>Ga0160427_10000080_pt1 | contig 72969 bp, 53 predicted proteins | sample SolpanmetagenomL_FD_108194 | JGI IMG/M metagenome (GOLD analysis project Ga0160427, IMG submission 108194) | Solar panel surface microbial communities from Lawrence Berkeley National Laboratory, California, USA - L | ecosystem: Engineered > Built environment > Solar panel > Unclassified ...
CAAGCTCAGCTGCGGGGTGCAGGGCGTGGGGCGCAGGGTGGCGCACACCTCCTGGCTGCGGTTGAGCAGGTTAGCGTAGATCAGGGCCCCGGCCGCGTTGACCGGCGTGGCGTACTGCCCCGCTGTCTGTACATAGTAACAGTAAAGCTGATTGCGCTGCAGCGTGGGGTCGGCATCGACGTAGCTGCCTGAGCTAGCTCCCGGCGTCATGGTGCCCACCTGGGCGTAGGTGCCCGTTGTGCCGGTGCGGCGGAAGATGCGGGCGGGCAGCTTCGAGTTATCCCACGGCACCTGGTACGCAAAGTTGACCGTGATGCTATTAGCTAGGCCATTCGCTACCAAACTAGTCCGCACGCTGCTAGCTACTACTGCCGGGTCGGCAGTTTCTACTGGCGTACCGTTGCTCGTATTGGTGCGGAAAAACACCAACTGGTAGCGGTATTGGTTAGCATCGGTATTGAGGCCCGTATCTACAAACGTGGTGTCGTTGATGCTGTTCTGTATGGTGGTGAGCGGCGTAAACGCCCCGTTGCCCACGGCGCGGCTCAAGCGGTAGCCGTAAGGCTGCGGAAAGTTGGTGGTACCGTTGTCGGCGCGAGGCCGGGTCCAGTTCACTGTAATCTGCCCGGTAGTAGTGCTGGTCGTGTTCACATCCACATTAGTCAGCAGCGACGAGCGGCCACTTAGCGTGACGCATGCCTCGTTAGACACAATACTAGTGCCGCCAGCTGGCAGCGGATACACGGCGTAGATGCGGTAGCAGTAGTTCTTACCGCGGCTTAGCCCAGCGCCTCCATTATCGTCGGCAAACGAGGTAGCCGTGGCTGGCACCGCCCCTACTTGCACGTAGCCCGACGAAGCTGGCAGTCCTGTTTCGCAGGGCCCAGGATTGTAGGGGAACGAGTTCTCGCGCCGGAAAATCAAAATCTGGCTGGCGTTCTGGCACGTGTAACGGTCCCAGCTCAGCACCCCAGTGGTATTGTTAGCTGCCACTCGCAGGTTTTGCGGGGGTGGTCCGATAACAGTGACGCGCACCGTGCGCTCGTCGATGAGAATGGGCGTGCCCTGCGGCGGGCTGTCTTGCGCCTTGAACACGACTAAATACGGCTCTTTAGCCACGTTTTCGCACTGCGTCTGCCAGGTGTAAGTGCCCGTTACCGTTGTAGCCGAGGCGCTTTGGCGGAAGGTAGCGGGCGGAATGGTGCCGCTGTAGGCAAAGAGCGTGACGGGCGTGGGCGTAGTGCCCGCTGCCTGCCCATCCGTGGCCGAGACGTTGAGTGTAGCCGTCTGCCCGGCTATCACGCAGATGTCAGCCGGCACTGTCAGCTGCGGCGGCAGGTTATCGGTGGTGGTAACCAAAATCTGCATGTCACGGATGACTTCGCCAATCTTGCGTTTGAAGCCGCCCGGCGTACGCCGCCACTCCTCTACCACCATCGCTACGTTGTAGTAGCCCTGACGCCTTGGGGCGTTCCACGTTATCTGCCCCGTGTACACGTCCTGCGTGTAAGTTGCTGGGTTGCTAGTGGGCCGAGGAATACCCGGATACGTCACCTGCGTGGCGGGCGGCGTCGTTACTACCTCGTTAGGAAATACAAACCCCGTACACTTAGTATTGGTAGGGTTACGGCCCACCGCCGTTGCGCTTAAGCCAGCATCTACTCCACCAGATACTTGCTGGCTATACATTATCTTAAAGGCAAGCGAGTCACCATCAGCATCATAAGCGGCAGGGTTGTGAAAAATTACTTGCCCAATAGCTGCTTTATCAATAGCCGGCGCTCGTAGCACCGGCGAGTGATTGAGCCCTAGGGTCGGGTCGATGGTAATAAGCGAACTGATATAGAACGTCTGGTTGACCGAACTGGTCATATTCACGACGCTCTCCACCCTATTCTCTCCCGTGAAGCTTACTAAGTAGCTACCCGACCCCGGAAAGGTGTGGTCGAAATAATATACCATGACGTTGGTATCGTCAGATACTCGGTACTGCAACGCTTGCTTAATAGCGTCTTTACCGCTGCTAGTACCGTCTCCGTAGAAAATCGTAACCGTTGGCTGGTCAATTCTATTTGGGTCCCGATACAGTATCATCTTGAAAAAGATGTGGTTCGGATTACCTGTAATGGAGTCAACTCTCGCTTGAATGTCGCCGGCGCGTAGGTGAGTAGCCTGCGCCGTGCGAGGCAGTAAACCGACCAGCATCAACACAGCTAGGCCTAGCAGCCAGCCGAGATGCCTTCGATTTCTCGTGGGGAATAAAGAAATTTTCATCAGAGAACGAAAGAGCGAGAGTGGGTTACGAGGAAAATCGGCCTGGAAATTATCCTGTTTGGCAAACAACCTTTTTGGAAAGCCGATAGTTGATTCAATGCAGAAGAAACTTGTGGCTTAACGGCCTCCAGCTTCGTTTGATTCAGCGAGCTAGAACCGCAAACGTTGCAGTTCTTTTGAACCTTTCCAAATAAGGCAGTCGGCTTGGGGTGGGGCCGAAGGTGGCCCTACCTTTGGGCGCGGTAAGTAAGACTTTTTTCGGTTGTAAGTTATATGAATTGGTTTACGAAAACCTTTACCAGCAGCATTGGTCGCAAGATTATTATGTCGCTGACAGGCTTGTTTCTCTGCACCTTTCTGGTAGTGCATTTGGTGGGCAACCTCCAGCTCTTTAAGAACGATGATGGAGTGGCTTTTAATGTGTACTCGCACTTTATGGGCACTAACCCCATCATTCGCACCATCGAGTGGGGCCTAGTGCTGGGCTTTGGCTTCCATATTTACGAAGCCTTGCTGCTAACCGGCCGCAACAAAAGTGCCCGTGCACATAAGTATGACCAGTTTCATGCCGAGCAAAACTCGGAGTGGACTTCGCGCAATATGGGCATCCTAGGGTCTATTATCCTGGTATTCCTACTGGTGCACCTCTACAATTTTTTCTGGCGCGCTCGCTTCGGCACCCTCGATGCGGACATTAACCACAACGACGACCTGTACAAGGTAGTGGTGTCGTCGTTCCACCAGTGGTGGTATGTGTTGCTGTATGTGGCGGCACAGGCCAGCCTGGGCTACCACCTGTGGCACGGCTTCCGCTCGGGTTTTCAAACCCTAGGGCTGAACCACCGCAAATACATGCCGCTCATCAAGAATTTTGGCTACGCTTTCGCCGTTATCGTATCGGCAGGCTTCGCCTCGATGCCGCTTTACTTTTACTTCTTTACCAATGAGAATGGGGCGCTAGTGAGCAATATGCCAGCTATGCTGCACCAGCTCACTGTGGCGTTCAATTAAGTTAACGAGCCGAAAACGTAGTGCTTAGAAAGCGGTTACTTTCTAAGTCTTTGGGCAGTTAGCTGCTTTGAGTTCTACGTTTCAAGCTCTACGTTTTACGTTCTAAGCTCTTATACTATATGGAACTGCTTTCAAAATCCCCCGAAGGTCCGTTGGCCGAGAAATGGGACAAGCACAAGTTCAATGTGAAGCTGGTGAACCCAGCCAACAAGCGGAAGTACGATGTAATTGTGGTAGGCACCGGCTTGGCTGGCGCTTCCGCTGCGGCTTCGCTGGCTGAGCTAGGCTACAACGTGAAAGCGTTTACGTACCACGACTCGCCACGCCGCGCCCACTCCATCGCGGCGCAGGGTGGCATCAACGCTGCTAAGAACTACCAGAACGACGGCGACTCGGTGTTCCGCTTGTTCTATGACACTATTAAAGGTGGCGATTACCGTGCCCGCGAAGCCAACGTGTACCGCTTGGCGCAGGTGTCGGTAAACATCATCGACCAATGCGTGGCGCAGGGCGTGCCTTTCGCTCGCGAGTATGGCGGACTGCTGGCCAACCGTTCGTTTGGCGGTGCGCAGGTTAGCCGTACGTTCTACGCTCGTGGCCAAACCGGCCAGCAATTGCTCCTAGGGGCTTATTCGGCGCTGAGCCGGCAGGTAGCCTATGGCAAGGTGAAGATGTATACCCGCTCGGAGCTGCTGGATATCGTGGTGGTAGAGGGACAGGCACGTGGCATCGTGACGCGTAACCTCATCACGGGCGAGGTGCAAACCCACGCAGCCCACGCGGTAGTACTGGCTACTGGTGGCTACGGCAACGTATTCTACCTGAGCACCAACGCGAAGTACTGCAACGTGACGGCCCCCTGGCGCGCTCACAAGAAAGGTGCTTATTTCGCTAACCCTTGCTTCACGCAGATTCACCCTACCTGCATCCCGGTATCGGGCGACTACCAGTCGAAGCTGACGCTGATGTCAGAATCGCTGCGCAATGACGGCCGCGTGTGGGTGCCGGCCAGCAAAGAGATGGCTGAGCGCGTGCGCAAAGGTGAAGTGAAGCCACAGGACGTTAAAGAAGACGAGCGCGACTACTTCCTGGAGCGCAAGTACCCCGCCTTCGGCAACCTAGTACCGCGTGACGTGGCTTCGCGCAATGCTAAAATGATGTGCGATGAAGGACGTGGCGTAGGAGCTTCGGGCTTGGCCGTGTACCTCGACTTTGGCGACAGCATCAAGCGCAATGGCGCTGACTGGGTGGCTGCTAAATATGGTAACCTTTTCGAGATGTACGAAAAGATTACCGACGAAGACCCCTACAAGCAGCCCATGCGCATTTACCCGGCGGTGCACTATACCATGGGTGGCCTTTGGGTGGACTACAACCTGCAAACCACCATCCCGGGCCTCTACGCCACTGGTGAGTGCAACTTCTCGGACCACGGTGCCAACCGCCTAGGGGCCTCGGCCCTAATGCAGGGTCTGGCCGACGGCTACTTCGTAATTCCTTACACCATTGGTGATTACCTGGCCGCTACGCCGCCCAAGCCCGTTACCACCGACCACCCGGCCTTTGCCGAGGCGAAAGCTGGTGTGCAGGCACGCGTCGAGCAGTTGCTAAGCATCAAGGGCAACAAGACGCCCGACGAGTTCCACAAGGCCCTAGGACACCTGATGTGGGAATACTGTGGCATGGCTCGCAACGCCGAAGGCCTGAAGTATGCCAAAGCTGAGATTCAGAAGCTGCGTAAGGAGTTCTGGACCAACGTGAAAGTGGTAGGCTCGGGCGAGGAGATGAACCAGGCGCTGGAGAAAGCCGGCCGCGTGGCTGACTTCCTGGAGCTGGGCGAACTGATGGTAGACGACGCCCTGAACCGCAACGAAAGCTGCGGCGGCCACTTCCGAGAAGAGTACCAGACCCCCGAGGGCGAGGCCCTGCGCGACGATGAGCACTACGCCTACGTAGCCGCTTGGGAATACCGCGGCGACAATCAGCCTGAGGTTCTACACAAAGAGGAGCTGGCATTTGAGAACGTGAAGCTCACGCAGCGCAGCTACAAATAATTACTAATGGCCAATGAGCAATGAGCAATAATCGGGTAGCTCGGCATACTTGCCCCGCCTGTACACTGCTCATTGCCCATTGCTAATTGCTTATTACAACTATGGCCGGTTCTGCCGCTACTACCAATACCCAACCGATGAACCTCAAGCTGCGTGTGTGGCGCCAGCCCAACCGCCAGACTGAGGGTCGGATAGTGGAATATAATGTACAGGACATTTCGCCCGACATGTCCTTCCTCGAGATGCTCGACGTGCTCAACGAGGACTTGCTGCACAAAGGCGACGACCCCGTAGCCTTCGACCACGACTGCCGCGAGGGCATCTGTGGCTCGTGCGACTTATTCATCAATGGCCGCTCGCACGGCCCGGAGAAGGGCACTACGACTTGCCAACTGCACATGCGCAAGTTCAAGGACGGCGACACGATTACCGTGGAGCCGTGGCGCGCCAACGCCTTCCCCGTAAATAAAGACCTCAGCGTAGACCGCTCGGCCTTCGACCGCATTATCCAGGCAGGTGGCTACGTGAGCGTGAACACCGGTGGTGCTCCCGATGGCAACGAGATTCCAATTCCGAAGGAGATTGCCGACCGGGCCTTCGAAGCTGCTACGTGCATCGGCTGCGGTGCCTGCGTGGCGGCTTGCAAAAATGCTTCGGCTATGCTGTTCGTTTCAGCTAAGGTGAGCCAGTTGGCTCTGCTGCCTCAGGGCCAGGTAGAGCGCGCTACCCGCGTCGAAAACATGGTGGCTCAAATGGATAAGGAAGGCTTCGGTGCCTGCTCCAACATTGGCTCGTGCGCGGCCGAGTGCCCGGTAGGTATCTCGCTCGAGAACATCGCCATCCTGAACCGTGAGTTCCTGACGGCGAAGGCGGCCTCGAACAACTTGGCTTAGGCCTTATGCTTAGAAAAAGAGGGCGCCCTGGCTTGGCCAGAGCGCTTTTTTTATGGCTGTTGAGTTGCAATTTCACCCTTGAGGGCCTAGTAGCGATTGGGTGAGACGCTTGCGCCGCAACTCTGCCTCGTACACGCGCCGGCCTAGGTCGCGCAGAAAGGGCAGGCCGACGGTATCGTACTCATACTTGTCGTCGTTGAGTACGCCGTCGGCGTTCAAGTAGAGCGTCGCCGCCAGCAAAAACTCGACGCCGTGCGCAGCATCAACCACGTAGGCGTTGTCGGTGAGGAAGCCGTAGGCTTGGCCTATCTTGTTGAATACGCGTACTTCCGGCGGCAGGTGCGTTAGCCCACCGCCCCCAGCAAGAACTTAGCGTAGGTACCCGGGTAGTGCAGCGAGTCGTAGTGGGGCGAGCGGCTTTGGGGCGGCAACTGGCTGAGGGCCAGCAGTAGCTGCCGGCGGCTGGCCGAGTCGAGCGCAGGACGGTGCTGGGCGGGCACCGTTTGAGGCAATACTACGGCTTGCAACAAGCGCTGCAAGTCACGCAGCGCAAGTAGGTTGCTTTGGCTAAGGTCAAGGGGTTGGTGGATAAGCGAGTCGCGGCGGCCTAGGTAGGCGCTGCCCACCCAAATAGTAGCCGGGCGCACGTGGGTAGCAGGATATGCGCCCGCCCAGTAGGCTGCAGGCTGCGCATACAGTAGCTGCTGGCCCGCTGTATCAGCAAAAAAGCGTATCGGGTTAGTATGGCGCGAGCCTGGTGGCTTATCGCCCACTGCCAGGCGCTGCACTAGCCGGGCACGGTGCAGACCTAGGCGATGCAAATCCCTATTCAGGTCCCTAGGGCCCACAAACTCATAAAGGCGATTGTAGGCGTCGTTGTCGCTTACCAGCAGCATTTTGTGCAGGTAGTGGCCCAGGCTGGCCTGGTCATTGGCGGCGCTGGCATCGCGCCAGGCGCGCGTTTGCCCCAGAAAGGCCGAATCGGTGCGCATGGGGGAGCTTAGTTGCAGGGCCGGCACGGTAGCGCGTAGCGAATCAAACTTCTCGAGGGCCAGCACAGCGGCCGCCAGCTTGATGCTGCTGGCCGGGTAGAAGTACTGGCGGGGCCGCACGTGGTAGCGCACGGGCCGGGACGCGTGGGGCCGGCCCTGCGCATCGCGGCGGATACGCACCAAGCTGATTTGCAGGCGGTAGTAGGCGGGCCGGACCAGCACGCGGGCCAGCCCTACCGTGTCGGGGGCGGAACCCAGCAGGCGACGTAGCTGGGCATATGCCGGACCCCCGGCCAGCAGCAACCAAAGCAATCCGAAACCAGCTACCCTGCGAACCATTCGGGAAATGTAGGCAGCAGCTGGCGCAGTGAAATAAGGACACTGAAACCGGTGACAACCAAAAATATTTTTTGTTTTTAGAATTAGTCTAAACAGCTGATTGCCTAGGGGCTACCTTCCTTAAAAAGGCTACATCGCTGGGCTACGGGCAAGTACCCATTTTGCGGCAGGTACATAGCGGTGCTTGTTTTGTATGTGTTTAGAATAAATCTAAATAGCATAATGAAGCTTTCACGGCTACTTTTTCTTTCTTTGACGCTGCTATTTTGGGCTGGCGTAGTACAAGCGCAAACCACAGGCAGCGTCCGGGGGCGCATAACGAGCAGCAACGGCGATGCCGTAGAAGCAGTAAGCGTGGGCTTGCAAGGCACAACTCAGGGCGACATCACCGACGAGCAAGGCCGATTTACCATTCGGGGCGTGGCACCGGGCACCTATACGGTAGTAGTGTCGGCGGTTGGCTTGAAAACTGAGCAGCAGTCTATTACAGTAGAGGCTGGGCAGGCAGCTACTGCCAATTTTTCGCTGGCCGAGAGCGCATCCGAGTTGAAGGAAGTGCTCGTGCGCGGCAACCGCGTCAACAAATTTGCGCGCACCAGCAGCGTTGACGTGGCCAAAATGCCTTTGCGGAACCTCGAAAACCCGCAGGTGTACGCCACCGTGGGTAAGGAATTGCTGACTGAGCAGCTGGTGTTTTCGGTGGACGACGCGACGCGCAACGTGCCGGGCTTGCAGCAGATGTGGCAGCCCACTGGCCGCGGCGGCGACGGCGGCTCGTTTTACAGCAGCCGGGGCTTCGTGGTATCGAGCCAGCTGCGCAACGGGGTGGTAGGCAACGTGACAAGTACCATTGATGCTGCAAACCTGGAGAAACTGGAGGTTATCAAGGGGCCCTCGGCTACGCTCTACGGCAGCGCGCTTACGTCCTACGGTGGCTTGCTCAACCGCGTAACCAAGAAGCCCTACGACCATTTTGGGGGCGAGGTGGCAGTGGCAGCAGGCAGCTACGGCTTGCACCGCGTGAGCGCCGATGTGAACACGCCGCTCAACGAGGCTAAGACGCTGGCCTTCCGCCTGAATGCAGCTTACCAGTACGAGGACGGCTTCCAGAACGCGGGCTATCCTGTTTTTGCCAAGAACCTGGCTATTGCTCCCAGCCTGCAGTTCCAGCCCAACGACAAGCTATCGGTGAACCTGGACGCAGAAATTTACACGGGCAAAAACATCGTGCCCCAGCTTATTTACCTGAGCTACGGCGACCCCATTAAGAACCTGGGCTTTTCGCGCGCCGACCAGGCTCCGCTCGACTACCGCCAATCGTACATCGGGCCTGGCCTGACGCAAGACTCGCGCAGCACCAACTTGTTCGGGCAGGTGCGCTACCGCCTCTCGCCTAGCTTTACCTCGACTACTTACCTGACGTCGAGCCGCAGCTACTCGCAGGGCTTCGGGCCTTACTTCTACCTGCTCTCGGACGCGGTGGCCAGCGGCGGCGCCATCACGACGCCCGGCACGCACTTTCTGTCGCGCAACGACCAATCGTCGCAGGATAGCCGCCGCCAGCTTTACCAGGTGCAGGAGCTTATCAACGGCGACTTCCAGATTGGGCGCCTGCGCAACCGGCTGGTATTCGGCCTCGACTTCCTGCGCATCGACTCGAACATCGATTTCCTAGGGGGGGGTATCGACGTTGTACCCTTGAATGTGCCGGGCTACAACTACCGCACCTTCACCGGCGACGCCGTGCGCAATGCCTACGCCGCAGCCCCGCCGACGCACTACCTGGTCACGACCAAGGTGAACACCCTGAGCGCGTTTGCGTCGGATGTGCTGAACCTGACCGACAAGCTGAGCGTGCTAGCGGCCCTGCGGGTTGACCGCTACGACAACAAGGGGGGCCTATTTTACTCGCCGGTCGATGCGTATAAGCAAACGGCTTGGTCGCCGAAGTTCGGCCTGGTGTATCAGCCCATTAAAGACCGGCTGGCCGTTTTTGCCAACTACCAGAACAGCTTCACCAACCAGAACTCCACCTACCTCGACGCGCAGGGCCAGTCGTACGCGACCAAGCCCGAGCGCGCCAACCAAGCCGAAGCGGGCGTGAAGCTCGACGCGGCCGGCGGCCGGGTGAGCGCCACGGTCAGCTACTACGACATTCGGGTGAGCAATATTTTGCGCACGCTCGGCTACAACGCGGCCGGCATAGCCATCGGCAGCCAGGATGGCAACCAATGGAGCCGCGGCGCCGAGCTAAGCCTGACGACCAGCCCCCTGCCGGGCTTCAACGTGGTGGCGGGCTTTGGCTACAACTACTCGGTATTCGTGAATACCAGCGACGACGTGAATGGCCGCCGGCCCAACACCGCCTCGTCGCCCGTATTGGCCAACGCCTGGCTGAGCTATCGCCAGCCTGAGGGCCCACTCCGGGGCCTAGGGCTGGGCGTGGGCGGCAACTACGCCAGCGACAACAAGATTGTGAACAGCGCGACGCTGGGCGAGTTTGTGCTGCCCAGCTACACGGTGCTCAATGCCAGCGTGTTCTACGACCAGCCGCACTACCGCCTGTCGGTGAAGGCCGACAACTTCACCAACACGCACTACTGGATTGGCTACACCACGATTAACGCGCAGAAGCTGCGGAGCATCGTAGGCTCGGTAGCGTATAAGTTCTAGGCCCCGCTCCTAGGCTTGCCAAAGCCCCCAGCACCAGGTGTTGGGGGCTTTATTTTTGGGCTGCCTGCGCGGGCTTCAGCGTGACTTCTGCGGGCGTTACGGGCTGCACAAACACATGCTTCACGTCGGGCTGAGCGTGCTTGACGGCGGCGCGCAGCTTCTCGACAAGTTGCGTGAGCTGGGCGGCGGGCAGCTCGGGCGCAAACTCGACGGGCAGCACCAGCATGATTTCGTGGGGACTGAGGTAGGTGCTGAGCGGGTCGGCCACGCGTACCACGCCCGCCTCGGTCCGGGCCTGGGCGGCTACTGCACGCAGCAATTCGGCGTCGGCGGGTTCGCCCAGCAGCAGGCTCTTGGTTTCGCGCAGCAGCAGGATGGCCACCACTATCAGCAGCAGCCCGATGCCGATGGAAGCCACGCCATCGAGCCGGGGCTCATTCAGCACGTGGCTCAGCAGCACGCCTAGAAAAGCAATGAGCAGGCCGAGCAGGTCGGAAGCATCTTCGAAGAGCACCACAAAAATCGAGGGGTCTTTGCTGCTGCGGAAGGCGCGCCAGAACGACTGCCGGCCGCGCTGCGCGTTGAACGCGCGCCGCCCTACTAGAAAGGAGTAGCCATCGAAGCAGAAGGCCAGGCCCAGCACCACGTAGTTCCAAGTAGGCGACTGCAACGGCTCGGGGTGCTGCAGGTGCTCGATGCCTTCGTAGAGCGAAAGGCCACCCCCGAGGGTGAAAATGAAGATGGCTACCACGAAGGCCCAGAAGTACTGCTCTTTGCCGTAGCCGAAGGGACGGGCGGCGTCGGCGGGCTGTTGGCTGCGGCGCAGCCCTAGGAGCAGTAGCCACTCGTTGGCCGTGTCCACCAGCGAGTGAATGCCTTCGCTCAGCATGGCCGACGAGCCCGTGAAGTATGCCGCCCCAAACTTGGTGACGGAGATGCCCATGTTGGCCACCAAGGCCGCGACAACGGCAGTTTTCGATTCGGGCTGCTGAGGTGGAGAAGAAGTCATGCAAAAGAATTTCGGGCATTTTACGGGTCCTGCCCCACCAAGGTGCAAGCGCTAAGGCCTAGGGGCTACCTGGCCCGAACAGAGCGCCCAACTCCTGAGCCGTATTTTTGCGGTTATTCCGGGGCTCCCTTCTCAACTGAAGTCTCTTACTCCGCGTCGTGCGGCTCCCACCCAGTCCTTTTTTGGGTATCCACTTCTTTCCCTGGCGGGCGGCAGCGTGCTGCGCCGGCGCGGGCTCTTATTCCACAAGCATTTATGGTTCAGTCACCTGGCTATTCTGACTTACGCCAATACACCGCCAACGTTAAAAATGAGCTGCTGGCTGGCTTGACCACGGCGCTGGCCTTAGTACCCGAGGTAGTGGCCTTCGCGCTGCTGGCTCACATTAGCCCGCTGGTCGGCATCGGGTCGGCGTTTGTGATTTGCCTGCTCACCAGTGTCCTAGGGGGGCGGCCGGGCATGATATCGGGAGCCGCCGGCTCGGTGGCCGTAGTTATTGTGAGCCTCGTGGCCCAGCACGGCGCCGAGTACCTGTTTCTGGCCGTAGTGCTGATGGGCATTATTCAGCTAATAATCGGCGCGTTGCGGCTGGGCAAATTCATTCGGCTGGTGCCGCAGCCGGTGGTGTATGGCTTCGTCAATGGGCTAGCCATCATCATCTTCATGGCGCAGCTCGAGCAGTTTAAGGTGCCCGGCGGCGAGGGTTGGCTAGGCGGCGGGGCCCTAGGGCTGATGCTGGGCCTGGTGGCTCTCACGATGGCCCTCGTGTACCTGACGCCGCGCGTTACGAAGGCGGTACCGGGCTCGCTGGTGGCCATTGCCGCCGTGTCGGCGCTGGTGGTACTGGGCGGCCTGCATACCAAAACGGTGGGCGACATTGCTTCCATCGCGGGCGGCCTGCCCCGGCCACACCTGCCCCAAGTTCCCTTCACCTGGGCCACGCTGGTGCTGGTACTCCCCTACTCGCTCATCATGGCCCTGGTGGGCCTCACCGAAAGCCTACTGACCTTGACGGTGGTAGACGAGCTGACCGACTCGCGCGGCCAGGGTAACCGCGACTGCATTGCGCAAGGCTTGGCCAACATGGCTTCGGGCCTGACCGGCGGCATGGGCGGCTGCGCCATGATTGGCCAAACGATGGTGAACCTGGAGTCGCGGGGGCGCGGGCGGCTTTCGGGCGTGGTGGCGGCTGGGGCGCTAGCGCTATTTGTGGTGGTGGGCTCGGGGCTGATTGAGCGGCTGCCGCTGGCGGCGCTGGTGGGCGTGATGTTCACGGTGGTTATTGCCACTTTCGAGTGGGCCAGCCTGCGCATTTTGCGCCGCATGCCGCTGGCCGACGTGCTAGTGATGCTGCTGGTAACGCTCGTGACGGCCATCTCGCAAAACCTGGCCCTGGCCGTGCTGCTGGGCGTGGTGGTGTCGGCGCTGGTATTTGCCTGGGAAAACGCCAAGCGCATCCGCGCTCGCAAGCACACCGATGCCACGGGCGTGAAGCACTACGAAATTTACGGCCCGCTCTTTTTCGGCTCGGCCCAGGCTTTTGCCGAGAAGTTCGACGTGCAAACCGACCCCACCGAGGTAGTCGTGGACTTTAGCGAAAGCCGGGTGGCCGATATGTCGGGCATCGACGCGCTGCACAAGCTCACCGAGCGCTACCAGCGCCTGGGCAAGACCCTGCACCTGCGCCACCTCAGCCCCGACTGCCGCCGCCTACTCCAGCAAGCCGGCTCGCTGGTCGAAGTCAACATCCAAGACCCCGAGTACCTGGTGGCGGATGTCTGAACCGCAGATTTAACGGATTCAACGGATTTCGCAGGTTCTGATGGCGGTCAGACTCGGGTTAGGCTATAGAAAAAGGGCCTCCAGCATTAGCTGGAGGCCCTTTTAATTCAGGTTGCCCTAGGGCACCTCGGCGGCTTGAAGGCCCTATGCCGCTTCCTCCGTTGAGGCGAACTCTATACGCACCTCGGCAAAGCTTGCGCTCACCTGCACGGCGGGGGCGACCACGGTGGTTTCGGTGGCGGGATACTCGGCAGCGGCAGCCGGCTGGCCATCGGCGGTTACGGCACCTAGGGTGCTGGGCAGGCCGTGCAGCACCACGCGGTAGGTGGCGTAGCTAGGCTGGTAGTCGCCCTCGGTGTGCTGGCTAATGGTTAGGCTAGCGGCATCGCCCTGCACCGTGAAGCGGCGCACGGTTTTCTGGCCCTGCTGGTAGGCGTAGCCCTCGCCGCCGTCGTCGTAAAGCACGCTTTCGAGGTGGCCGTTGGTGTAGTACACGTGCAGGGTCAGCTCTTCCACTACCTTTTCGCCAACGTACTGCATGATGGGCTGCATGGGCACCACGGCCCCAGCTTTCACAAACAGCGGGATGCGGGTGAGGTCGGCGGCGGCCCAGGTTTCCTGCCCACCACTGCGGGCCTCGTCGGTCCAGAAGTAGTACCACTCACCCCGGGGCAGGTACATCCAGCGCCCATCTACGCCGGCCTGGGTGATGGGGCACACCAGCAGGTTATCGCCGAGGCTGAACTCGGCCATGCGCAGGTAGGTTTCGGGGTCGTTCTGGTCGAGGAAGGTGAGCGGGCGCAGCATGGGCGTACCCTGATTCACATACTGCCAGAAGGTAGTATACACGTAGGGCAACAGCTTGTAGCGCAACTCGATAAAGTGCCGCGCCAGGCTCGTGAACGGCTCGCCGAAGCTCCAAGGCTCCTGGTCGCCGTGGTCGCCCGAGCTGTGCGTGCGGAAGAACGGGTGGAAGGCCCCTAGGGCAATCCAGCGGCTGTACAGCTCGCCGCTGGGCGTATCGATAAAGCCACCAATATCCGAGCCTATGAAGCTGAAGCCACTGATGCTCAGGCGCTGGCACTGAATGTTGGCTAGCCATAGGTGGTCCCAGCTGGCGATGTTGTCGCCGGTCCAGCCCGAGGAGTAGCGCTGGCCGCCGCTGTAGGTGCTGCGCGTGATGGTGAAGGGCCGGTTGGGGTAGCTGAAGCGCTTCACGCCCTCGTTGGTAGCACGCGCCATTTGCATGCCGTAAATGTTGTGCGCCTTGCGGTGCGAGCCCGGCTGCCCGTCGTAGCCGAAGCGCACATCATCGGGGAACGTGCCCTTCTCGAATACAGCTGGCTCGTTCATGTCGTTCCACACGCCGCGTACGCCGGTATCTTGAATCAGGCCCTTGAACAGGCCCGCCCACCACTCGCGCACCTCGGGCCGCGTGTAGTCGGGGAAGGTGCACAGGCCGGGCCACACCGAGCCGCGCATCAGCGGGCCATCGGCGCGGCGGCAGAAGTAGTCATTCTCCAGCCCCTCGCGGAACACCGAGTAATTCGGGTCCATTTTGATGCCGGGGTCGATGATAACCACCGTTTTAAAACCGTCGGCGGCCAGCTCGTCCACCATGCGCTTAGGCTCGGGGAAGTGCTGGGGGTGCCAGGTAAAGCAGCGGTAGCCATCCATGTAGTCGATGTCCAGATACATGGCATCGCACGGAATCTGGCGCTCGCGCAGGCCCTGGGCCACCGCCTTCACGTTGCTCTCGGGGAAGTAGCTCCACTTGCACTGCTGGTACCCTAGGGTCCAGAGCGGGGGCAGCTCGGGCGGGCAAGTCAGCAAGGTGTATTCCTGGCTGACTTCGAGCAACGTGGGGCCGTAGATGAAATAGTAATTCATCTCGCCACCCTCGGCCCAGAAGCTGGTCACATCGGCCCGCTCGGCGGCGAAGTCGAAGAAAGCCTTAAACGTATTATCGAAGAAAATGCCGTGCGCCGTGCGCTGGTGCAGCACCTGGAAGAACGGGATGTTCTTGTAGAGCGGGTCAGAGCCCTTCTCGTAGCCGTAGGTGTCGGAGCCCCAGTTGAGGAAGCGCTGGCCACGCAGGTTCATGTTGGCGGGCTTATCGCCGAGGCCATAGTAGCACACGCCGCTCGGCACCTGGTGGCTCATCTTCACGATGTCGTTGCCCGACTCGTAGTCGTACTGCCAATGAAAGCCCTTCTCGTCGGCACTCAGGATGTTGCCCGAGCGGTCGAGCACCCGCGTACGCAGCGAGTCTTTCCACACGATGCAAATAAGCCGGCCGGTGGTAATACGGTAGTGGTCAGGCTTTTCCTTAAACTCTAGAAAGGAAGGTACGGCGGGCCTCGTGGTGTGGTGCTCATCCGTACCCGGCACGGCGTAGCTGAAATCGGGTTCGGCCGGGGCGCCCGGCGTGAGGTAGCGGAAGCGCAGAATTTTGTCGCTCAGCACGTGCAGCAGCAGCCGCGAATTATTTTCAGTGTAGAAAGTAAAAAGGTGGTCGTGGGTTTGCTCGGCGTGGCGTACCGCGCCGGGTAGTTGCTCCTGGCGGCCTTGGGTAGCCAGGTCATTCAGCATGTAATTGTTCTCTTGAACAGAAACGTTGGCCATATAATTAGATAAAGTAGAACGAAGGCAAGAAGAAGGGAAGTAGCGCCTTTTCATCAAGCGTACAAGCGCGGGCATTGGTCTGCAAGATACCTTTTGCGGGCGCTTCGCCTAGTTTCAATTCGCTGAATAGCCGCAAACCATTCGGGAAATGCCTACTTGGCTTGTACGAATAGTCGGCCTGGGCAGACGACTGCTATGCCAGCACTTAGGGAGTACACTGCCGAGGTAATAGCAATTATTTTTTGGATAAAACGGTGAATCTGCCTGGCTTACTGCCGTTATTCGCGGCCAATCCATCCCGTGTCTATGTCCGATGCTGCTCTTTCCGTGCTGGTGCTGGCCTGGGATGAGGCTGCCCCAGCCATTCGCACGGTCGTAGCCGCCGCGCCCGCAGTAGGCTCGTTGCTGGTGCTTTTGCCGCCACAGCCCCCTGCTCCGCCAGTAGCTACCCCTCCCCCACCGCCCGCACCTTCGGGGGACACTGCGGCAACTCCAGTCCCCGAGGCTCCAGTTGCCACAGCGGCCCTAGAACCATCAAAAGCTACCACTAGCTCAGTTACTTCTGAATCGGCAACAACCACCAGGCTCCCCGAAGTAGCCCCTAGGGTTGCTACCGCAGCCGAAGCCTCAGACGCTGCTTCACCATTGCCCGCGCTATCCGTGCCACTGGCAGCAGCTACGCGGCCAAAAGCGGGGCAGAATCCGGTGCCACAGCCGGCCTCTTCGCAGGCCGTACGGCTGCTGCGCTTGGCCGATAATCCGCTGGCGCTGCTCGAGCGCACCGGTAGCTTTCGGGTGCCTGCTGCGCCCTATTTGGGTGCCACTCCAGCTTCGCCGGCACAAGCCGAAACCAGTGTGGCCGCTGAGTCGGCTGCCCTTTCAGTGCCAGCAACTCAAGAGCAGGAGCCAGGCATCCAGGAAATTGCCCCTGCGCCCAGCCCGACGCTTACTGAGCCAGCGGCCCCCCTAGGGCCTGCAGAAGCAGCCGAGCTGCTGGCCGCTCCAAGTGCACCCGCTTCGGATGAGGCTGCTAGCCCCACCAGTGAAAGCACTAGTGCTGAAGTTCCTGCGTCAGGCTCACCGGAGCCGGCAGGCGATGGCGACGTGCCCGCTTTGGCTGATGCTGCTTTCCGAGCCGAGGAGATTCTAGACCCCGACCCGATGCAGGAGTTGCAGGCGGCAGCGCTAGCCCCACCCGCCGCCACGCCAGCCGACTCGCCCATTCTGCGCGATGCGCCGCCCGCTACTTACGGTCCGTTTGGCCTGCGCATTCCAGAGCGCCTGCCGGTGCTGGACGACCCAACCCCGCCGCCCGTCCGGGCTCTCGAGCCCGACGAGGAAGAGTTGTTGCCCAACGAGCTTACCCCCGTGGCCGCACCCTACAGCGCGCCCGACCTCAATACCCAGGTTATTCGCTATGCCCGGCAGGCCGTGCAGGCAGCGCTAGCCGAGGGGCCTTTCGACACGATATACGCGCCGGCCTGGCCCACTTGGCTGGCCGCGCTTGAGCTGCGCCAACGCTCGGGCCGCCCGCTAGTGCTGCACCTTACATCCCTGTCGGCCGGTCGCCAGTCGGCCGATACCGCCGCTGGCTGGCCGGCCGAGATTCAGCGCCAGGCCTTACGCCAAGCCGATTTGGTACTTGTGGAAACTTATTCCCTGGCGCGCCGCCTGCGCCGGGAGCTAGGATTAGCCACCAGCACGGTGCGCGTAGTGCCCGCGGGCAACGCGGCGGCCATCGCCCGCTCCCTGCGCCGCGCTCGTCGGGCCTAGGTACCCGAACTTTGCGTAGTGAACCGCACCAGCGCGGTCTGCGCCTAGTTTTATGGAATTTGAACACGAGTTTGATGCCACCCTCGAAAACGAGGCCGGCCAGCCAAGCATTTTTATAGTAGTGCCCTTCTCCGTAGCGGAGGCCTATGGCACCAAGGGCACGCTGCCCGTGCGCACCACCCTCGACGGCTTTCCCTACCGCGGCACCCTCGAGCCCATCGGCGAGGGCTACCACGCCCTAGAGGTACCCAAGGAAGTACGCCGCGCCGTAGGCAAAACCCTCGGCGACGTGCTACATGTTGCGCTCAGCCACGACACGGAGCCGCGCCTGGCCGAGCTGCCGACCGACCTGGTCGAGGCCTTGCTGCAGCAGCCCGCCGCGCAGCAGTTTTTGCAGTCGCTACCCTACACCGACCAGCGCGACTATGCCCGCTGGCTGCAGGGAGCCAAAACCCCCGACGTGCGCGCCAAGCGCTTACAAGAAACGCTGTATCGGCTAGGACAGGGCTTAAAACGGGCCTAGGCCCCAACTGCTCACTTTTGCCCGCCCGGTTTCTCGTAAGCCTATAAAACCCCTACGCCGTTGGACCTACTGCCGCCTAAATACACCCGCTATTCTTTCCGCCTGCTGCGGCCCATGCTACGCGCCGAGCAAACGCCTACGGCACTTTTCCTAGTGCGGTGGATTGGCATTTGCAGCGTGGTGGGCATTCTGGCGGGCTCGGCGTCAGCCTTGTTCATCGTGTCGCTCAACTGGGTGACGCACACCCGCGAGGCACATCCGGCCCTGATAGCCGGGCTGCCGCTGGCGGGGCTACTCATCGGGCTGGTGTACCATTACCTGGGGCGCGACTCAGTGCGCGGCAACAACCTGCTGCTCGACGAAATACACTCGCCTAGGGGGGTTATTTCGCCGCGCATCGTGCCGCTGGTGCTGGGTAGCACGCTGCTCACGCACCTGGTGGGCGGCTCGGTGGGCCGCGAAGGCACGGCCGTGCAAATGGGCGGTGGCTTGGCCGACCAGCTCACCCGTATTTTCAACATTAAGGCTCACGAGCGGCAGTTGCTGCTCATTGCGGGCGTCAGCGCTGGCTTTGCCTCGGTGTTTGGCACGCCGGTGGCCGGGGCCGTGTTCGGCATCGAGGTAGTTGTGATTGGCTCGGTAAGCTACTCGGCGCTAGTGCCCAGCGTGCTAGCGGCCGTAAGTGCCGCCTGGGTCACCAAGGCCTGGGGCATTCACTACGAGGTGTTCCCAGTGCTAGAGGCGCCCCCGTTCGACCCACTGAAGCTGCTGCTGACGGTGGGCTGCGGCGCGCTGTTTGGCCTCACGGCGCGCAGTTTTGCCATTGCTACCCACTGGGTGCAGCACCAGTTTGGGCGGGTGCCGTGGCCGCCGCTGCGGCCCGTTATCGGTGGGCTGCTGCTGGTAATGGGTATCTTATTGCTGGGCACGCAGTACATCGGCCTGGGCGATGCTACCATTAAGGCGGCCAGCCAAGTGCCGCAAGCGCCCTACGTTTTCTTGCTCAAAATTGCCTTTACCGCGCTCACGCTGGGCTGCGGCTTTAAAGGTGGCGAGGTGACGCCGCTGTTTTTTATCGGGGCTACCCTAGGGAGCGCGCTGGCGCCCATGGTGCCGCTGCCGCTGGCCTTGCTGGCGGCCATGGGTTTCATTGCTATCTTGGCCGGCGCGGCCAACACGCCCATTGCCTGCACGCTGCTGGGGGTCGAGTTGTTCGGCTCGCACGCGGGGGCCTACTTTCTGGTAGCGTGCGTAGTGGCCTACCTCACCTCAGGCCACCAGGGCATTTATTCTTCGCAACTCATCGGCCAGGCTAAGCACGTGCGCTTCGACAGCGAGCAGGGCCATACCCTCGACGAGGTGCCGCAGCACCGCCAGCGGCGCCGCCACCCAGTGCACGGTGCGGAATAAGCGTGGTTGCTAGCTGTCAGTTAAACTTGACCAACAGCTAGCAACCAACGCTTACCCTTTTGCCAGCACCAGCGCTACCCGGCTGGGCACGTATAGGTTGAGGCGCGGGGTATCGGGGGTGCCGCCCCCCCCTAGGGTATCGTACACAATGGACTCGTCCAGGCGGTTGAAACCGCCGAATTCGCTGCGGTCGGTTTGCAGCACCAAGCGGTAGCGGCCGGCCGTGGGCACCGGAATGCTGTAGTCGGCAAAGCTTTCGTGCGGATTGAAGCTGAACACGAACACCAGCCCCGCGCGGCAGAAGGCAATGACTTTGTTGCCGTGGTCAATGTTGAGCACTTGCGCGGCGCCCTTTATAAGCAGTTGCCGCTCGCGGGTCAGGGCCAGCATGGCTTTGTCGAAGGCCAGCAGCTGCGAGTAGCGCAGGTCGGGGTTGTCGGCTAGGCTCCACTGGCGGCGGGCGAAGTGGTAGCTCCAGTCGTTGCCAGCACGCGGAAAGTCTACCCACTCGGGGTGACCAAACTCGTTGCCAATGAAGGCTAGGTAAGCTTCGCCTCCGGCCGCGATGGTAATAAGGCGGATGAGCTTGTGCAGCGCCGTGGCCCGGGCGGCCTGGTCGTCGCCGTCGAGCACACCCATGTGGGTGTAAATGGCTGCATCGTAGAGCCAGTGGGCCAGCGTTTTGTCGCCCACCAGGGCTTGGTCGTGGCTTTCGGCGTAGGCCACGGTTTTCTCGCCGGCGCGGCGGTTGGTCAGCTGGTACCACAGCTCACCCAGGTCCCAGTCTTCGTCGCGCTTGTGCTTGAGGGTCTTTATCCAGAAATCGGGCAATCCCATCCCTAGGCGGTAGTCGAAGCCCACGCCCCCGTCGGCGATGGGGCGGCACAGCCCAGGCAGCCCGCTCATATCCTCGGCAATAAGCAGGGCCGACTTTTTGAGTTCGCGTACCAGCGTACTCGCCAGCATCAGATACAAGATGGCATCATCATCGGCCGCTGGCCCAAAGTAGTCATCGTAGCCGTTGAAAGCGTGGCCCTCGCCGTGGTGATGGTAGAGCATCGACGTAACGCCATCAAACCGGAAGCCATCGAAGTGAAACTCCTCCAGCCAGTAGCGCAGGTTGCTGAGCAGAAACTGCTGCACTTCGGGCCGCCCATAGTCAAACAACTTCGAGTCCCAACCGGGATGGTTGCCACGCTCGCCCTTGTGGAAGTACAAGTTGCCCGAGCCGTCGAAATCGGCCAGGCCCTCGGCCTCGTTTTTCACGGCGTGCGAGTGCACCAAGTCGAGCAGCACCACGAGGCCGCGCCGGTGGGCTTCGTTCACCAAATACTTCAGGTCCTCGGGCGTGCCAAAACGCGAGCTAGGCGCGAAGAAATTGGCCACGTGATAGCCAAACGAGCCGTAGTACGGGTGCTCCAGCACGGCCATTAGCTGCACCGCGTTGTAGCCCTCGGCTTGGATGCGTGGCAAAATCAGGTCGGCAAATTCGCGGTAGGTGCCCACGCGGCCTTCTTCCTGGGCCATGCCCACGTGCGCCTCGTAGATGAGCGGCTGGCCCTTCGTAGCGTTGGCTACGCGAAAAGCCTGGTCAGTCCAGACGAATGGTGCCTCGGGCACCCATACCTGCGCCGAAAAGTCGTTGGTTTCGGGGTCTTGCACGGCGCGGCGCAGGTAGGCCGGCAGACGGTCTTTGCCCTGGCCATTGGCTGTCACGTGCAGCTTGTAGCGCGAGCCGGCCGCCGGCCGCCGGCCATGCTCGTCGTCGGGCACGAAGCCTTCCCACACGCCGGTAGCTTCGTCTTTAGTCAGTACATCCGCCTCGCGGTTCCAGTAGTTAAAGTCGCCCACCAGGCTCAGGCGCTCGGCGCCGGGCGCCCACTCGCGCACCACCGTGCCGCGCCGCTTGGGGTCGTAGTGCAGCCCTAGGCGCTGGTGCGCAGTGGCAAACTTTACTAGCGACCCGTACTGCTGCGCTATCTCGGCCACGCGCTCGCGCAGCCGCTGCTGGCGCTGCAGCAAGATTGGCTCGAAAGGCTGCAGCCAGCCGTCTTCTTTCGTGAGGGCGAGGGTGGGCGTCGGAGTCAGCGTTTCGGAGGCCATATAGGAGTGAGGAAAAGGTGCAGCGCCAAAGGTAACAGGCAGTGGCAACGCCAGCTTTCCGGCGCTACTTTGCACTATGCAAACTTCTATACGGACTTTTCTCAGCACCGTCGCCCTTGCCGCTTGCCTCACCCCAGCCTTAGCCCAGGTGGCTGCTGTGCGCGACCAGTTGCCGCCCGCTGCTGCGCCGGTAGTGGCCCCGCATGCCATGGTGGTGTCGGCGCACCCCGCTGCCTCGCGGGTGGGCGTAGAGGTGCTCAAGCAGGGCGGCAACGCCTACGACGCGGCCGTGGCCGTGCAATTCGCGCTGGCCGTGGTGCTGCCAGTAGCTGGCAATATTGGGGGGGGCGGCTTCATCGTGTACCGCGACCACGCAGGCCCAGCTGGCACCCTCGACTTCCGCGAAACGGCCCCCGCTGCGGCCAGCCGCGATATGTACTTGGATAAAAGCGGCAATGTGGTGCCCAATCTCAGCACCTACGGCCCGCTGTCGGTGGGCACGCCGGGCACCGTAGCTGGCATGGAGGCGCTGCACAAAAAACTGGGCAAGCTACCCTGGGCGCAGCTCGTAGCCCCGGCCGTGCGCCTGGCCCGCCTAGGGGTAGCCCCCACCGAGAAGGAAGCCGCTGGTCTCAACCGCACCCGCGACAGCTTTGTGCAGTACAATTCTAGCTCTTCGCCCGCTTTCGTGCGCCCTAGCCCCTGGCAAAAGGGCGACACCTTGAAGCAGCCCGAGCTAGCCGCTACCCTGCAGCGCATCCAGGACCAGGGCCGCGCCGGCTTCTACCAGGGCCGCACCGCCGAGCTACTGCTGGCCCAGCTAAAGCAAGGCGGCGGCCTCATCACCCAAGCCGACCTCGACGGCTACCAGCCTAAGTGGCGCGACCCACTGCGCGGCCAGTACCGCGGCTACGAGGTTATCACCATGCCCCCGCCCAGCAGCGGCGGCATCGCCTTGCTGCAAATGCTGCAAATGCTAGAGCCTTACAACCTAGCCAAGCTCGGCTACCACACGCCCGCCGCCGTAGCTGCCATCACCGAGGCCGCGCGCCGCGCCTACGCCGACCGCGCCACCTACCTCGGCGACCCCGACTTTGGCCGGGTGCCGGTGGCGCAGCTGCTAGACAAGAGCTACAATAAGCAGCGCGCCAGCACCATCCTAGCCAGCGGCCAAGCCACCCCCAGCGCCCAAGTAAGCGCTGGCCCCAACCTGCCCCGCTACGAAAGCGACCAAACCACCCACTACGACATCGTGGATGCCCTAGGCAACGCCGTAAGCTGCACCACCACGCTCAACGGCGCCTACGGCAGCAAAGTGGTGGTGGCCGGCGCCGGCTTCCTACTCAATAACGAGATGGACGACTTCAGCTCGAAGGCTGGCGTGCCCAACATGTACGGCTTGGTAGGCGGCGCTGCCAACGCCATTGCCCCCGGCAAGCGCATGCTCAGCAGCATGACGCCCAGCATTCTCACCCGCAATGGCAAGCTGGTGCTCGTCACGGGCTCGCCGGGCGGCAGCACCATCATTACCACCGTGCTCCAGTCCATCCTCAACGTGGTGGACTATGGCGCCACTGCCGAGCAAGCCACTGCTGCCCCGCGTCTGCACCACCAATGGCTGCCCGACCAGCTCGATGTAGAAGCCGGCGCCCTCACGCCCGCCGCCGAACAAGGCTTGCAGCAGCGCGGCTTCAATCCCAAGCCCCGCGCCGCCTGGGGCCGCCTCGACCTTATTAAGGTGCTGCCCAATGGTCGTCTCGAAGGCGGGGCCGACCCTAGGGGCGACGATACGGCCCTAGGGTACTAACGGAAAACCCTAGGTTGTTCGGCTCAGCGGTAGGGCTTGTTAATCCCCTCGCAACGCCGTACCTTTGCAGCTGAAATAAGTATTCTATCTGAAAAGAGGGGACGCGCAGTCCCCTCTTTTTTTGCTCTTTGCCCGTCCATTATGGCCAAATTTGACCGCCACCAGATTCAGCAGTTACTCGCCGAAGCCATCGGCGATACCGAGCTGTTCGTGGTAGGCCTCACCGTGTCTGATGCAGTGCTGCCCAAGATTACCGTCGTGCTCGATGGCCCCTCCGGCCTAGGCATCGACGAAATTGCTACTATCACGCGCCGCCTTAACCGCGCCATGGAAACTACCTACGGCGAGGACGCTGCCTATTCGCTTGAGGTAACCTCGCCCGGCGCCGACCAGCCCCTCACCGACCCTAGGCAGTATCCGCGCCACGTGGGTCGCTCGCTGCACCTCAAGCTGCAAGACGGCACCGAGCACACTGGCCCGCTAGTGAATGTGCTACCCGAAGGATTGGAAATCACGCCCGTTGTGAAAGTAAAAACGCGTAAAGTCACTCAGCCTGCCGTTGTCATTCCGTACGGGGACATAAAGGAGGCGAAAGTTGTTATATCTTTTAAGTAACTCTCTGTCATTGCCCTGGCGAAGCTCTCGCTAGGGCAGGCATTTTTTGCTAGTTTTTTATTTCCCTTTTTCTCATGGCCAAAAAAGCTGCCCCTAACCCACAAGAGGTTGCCGCTGTTGCGGCCGAGCTAAACGCTCGGATGCTCATTGAGAACTTCCAGGAGTTTACCAAGAGCCGCAACATCGACCGGCCTACCATGATGTCCATTTTGGACGACGTGTTTCGGACGATGATTCGCAAGAAGTACGAGGACGACTCCAACTTTGACGTTATCGTGTACCCCGACAACGGCGACCTTGAAATCTGGCGCAACCGCGAGATTGTGGACGACGACTCGGAGGACATCTGGGATTTCGACAAAATTCCTCTCAACGAAGCGCAGAAAATTGAGCCTGATTTTGAAGTGGGCGAATCGGTTGCCGAGCCCATCAAGATTGAAGACTTCGGCCGCCGTGCCGTGCTGCTAGCCCGTCAGACGCTCATTCAGCGCGTTAAGGACATGGAGCGCGACAATCTCTACCAGAAATACAAAGACCTGGTGGGCGAAATCATTACCGGCGAAGTATACCAGGTGTGGAGCCGCGAGGCCCTCATCCTCGATAAGGATGAGAACGAGCTGGTACTGCCCAAGAGCGAGCAAATCCCGAAGGACCGTTACCGCAAGGGCGATACTGTACGGGCTGTCGTGCACCGCGTAGATGTAGTAAATGGCACCCCCAAGGTTATCCTAAGCCGAGCTGCTCCCGCCTTTTTGGAGCGTCTGTTCGAGCAGGAAGTACCTGAGATTTATGATGGCCTTATCACCATCAAGAATGTGGTGCGTGAGCCCGGCGAACGTGCCAAGGTAGCCGTAGAAAGCTACGACGAACGCATCGACCCAGTAGGTGCCTGCGTAGGGATGAAAGGCAGCCGCATTCATCCGGTAGTGCGCGAGCTGATGAACGAGAATATTGACATCATCAATTACACCGATAACCTGGAGCTATTCATTTCCCGCGCCTTGTCGCCGGCTAAAGTAGGCTCCATGAAAATCAGTGAACAAACTGGCCGGGTTTCCGTGTTCATGAAGCCCGACCAGGTGAGCCTAGCCATCGGCCGGGGCGGCGCTAACATTAAGTTGGCTTCGCGACTGGTAGGTATGGAAATCGACGTATTCCGCGAGGCCATCGATTACGAAGAGGACATTGCGCTGGAAGAATTCAGCGACGAAATCGAGCCTTGGATTATCTCCGAGCTGAAGAAGATTGGCCTCGACACCGGTCGCGCTGTGCTGGCTGTAAAGAAAGACGACATCGTGCGCCGCACAGAGCTAGAAGAAGAAACAGTGGATGACGTATACCGCGTTATCCGCCAAGAATTTGCCGACGACGAAGACCTGCCCAACGAAGAGGCTAGCTCCGCCGCCACCGACAACGCCCCCGCCGCCCAATGAGCGGCGGGGCACTCCGCCAGTACATAAGGTAGTAAATCGGGCTAATTGGCCGGTTTACTGCCTACTGGCCCGATTTACACGTTACCTTTGTATTCCAGAACGTTCGTTCGCAACTACTTTAAATGGCGGAAGCAACCCCCAAACGGCTTCTTCAGGCGGCCAAAGACCTGAATATCGCAATGGACCGGGCGGTCGAAACCCTGGCCCGCAAGGGCATTGTGGTCGAGAGCAAGCCCACTACAAAGCTTACCGGCGAGCAGGTAGCTTTGCTGGAAAAAGAATTTGCCGCCTCGGCACAAGACAAGCAACAAGCTGAGCGTCATACGCAAGCTCGTCGCCAAAATGAATTGAACGCGCAGGCACAAGCTGCTGCTGCGCGTCCAGTCCCAGTTACGCCCAAGCCTCAACCAGCGGCCCCAGCACCAGCCGTAGCAGCCCCAGTGGCTGCTGCACCTGTGGCAGAGCCTCCAGTAGCTACAGCTACGCCGCCGGCCCCAGAGCCGGTAGTTAGTGCGCCTGCCGAAGCACCAGCCGCGGAAGTTACTCGCACGCCTGGCCTGAAGGTACTTGGTAAAATCGAGCTTGACAGCAAAGGCCGAGTGGTGCGCCCAGCTACGCCATCAGCTCCCGCTGCCCCGGTTGCGCAGCCCAAAGCCCCTGAGGCACCAAAGCCTCGACCTGTAGAAGTTGTCGCTAAGCCAGTTGTTCCGGCCCCTGCACCAACCCCTGTTGCTGCAGCTCCCGTCGCCGCTCCCGAGCCAGTAGCTCCTGCAGCACCTGTGGCTGCTTCCGCACCAGCCCCTGCCCCTACTCCAAAAGTAGAACAGGTGAAAGCAGAGCCAGCGCCAGTTGCACCGGTACCAGCACCGGCAGCCCCCGCGGCGCCTGCACCAGTAGTAGCTGCAGTTGCTCCGGCCGCACAACAGCCCGACGCTCCGGCAGCTGAAGACAGCACAATTGTGGCTAAGGCTGACCAGTTGAAAGGCCTAACGGTGTTGGGTAAAATTCAACTACCGGTTGACAACAGCCGCCGTGGTCCTGGCGGCCGTGGCCCGCGCCCAGTGGCTTCATCCGACGTTCGTAAGAGCGGGATAAATAATGCTAACCAGAAAAAGCGTCAACGGCTGCCCGTACCTGGTCAGCCTAACGCTAATGCCGGCGGTAACACCGGTACCGGTCAGCAAGGTGGTGGCTACCAAGGCAACCGCCCTGCCGGCGGTCAGCCACAAGGAAATCGCCCACCTCAGCAAGGAGGAAATAACCGTCCCGGACAGGGCCAGGGTAACCGTCCGGGCCAAGGCAACCGTGCTCCGCAGCCTGCGCTCACTCCTGAGCAGAACGACAAGCAGATTCAAGAACAAATCAAGGCCACGCTGGCTAAGCTCAGCGGTGGCAAGAGCAGCGCTGCAGCCAACCGTGCCAAGTACCGCCGCGACAAGCGTGGTATGGCGGCCGAAGAGCGCGAAGCCCTGCGTCTGCAGAACGAACAAGAGGCTAAAACCCTCAAGCTTACCGAGTTCATTTCGGCCAACGACCTCGCATCGCTAATGGATGTGAACGTGAACGAAGTAATTCGCGTGTGCTTGGGGATGGGGATGTTCGTTTCCATCAACCAGCGCTTGGATGCGGAGGCTATCACGGTTATCGCCGACGAGTTTGGCTACGATGTGGAGTTCCTCTCAGCCGAGCAGGAAGATGATAGCATCGACATAAACGATGCCGACGAAGACCTACAGCCGCGGGCTCCTATCGTGACCATCATGGGCCACGTCGACCACGGCAAAACTTCGTTGCTTGACTACATCCGTAGCGCTAGCGTAGCGAAGGGTGAGGCTGGCGGCATTACGCAGCACATTGGTGCTTACGAGGTTAAAACGAAGAGCGGCAACCCTATCACTTTCCTTGATACGCCTGGTCACGAAGCCTTTACGGCTATGCGTGCCCGTGGCGCCAAGGTGACGGACATTGCCATCATCGTAGTAGCAGCCGACGACTCGGTGATGCCGCAAACCAAGGAAGCCATCAACCACGCACAAGCTGCTGGTGTGCCTATCATCATTGCCCTCAACAAGATTGATAAGCCCACTGCTAATCCTGAAAAGATTCGCGAGGAGCTTTCTCAGATCAATGTGCTGGTTGAAGAATGGGGTGGCAAATACCAAAGCCAAGAGGTATCGGCGAAGTCGGGCCTAGGGGTGGAGGAGCTACTTGAGAAGGTTCTGCTGGAAGCTGAATTGCTAGAGCTGAAAGCCAACCCTGACCGTAATGCTATCGGTACAGTTATCGAAGCCGAGCTTGATAAGGGCCGTGGCTATGTAACGACGGTGCTCGTGCAAACCGGTACGCTCAACGTGGGTGATGTAGTGCTGGCTGGCCCGCACTATGGCCGCGTACGCGCCATGACCGACTACCGGGGCAAGAAGAAGAAGGAAGCGGGTCCCGCTACCCCGGTGCAGGTCCTAGGCCTCACGGGTGCTCCGCAGGCTGGCGACCGTATTCAGGTGATGGAAAGCGAGTGCGAAGCCCGCGAACTAGCTACCCAGCGCCAGCAGCTGGCCCGCGAGCAAAGCATCCGGACCCGCAAGCACATTACGCTTGATGAAATTGGCCGCCGCCTGGCTATTGGCTCATTTAAAGAGCTGAATATCTTGGTGAAAGGTGACGTGGACGGTTCGGTAGAAGCTCTTTCTGACTCGTTGCTGAAACTAAGCACGCCGGAAGTGAAAGTGAACATCCTGAGCAAAGGGGTGGGCGCTATTTCGGAAAGCGACGTGCTACTAGCTTCCGCTTCCGATGCCATCATCATCGGTTTCCAAGTGCGGCCTTCGCAAAGTGCCCGCCGCTTGGCCGAGCAGGAGCAAATTGACATCCGTCTCTATAGCATCATTTACAACGCCATCAACGAAGTAAAAGACGCGATGGAAGGCATGCTTGCCCCTACTCTCCAAGAGATAGTGGTAGCCAATGCCGAAGTACGTCAAGTATTCAACATTACCAAGGTGGGCACCATCGCCGGCTGTATGGTCACAGATGGCAGCTTCGTCCGCAAAACCAAGGTGCGCGTTGTTCGCAACGGCATCGTACAGTACACGGGCGATATTCAAGACCTCAAGCGCTTTAAGGACGATGTGTCGGAAGTGCGTCAAGGTTACGAGTGCGGTATTTCTATCAAAGGCTTCAACGACCTGCAAGAGGGCGATAACATTGAGGGCTTTGAAGAACAAGAAATCAAGCGCAAGCTGTAATCACATTCGGCTTAAGGCTGTAATTATCTAGAACTAAAAAGGCCGCTCAATAGAGCGGCCTTTTTAGTTTGTAGCGTGCTACACTTTAGCAGCTAGAGTCGCCACTAGAAAAACAGGAACTTGTGCTTGCGGGTACTGCCGTGATTGTGCTTTAGTGGCTCACCAGTAGTGCGAGCGCCCATCAGCACGCGGCGGGTAGTACCTTTCTGCTGCTCCTGGCCTCGCAGCTCACGGTACTTGCGGACGGTGAACCCACCTGCGGTATTATCCTGTGAACGAGCCGGACCGCTACGCTCCATTCCGAAAGTAGTGTTGCCGGTTCGAGCCTCCATAATCTGCAGTTGCTGGTCGCGAGCAGCCTCCTCAGGGCTCATTTGCTGCTGGCGGCGAGTTCGTGCGGCATCAACCGGCAGCTTAGGAGCAGGCTTAGTTGCCCCCGTACGGGGCTGCGTTGGAAAATCGGGCGCAGTGGTTTGGGCTTGGGCAGGGGTAGCCAAGCACCCTAGGGCCGTGATAGATAGTATCGTTAGAGCAAGAAACTGTTTCACGCGAGAGCTTGATAAATAAACTGTACTGTACACACCACTACTTCTAAGTAGCAGCCACCTGCCTTTGTGAGGCGCAGCTTCAGCGAAATTTCGTATGCATCTTACAACTAGTAGCCATTAAAAATAATGCCTGGCCCGAAAACAACTTTCAAGCCAGGCACAAGGCTAGGTTCCACAAGGGGACTAAGCACGCGCACGAAGGGAGTCGCGAATCTGTGTCAGAAGTATTTCTTCTTTGGATGGGACTGGGTCACTTACAACAGCTACTGGCTCAGGTTTCTTCTTTATACTATTAGCTCCTTTCACAATTAAGAAAACGATCAAAGCGATGATGAAGAAGTTGAGTACCGCGCTAATGAACAAACCTAGCTTCATAGGCCCCAGCATAATGTGCTCGTAACCTCCCCCTAGTTTGCCAGTAGCTAAGCCCACAACGGGCATAATAACATCGTCGGTAAGCGACGACACAATTTTGCCGAACGCGGCGCCAATGATAACGCCCACGGCGAGGTCGAGTACGTTGCCTTTGGAAATGAACTCTTTGAATTCAGAAATAACACTCATGAGCGTGAAAAGTGAAAGGTAAGAGACTGAAATGGGTATTTGGTGCCAGGTAAGACAGGCTAGTGTAAATATTGCACTTTAAGTGTAAGAACCTGTAACGCTCTCATACTTAATAAAACATAGCTTATACATCGCCCCCATAAATGGGCAAATAGGATGCCTATGGCTAAGCTTAATACAATGGGATTCACCCTATGCCGACGGGGCGCTTTTTAGCCATACCTGTACCTTTGCGTTATTTTACCACAAGCTCTAGTCACTTTTTCATGGCCCTTCTCTTCGAAAATATCCTGTATGAGCTTGATAGTGCCACTGGCATTCTCACGCTCACTATCAACCGACCGGCCAAGCTTAATGCGTTGAATGCGGCTACTATCGCTGAGCTCGACCAAGCCATTGGGCAGGCAACAAATGATAGCCAGGTACGCGGCATCTTGCTCACGGGCAGCGGCGAGAAGGCCTTCGTAGCAGGGGCCGACATTGCCGAGCTGGCCGCCGTTACCGATGCGGCGGCGGCCCAGCGTACGGCAGCTTATGGGCAGGCGGTATTCAGGCGCTTCGAAACCAGCGCTAAGCCCATTGTGGCGGCCGTTAATGGCTTTGCCCTAGGGGGTGGCTGCGAGTTGGCCATGGCTTGCCACATCCGTATAGCGGCCGAATCCGCTCGCTTTGGCCAGCCTGAAGTAAACCTAGGGCTGCCGCCTGGCTACGGCGGCACCCAGCGCTTGGTGCAGCTAGTAGGTAAAGGCAAGGCGCTGGAACTGCTGCTTACTGCCGACCCAATTAAGGCCGATGAAGCGCTCCGCCTCGGCCTCGCTAACCACGTGGTGCCCCTGGCGCAACTGCTAGAGTTCTCAAAGCAGTTACTGCAAAAGATATTGGCGAAGGGGCCCCTAGCCGTAGGACTCACCATTGGCTGCGTAAATGCCTATTTCGAGCACGGTGGCGAGGCTGGCTTTACCGCTGAAGCCGAGGCCTTTGGCCGCGCCTTTGCTACGGCCGATTTTAAAGAAGGCACCGCCGCTTTTCTGGAGAAGCGGCCGGCAGTATTCACGGGCAAATAATATGGCGAAGGCCAGCTGGTAGCTAGCACCCTAGGGGCTGGCTACCAGCTGGCCTTCCCTTTTCACTTATGAGCATTGCGAAAAAACTAGCCTCGCAAACAGCCATTTATGGCGTTAGCAGCATTGTGGGGCGGGTGCTGAATTACTTCCTGGTACCCTTTTACACCGGCTACTTTGCGGCAGCCGATTTCGGTATCGTTACTGGTTTGTATGCGTACGTCTCTTTCCTGAACGTAATTTTTACTTACGGCCTCGAAACCACATTTTTTCGCTTCTGCAACCGGCCCGATACCGACCGTCAGGCCCTCTACAACCGCCTGCTAAGTTTATTGCTACTCAGCACCCTAGGCCTTACGCTGCTGCTGGTACTGCTGGCCCGTCCTCTGCTAGAGTTGTTGCATATTTCGGCCAGCCACCAGCTTTACGCCGTCTGGATGGCGCTAATTCTGGCGCTCGATGCACTGGCAGCGCTTCCTTTCGCTAGACTGCGGCTTGAAAATAAAGCGCGTAAGTTCGCCACCATCCGGCTGGCCAACATTCTAGTTAACGTTGGGCTAAATCTGTTCTTTATTGTGCTGTGCCCTAGCATTATGCAGGCAGCACCCGGCACAGGTTTGGCTGCGTTGCAGCCCTTCGTAGATGCCGTATACAATCCAGCCCTAGGAGTAGGCTACGTATTTTTAAGTAACCTAATTGCATCGGGGCTAACACTGTTTCTATTAGCTGGCGAGCTTCTTGATTTCCGCTTTCGCTGGCCCAAGGCAGAGTTTGTACGTCCCATTCTGGCTTACTCACTGCCGATTATGCTGATGGGTATGGCAGGCATGGTGAACGAAATGCTCGACCGTATCCTGCTGCCCGCGTGGCTGCCTGCGCATTTTTATCCAGGCCTGAGCGCCTTGGCCGCCGTGGGCGTGTACGGGGCGTGCTACAAGCTGAGTATTTTTATGCAACTCGTTATCCAGGCTTTTCGCTACGCTGCCGAGCCGTTCTTTTTCAGCCAAAGCACCGAAAAGAATTCGCCCGCCACGTTTGCGCTGGTGCTGAAATGGTTTACGCTGTGCTGCACCCTTATTTTCGTCGGTGTCAGCCTGAATTTGAGTTGGATAGGCCCGCTGTTTCTGCGGCGGCCGGTGTACCTCTCGGGGATTGGCGTAGTACCTATCTTGCTGTTGGCTAACCTTTTCTTAGGGGTATATTACAATTTGTCAGTTTGGTTTAAGCTTACTGATAAGACGTACTACGGAACGTATATCGGTGCTGCCGGGGCTGTCATAACCGTTGTACTTAATGTGCTGCTCATCCCTATTTTGGGGTATATGGGCAGCGCTTGGGCTACCCTGGCGTGCTACTTCTTCATGGCGGGCCTCTGCTGGTGGCTGGGCGAGCGGCATTTCCCAGTACCTTACCCGGTAGGACGCCTCTTGGCTTGGCTAGTAGTGGCAGCAGCACTGGTCGGCGCTGGTAACGCTGCGACTATGCACTTGGCTGGCTGGCCACGCTACGCCACGGGGATAGGAGCAACCTTATTATTTGCAGCACTGATAGCTGGTATAGAAGGCCGCCAGCTTTTACAACGCCGCCTAGCCTAAAGGCCGAAATTAAAAATCTGCGGTACCAAAAAAATACAGGTAAAAATACTTAGGCATTCTTACCTACACACCACTTTTATGACTAATGAGTGATTAAGTATAACTATGCTAATAATACTTTGTCAGCACTTTGCACACAGATTATTCATGCCTAAGGACGAAAGAAATCTCTTTCAACAAAAAATTTATATATATAAACAATTCCTTGATTCTCTAACCCAAATAGCTAAGCGCACCTCTAAGGTGTTGGTACACAAGAGACAATAAAAAAAGCGTTGGGCAGTACCCAACGCCTTTCTGAGCTATGAAAACAAACTTAGCCAACTTCCTCAAGCTCGCTTACCGCTAGGCAGCAAAGCAAGCCAAGGCTGCTAACCATTGCAAAATTGCACTACAGAAACAAAATACGAAAGCGGCCTCCGCTTATTTTGGCTAATTTCTCGGCGAAACCAGTCAAAATCTGTTCGGCTTACCGAATAAAACCGCCTAACGCCTACTCAATGAGGGTACACACGAAGTAGGCTAGGGAATAAACTAATTAACTCTTGGGTGCGTCATAGGTAAAGACCAGCCCACCACTTTCCGCGCGCCTACCCTCTTCGCTGCAGTCGTAGCGTTACCTTTGCGCAGACCACTTGGTTGTTTTTCTCGTATCTCTGTTTTTCTCACTCTACACGGGCCCGCTGCCCATTAACTATGCTACTGTCCACGCTTTTTCTATTCATAGAGCAGCCCAAGACCATCATCTTCATTGTGCTGATACTGGTGCTATTCTTCGGAGCCAAGCGCATTCCAGAGTTGATGCGGGGCCTAGGCCAAGGAGTACGGGAGTTTAAGGATGCTAGCACGGATGCTAACAAAGCGCCGCAAACGCACCAGCCCTACCAGCCTACGCAGCAGCCTTATAATGGCCAGCCCGTGCCGCCTACCAATGGCCAGCAGCCTTATACCGGCCAGCCAACCCAACCCAACGCCTATCCGCCGCAGCAGTACCCGAACGCCGCGCAGCCTAATCAGCCTGCCCCTGCCACTCGGTACGACGCAAATGGCCAGCCGATAGCTTAGTTATCAGTTACCCCTAGGGGCAACATAAGGCCGGCTAGTACCGGCCTTATTTGCTTAGTAAAATTCTACTTTGTACCTATTCAAGTCAACCATGCATTCTACCCTGCTTTTTCTTGAAGGAATAGGTGGCTCCGAAATGATTCTCATTTTGGTGGTCATCCTGATGTTTTTTGGGGCTAACAAGATTCCAGAGTTGGCTCGGGGCCTAGGCAAAGGCATTCGTGAGTTTAAGGACGCTAGCAATGAAATTCGCAACGAGTTTGAGCGGGCGGGTCAGCCAGGCTATCAGCAGCCAAACCCGCAGCATCAGCCTTATGGCCAGCAGCCGGGGCAGTATACCCAGCAGCAGTACGACAATACTTCATATGAGCAGCCACCCTACCATCCCTACCAGCCGCACCCCGAGGGCTACCAGACTCCGCCCGTAGCACCGGTCGATTATGCCGCGCAGCCGCCAGTAGCCGACTACCACCAACCATATAGCGCGCCGGGCACCGTAGTTTTGCCCGCCGACCAAGCTGCCGCCCCTCAGCACGATACGCCGCTGCCACCCAACCAGGGTGTGAACGGAGTGCCCAGCAACCGGCCACGCCTCGACCAGACACCAACCGACGTTTAGCGTTTTGAAAGCCAACTATTCTTCCCTCACGGAAATCCAGCGCGAGCTGGCGGCAGGCACCACGTCCTGCCGCCAGCTCGTTGATTTTTACCTCAGTAACATCGAGCAGCGCAACGCCGAGCTGAACGTGTTTCTGGAAGTATGGGCCGAGGAAGCCCGCGAGCAAGCTGCGGCAGTAGATGCTAAGCTAGCCGCTGGCACTGCGGGCAAACTGGCCGGTATGGTTATCGGCCTGAAGGATGTGCTCGCCTACCAGGGCCACTCGCTGCAAAGCAGCAGCCGCATTCTCGACGGATTTAAGTCGCTTTTTACTGGCACGGCCGTGGGGCGGCTACTGGCTGAGGATGCCATTTTCATTGGCCGCCAGAATTGCGACGAGTTTGCGATGGGAGGCTCGAACGAGAACTCGGCTTTTGGGCCCGTGCGTAATGCTCAAGACCCCAGCCGCGTGCCAGGAGGCAGCAGTGGCGGTTCGGCCGTAGCGGTGCAGGCTGATATGTGCCTAGCCTCTATTGGCTCCGATACCGGGGGCTCGGTGCGCCAGCCGGCGGCGTTTTGCGGGGTAATCGGGCTTAAACCCACTTACTCGCGCATTTCGCGCTACGGGCTGGTTGCATTTGCTTCGTCGTTCGACCAGATTGGGCCGATAACTCACTCGGTGAGCGATGCTGCGCTGCTGCTGGAAGTAATGGCCGGTCCTGATGACCTTGACAGCACCGCTAGCACGGCGCCCGTACCCGCTTACAGCCAATTGCTAGAGCCGGCTGCTCAATACCGCGTCGGCTACCTAGCCAACGCTGTGAACCGCGAGGGCCTGCAGCCTGAGGTGCACGAAGCGCTAGAAACCACCCTAGAAACTTTGCGCAGCCACGGACACGTGGTAGAGAGCGTGGATTTCCCACTGCTCGACGAGATGATTCCGACCTACTACATCCTGACCACGGCCGAAGCCAGCTCGAACCTTTCCCGCTTCGACGGGGTGAAGTATGGCTACCGCGCGCCCGATGCAACGGATTTGGAATCGCTGTATAAAAAGACGCGCGCCCAGGGTTTTGGGCCCGAGGTGCAGCGACGCATTATGCTGGGCACTTTTGTGCTGAGCGCTAGCTACTACGACGCCTACTACACCAAGGCCCAGCGAGTACGGCGGCTCATCAAGGAAAAGACCAACGAGCTACTGCGGCAGTATGACTTTCTGGTGCTGCCCACTACGCCTACTACGGCCTTTAAAATCGGCGAGAAGCAAGACCCAGTGAGCATGTACCTGGCCGATATCTTCACCGTGCAGGCATCGCTGGCGGGCGTTCCGGCTATTTCCATTCCGGCTGGCACCGACCGAGAAGGTATGCCTATTGGACTGCAGATTTTGAGCGGTGACTTCCGGGAGGCTGACTTGCTGGCCTTTGCAGGCACGCTTACGGGTGAGTTGGTAGCAGCTAATTAAGTTAGCTTGCGGGCAGCCGAGCCTTTAAATTGAAAGCTAGCCCCTAGGGCTACGACCATCTTTTTTCGCTTGATTTTCATTGCAAAAAGGGTAACGAATAGGTAAGCCGAGAATTTTAGCATCTGTGTAGGCGCGCAACAGGAGTGGCCAGTGGGCCGTACTGTTGTGCGCCTCTTTATTGTTAGGTGGTTCAAAACTTGTCACTTACCTTAGCCCAATGAAAGTTTCACAGCAAGCAGCAAACCCAACCGTTCGCTCGTTTAAGCCGCGCTTGGCAGGCCGCTTGCTGTTACTGGCCCTAGGCCTGGGCGCCGGGCCGGTACTGGCCCAACAGACGGTACTACCCCCGGCCCTACCCGCCGCTACCGACACGGTGCGCCGCGTAGTAGACCTGCCTCCCGCCGAGCTAGATTCGCTGGCTGCCGCACCGCTACAGCCAGTTGCCGTCGATTCGGCGCGGTTGCTGTGGCTACAAATACCGCCCACGCAGTACGAGTTAGTAAGCGACCGCATGGCGTGCCTCACGAGCGACATGCCGCTGCGCTTCAATGAGGCGGTGCTGGCTTACGTGAAGCTGTTTACCGAGCGGCAACGGGGCTACACGCAGCGCGTGCTGGAGCGTGAGCAGTTTTACTTTCCCACGTTCGAGAAGTACCTGGCGCAGTACAAGCTGCCCATCGACTTGAAATACCTGTCGGTGGTAGAGTCAGCCCTGATTCCTACGGCCAAGTCAGCGGTGGGGGCGGTGGGGCTGTGGCAGTTTATGCCCCCCACGGCTGGCGACCTGCGCCTAAAGCGCGATGAATGGGTGGATGAGCGCATGCACCCCGAAAAAGCCACCGAAGCGGCCTGCAAGCACTTGCGCTACCTCTACGGCATCTTTCACGACTGGGAGCTGGTGCTGGCGGCCTACAACTGGGGCGCGGGCAACGTGCACCGCGTGATGCGTCGCACTGGTAAAAAGACCTTCTGGGAGCTGTATCCGCACTTGCCGGCCGAAACCCGCAACTACGTGCCCACCTTCACGGCTGTGCTCTACGCCATGAAGTATGCGCCCGACTACCGCCTGAATGACCAGGCCTTGCGTTACCAGCGCTTCGAAACCCTCGATACCCTAGGGCTGGCTGGCCAGGCATTTGACCTGCGCCGCCTAAGCCGCGCCCTAGGCTACCAAGACTCGACGGCCATGAGCCGCTACAACCCGGAAGTGCGCAAAGGCGCCCTACCAGCCGGCTACCGCCCCTACGTGCTGCGCTTCCCGAGCACTGCCCGGCTCCAACTGGAGGGTGTAGACCGCGCTACGCTGCTCAGCTATTGCCAGCCCCAGGCCGAGCTACCTCGTCCGCTAGCGCCCCGCCCAGTGTACATTACGGGCTATGCGCCAGCCGCTGCGCTGCTAGCTGCTGGCGGCGCAGCGGGCGAGGCAGTCCCCCGCTACCAGCGTGTGCACTACACCATGCGGCGCGGCCAATCGCTAGCTGAGGTAGCCGAGCGCTTCGACGTAACACCAAGCCAACTCCGGCGCTGGAATGGCCTCGCGAAGAGTACTCCTGTACGTCCGGGCCGCGAGTTGCTGGTGCTGCGCCGCGTGGCGGCACCGGCAGCTAATCCGGCCGAGCCCATTGTGGCAGCTATGCCAGCTCCTCCCCCACCGTTGCCGCGCCTAATAGCCCCGGTGGATAGCGCCGCCCAAGCCTTGGTGGCCGCCAATGCCCGCTACGTTCGGGAGGCTCAGGCCCGGGCCGAGCGCGAAACCGCGCAGCGCCAAGAACTGGTACGCTTGCAGCGCCAGCAGGCGGCACGCGTGGTGGCCCAGCAGCGGGCTGCTGCCCTCAAAGCGGTTGCGCTAGTCAAAGCCGCGGCCGCCGAGGAAAAAGCTCGGCGCCTAGCCTTGGCTGGCCCCAAGCCGAGCCCAACGCAACCTGACACCCAGCCCCTGCTCGCAGCTAGCGCCGACAGCAGCACCCAGGCGCTACCCTCGCGGCAGGCAAGTCGTTTAGTGGCCGTAGTGGCCTCGCCCGCGGCCGAAGAAACTGCTGCACCCATCCGCCGCCTGCTGGCTACCGAGCCTGAGAGCACCACCCGCTCTAGAGCCAGCCGCACCGCCGAGTTGCCTGCCGAGGCCAGTGCTCAACCAGCCTTGGCCCGTGCAAAAGCCCCTAGGGCCGCGCCAGAGCGCCCAGCCTACTACACCGTGCAAGCCGGCGACAACCTCACAAGAATTGCCCGCGAGCACGACCTCAGCATTGACCAGCTGCGCGATTGGAACCAGCTGCCGGCCGATGCCAGCGTGCTAGCTGGCCAGCGCTTGCGCCTGCACGAAGCCGCGGCTACCGACCGCACCCGCGTGTCGGTGCGCACGCAGCCCAGCGGCGCGTTGCTGCCCCACGTGAGCACGCATACGGTGCAGCGCGGCGACACTTTATTCAATATTTCGCAGCGTTTCAACGTGAGCGTGCAGGAGCTACGCCGCCTCAACCACCTGAAATCGGATGAGGTGAAGCTGGGACAGAAGCTGGTGGTACCAGCAGCCAGCTAATTTTTGAAATTTACTACGTAAGCCCTGCTACCTTAAAAAGGCAGGGTTAAATTGGCCTTAAGCCGGCTCACGATTCGCTTTTGACCTAGCAAAAAGCCCTACCCTACCCCTAGGGCGGGGCTTTTTGCTAGTGAACCTAGGGCCACGCTACACCTGCCCGCTTATTGGCATTTGGCTAGTAGCGAGCGGCTAGCTGGACCGGTTGGGCAGTCATGCCGAACTTTGCTGCAGCAAACCCACCTGCGCCCAGCGCTCTTCCAATGCTAAAAATCAACAAACAGGATGCCCTCGCCTACCACGAGCAAAGTCCGCACGGCAAGATTGAGGTAGTACCCACTAAGCCCGTCAGCACCCAGCTCGACCTGGCGCTGGCTTACTCGCCGGGCGTGGCTGAGCCGTGCAAGGAAATTGCGCAAAACCCCGACGACGTGTATAAGTACACCGCCAAGGGCAACTTGGTAGCCGTTATCAGCAACGGCACGGCGGTGCTGGGGCTGGGCAATATCGGGCCGGCCGCCAGTAAGCCGGTGATGGAAGGCAAGGGCGTGCTGTTCAAGAAGTTTGCCGGTATCGACTGCTTCGACATCGAGATTGACGCCACCGACCCCGACGAGTTCATTCGCATCGTGAAGGCGCTGGAGCCCACGTTTGGTGGCATCAACCTGGAAGACATTAAGGCGCCGGAGTGCTTCCGCATCGAAACCGAGCTGCGGGAGAAGATGAACATACCGCTGATGCACGACGACCAGCACGGCACGGCCATCATCACCTCGGCGGCTTTGCTGAACGCATTGGAAATTGTGGGCAAGCGCATCGAGGACATGAAGCTGGTGGTGAGCGGGGCCGGCGCGGCAGCGGTGTCGTGCCTGCGGCTGTACCTGGCCCTAGGGGTGCGCAAGGAAAACGTGGTAGTCTTCGACAAGGACGGCATCATCACCCCGGCTCGCACCGACCTGGCGCCATTGCAGCTACAGTTTGCCACCGAGCGCAACATCTCGACGCTGGCCGAAGCCATGGATGGCGCCGACGTATTCCTGGGTTTGTCGGCGGCCAACGTGCTGCCGGCCGAGCTGCTGCTGCGCATGGCCGAGAACCCCATCGTGTTCGCGCTGGCCAACCCCGACCCTGAGATTGGCTATGACCTAGCCATGAGCACCCGACCCGACCTGATTATGGCCACCGGTCGCTCGGACCATCCCAACCAAGTGAACAACGTGCTGGGCTTTCCCTACATCTTCCGGGGAGCGTTGGATGTGCGGGCCACCGAGATAAACGAGGCCATGAAGCTGGCTGCCGTGCACGCCCTGGCCGAGCTGAGCAAGGAGCCAGTACCCGACATCGTGAACAACGCCTATGGCGACACCACGCTGGCCTTTGGACGCACCTACCTCATTCCCAAGCCCCTCGACCCGCGGCTTATCACCACCATCTCGCCGGCCGTAGCGCGGGCGGCCATGGAAAGCGGCGTGGCCCGCCACCCTATCCAGGACTGGATGGCCTACGACGACCAGCTGCGCTTGCGCCTAGGCCAAGACCAGAAGCTGCTGAACCGCATCACATCGGCGGCGCGCCAAAACCCCAAGCGCGTGGTATTTGCCGAGGCCGACAACTACAAGGTTCTCAAGGCGGCGCAGTTGGTGCGCGACGAGGGCATTGCCCATCCCATCCTCCTAGGGCCGCCAGACAAGCTGCAAGCCATTGCCCAAGCCAACCACATCGACCTGACGGGCTGCGAGATTGTGGACATCCTGCAGGAAGAAACCACCCGCAACGAGTACGCGGAGATTTTCTACCGCAAGCGCCAGCGCCGGGGCATCACCCTGTTTGAGGGCAAGCGCCTGATGCGCGAGCGCAACTACTACGCCGCCATGATGGTGGAAACCGGTGCCGCCGACGCCTGCCTCACGGGCCTGACCAAGGACTACGGCAAAAGCCTAGTACCCTCTCTGCAGGTGATTGGGCCGGCCGAAGGCGTGCGCCGGGTGGCTTCCATGTACATCATCCAGCACAAGAAAGGGCCGTATTTCTTCGCCGATACCACCGTGAACATCGACCCAACGGCCGAGGAAATGGTGGATATTATTGGCCTCACGGCGCGGGCCGTGCGCTTTTTCGATTCCGAGCCGCGGGTGGCCGTTATCAGCTACTCTAACTTTGGCTCGCCTTCGGTGGGCACGCTGCCCGAGAAAACGCGCCGCGCCACCGAGCTGGCCAAGGCCAAGTACCCCGACTTGCTCATCGATGGCGAGATGCAAGCCAACGTAGCCCTGAACCCCCACCTGCTGCAAGAGAACTACGACTTCTCGCCCCTGGCCGAGAAAGGTGCCAACACCTTGATTTTCCCCAATGTGGAGTCGGGTAACATCGCCTACAAGATTTTGCAGGAGATTGGCGGCACCGAGGTTATCGGGCCAGTGCTGATGGGCATGCGCAAGCCGGCCCACATCCTGCAGCTCGGGGCCAGCGTGCGCGACATCATCAACATGACGGCTATTGCCGTGGTGGATGCGCAACGCGACGGCAAAGCGCTGTAGGTGGCCCTAGGGCCTCGCAGGCCATAAAAGCCAAAGGGTACTGCTAGGCAGTCGAACTGAGCTAGCCAAAGCATCTCCACCGCGCAGTAATGTTCGGTAGAGATGCTTTGGCTAGCTCAGTTCGACTGCTTTTTGGTAGGAATTACCGCGTTTTCATGGTGTCGGCCGCAGGGGCCGCGTTTTCTTCGGCGGGCACGTCGGCGGGGATTTTGCCCTTAGCTGATGACGAGGGGGAAGATTGGCAGGCAGTGAGCGCCAGCGCGGAGGCCAGAACGAGCAAAAATGTTCTCATGGTGAAAAAAGTTAGTCGCCGCCAATACGAGAAAGTGGGCCCTAGGGGCCAAAAAAGCCACTTGGTGGTACATAGCAACTTTCTAATTGAACTACGCAGAAGTAGATTTGATGTAGCAAGCGCCCCGCCCTGCGGGTAACTAGCGCCGCTCCCGTTGCTATTATGATTGCTTACCTCGACGGTAAACTCGCTTATAAAGACCCTACCCAAGCTATTATCGATACCAGCGGCGTAGGCTACGAAGTAAAGATTTCGCTGGCTACCTACGCGAAGCTACCCGTTGAGGAAGAGCGCGTAAAGGTGTATACTTACCACCACGTAAAGGAGGATGGGCAGACGCTCTATGGCTTCCTAGACCCCAACGAGAAGGCGCTGTTTCTGCACCTGATTTCGGTGTCGGGCATTGGGCCGGGCACGGGCATCATTATGGTGAGCAGCATGGGCGTGGGCGAGATTCGCCAAGCCATCATCAACGAGGACGTGCGCGCCATTCAAAGCATTAAAGGGGTGGGCCCCAAGACGGCGCAGCGCGTGATACTCGACCTAAAGGACCGCCTGCGCAAGGACGAGTTGCTGGCCAAGGCGGGCGTCGAGACTGTGCCGCTGGCCAAGCAGCACAATACGCATCGCCAGGAAGCGTTGCAGGCATTGGTTATGCTAGGCTTCGCCAGGGCCGCCGCCGAGAAAACGCTGGACCAAATTCAGCACAAGCACGGCTCGGACCTGAGCGTCGAGGCGCTAATCAAATTCGCGCTCAAATCGAACTAGCCTGGGGCCCGCGGCCCTAGGCCCTGGCTGCAACGCCGGGCCCCCTAGGGCGGCTCTTTAGTTGGCAGCTGCTAGCCGGGCTTTCCTTGTGGAAACCTCTCGGCTTGCCCTTTTCAGAAACTATCTGGCCACGCTGTCGCGGGGCTGCTCCGCCTGTAATCTTCTCTGCTTGAAGTACTTATTCTCTGCTAAGCTCGCTTCTGCCGCGCCGGCCGTGCTGCTCACGGTGGCCGTAGCGGCGTCGGTATTGCTCGGGGTGGCGGGGGCTGGAGCAACCGGCCACGCTACCGTGAGTGGCTGGGATACGTGGGCCACGCGCCTGGGGTTGCCGCTGCAAACGGTGCCCCGCCGAATTGCACCCGCCGACACGGGCCGCTACAAGGCCAGCACCCGGCCCCGCTTGGGTACTGTGCGCGACCGGGCAGGCAGCCGCTTCTCGCCCAGCCGGCGCCGCTCGCCGCTGGTGCTGCCCCTGCCCAAGAACGTGCAGGTGACCGTGACGCCCACCGGCGACAGCCTGAAGCAGTACGACGTGCGCGAAACCGTGGGCACGCCAACCGGCGGCATCGACTACCGCGACCCCAGCACCATCTCGCAGCAGGAGTTGCTGCGCTTCCAAGAGCGGCAGGCTATTACCGACTACTACCGCCAGAAATCCCAAGGAGGAGTGGCGGGCGCGGGCGCCGCCCCCGGCACGGCCCAGGCCCAGCGCCTGATACCCAAGATTTACCTGGGCCCGGTGGCCGACCGCATCTTCGGCGGCTCTTACGTGGACATCCGGCCGGCGGGCTCGCTCACACTCAAGGCCGGCGCGCGCTTCAACGTGAACCGTAACCCGGCCCTGACCCTGCGCCAGCAGAGCGTGGGCGACTTCATCTTCGACCAGAACATGAACCTGAGCTTGTCGGGCCAGGTCGGCACGAAGCTCAAACTCACGTTCAACTACGACACCAAGGCGGCCTTCGACTTCGACAACCAGATGAAGTTCGATTACGCTGGGCAGCCCACCGACATCTTACGCAAGCTCGACCTGGGCAACGTGAGCATGCCGCTCAACAACTCGCTCATTACGGGCGGCTCGAACCTGTTTGGGGCCAAGGCGCAGTTGCAGTTTGGGCGCCTAGGGGTGACGGCACTCGCCGCTACCCTACGCGGCTCGCAAGACGAGGTGCGGGTGCAGAACGGCGCGCAAAGCCGCACGTTTGAGTTGAAGGCCAGCCAGTACGAGCGCGACCGGCACTTCTTCTTATCGCAGTTTTTCCGCGACCGCTACGACCTGGCCCTGCGCGGGCTGCCCACGCTGTCGAGCGGCATCCAGATTCGGCGCCTGGAGGTGTGGATTACCAACGACAACCGCACCACCGACCAGCTGCGCAACATTGTTTCCTTGCAAGACTTGGGCGAGCCGCGCCGCGAGCGCCTATACCGGCCGCAGTTCTACAACGGCAGCACCCGCATCGCCACGGCCAGCACACCGGCCGCTAACCCTGCCAACTATCTGTACCAGAGCCTCCTGAATGGCGGCAACGCCTCGCGCGACAACCTACAGGTAGAAGGCTTCCTGAACAACCTGAGTACGCCCGGCGGTGGCGTGCCGCTGGTGAAAAACCTTGACTACGAGCGGGTGCGGGCCCGCAAGCTGTCGCCCAGCGAGTACACCTACAATGCGCAGCTAGGCTACGTGAACCTAAACACGGCCCTGCTGCCCGACCAGGTGCTGGCCGTGAGTTACGAGTACCTGTTCAACGGCAAGTCGTACACGGTGGGCGAAACCCAGACCGAGTACGGCGGCAACGCCGACCAAAACCAGGTGATTTACCTGAAGATGCTGCGGGCCACCAACCCCGGCGTAAACCGCGCCGACCCGTCGGTGAACCCGGACAACCCCAACCTGCTGACGCGCAACACGCCGACCTGGGACCTGATGATGAAGAACGTGTATCCGCTGAACACGTCGCAGGTAAACCGGGACAACTTCCAACTGCAACTCATCTACAAGGACGACATCACGGGCGTCGACCTGATTTCGCTGAAGGAGGGGGCTCGCATCCAGAACCTGCCGCTGATTCAGGTGCTGGGGCTGGACCGCGTGAACGCCAACAACGACCGCAACCCCGACGGCAACTTCGACTACTTCTCGGGCATTACCATTGACCCCGACCTGGGCAAGATTATTTTCCCGAGCGTGCAGCCGTTTGGCTCGTACCTGGCGGCGCAGTTCGATACAACTAATGCTGACGCTACCATCGCTGCCGCTGAGCGCCTGCGGGTGCAGAAATACGTGTACCAAGCGCTCTACAACCAGACGCAGAGCGACGCGCAGCAGCAGCAGGTAAAAGACAAATTTTACCTGCGCGGGCGCTACCAGGGCGTGAGCACCGACGAGATAAACCTGCCCGGCATTGGGGTGGCGCAGGGCTCGGTGCGGGTGTATGCGGGTAGCACGCTGCTGACGGAGGGCACCGACTACCAGGTTTTTTACGACCAGGCTAAGGTTAAGATTCTCAACGCTGCCTATCTCAACTCGGCCAACGAGCTGCGGGTGCAATTCGAGAAAAACGCGCTGGTGCAGGTGCAGCCGCGCAAGCTGCTGGGCACCCGCCTCGACTTCGCGGCCAGCAAAGACGTGCTCATCGGGGCCACGGCCATGCACATCCTGGAAAACCAGGCGCCCGGCATCAACCGCGTGAATATCGGCGACGAGCCAGCCAACAACACCATCCTAGGGGGTGATATCAGCCTGCGCAAGGACAGCCGGGTGCTGACCAAGCTGGTAGACGCGTTGCCGGGCATCTCAACCAAGGAAATTTCGACGGTGGCCTTTACGGGCGAGGTGGCCAAGCTCATTGCCGGGCGCGCGCAACTGGGCCGGGGCGAAAACGGGGTGAGCTACCTCGACGACTTCGAGAACGCCCGCACGCCCTACTCCCTAGGGGGCCTGGCCTCGATACCGGCCTGGCGCCTGGCCGCTACCCCCGCCCCCATCGCGGGCAGCGGCCTGCAAACACTGGCCAACGGCTACCAGCGCGCCAAGCTGGCCTGGTACACCATCGACCAGAGCTACTACACAGGCGGCACCATCGCGGGTGGCCTGAGAGCAAATACGCTGACCAACAATTACACCCGCGGTATCCCACGCAACGAGGTTTTTCCGAACCGCGACCTAGGCGCCACCGGCAACGGGTACGAATACACCTTCGACATGGCGTATTACCCCGACGAACGCGGGCCGTATAACTATACGCCCAACGTCGACCCACAGTCGAATGGCCGCCGCTTTACTGGTTTGCAGGCCACTAACCCAACGGGCAACTACGGCGGTATTTCGCGGGGCATCACCTTTGATACCGACTTCGACAACGCCAACGTCGAGTATTTGGAGTTTTGGATGATGGACCCGTTTACGACGGGTGGAACTGGCTTGGCTGCTGCTATTAGTGACTTGCGTCCCAACCAGCAGTTGAAAGACAGTGACATTAAAGGCGGAAAATTGGTGATAAACCTAGGCAACGTAAGCGAAGACCTACTGGCCGACCAGGACCAGCACGAGTTTGAGAACGGCCTGCCTACGCCGGCTGATGCCAACCCCGCTCAGCTTGTGACGCCTACCCCCTGGGGCCAAGTAACTACTCAGCAATTCCTGACCGATGCCTTCAACGCCACGGCAGGGGCTAGGGCCCAGCAGGACGTGGGCCTTGATGGCTACAGCGACGACGGCGAGCGTATTTTCTTTGGGAATTACCCTTCGCAGTATGGTACGATAGCTCCCATCTACGGCACGTTGGACGACCCTTCGGCCGACAACTTTCGTCACTACCTCGACCCGCGCTACGACGCCAACAACGCTCAACTGCTAGAGCGTTACAAAGACTACGATAACTACGAAGGCAACTCGCCTGAAAATTCACAGCTTAGCTCCACCGCTTATCCTGATAAGGAAGACCTGAACCGTGATAACGTGGTGCAAAACAGCGAGCAGTACTATGAATATCCCATAGACTTGCAGCCAAACCAATTGCAAGTGGGCCAGGGCTATATTACCGATAAGGTAACGGCGCCGGTTACGAACGCTACCGGCACTTCTACGGGTACAGTAAACTGGTATCAGTTCCGTATTCCCATTCGCCAGCCTAGCCGAGTGCAGGGAAATGGGGGCCAAAATTTTGGTTATAAGAACATCCGCTTTCTGCGCATGTACATGACCGGCTGGCAGCAGCCAGTCATATTGCGCATGGTGCAGCCGCAGTTTGTGGCCAACCAGTGGCGCACCTACCTCAGCCGCATCGTAGACCCTAGGAACACGGGTGGCAACGTGGGCATCAACACCGACGCCGACAACTTTGCTATATCGACGGTGAGCGTGGAGGAAAACGGGCCGGCCGCCGCGGCGGGCACTGGGGCCATCCCCTACGTAATACCGCCCAATATTCAGCGTGATATCGAGTACGGCTCGACGGCTGTGGCGCGGCAGCAGAACGAGCAAAGCCTGCGCCTGGTAGTAACCAACCTGCGCGCTGGCTACGGCAAGGCGGCCTACAAGAACCTTAGCACCAACCTGCTGCGCTACAAGCGTCTGCGCATGTACCTGCACGGTGAGGCTGGCAACACCACCACCAAGGACAAGCAGATTCGGGCCTTTATCCGCATCGGCACCGACTACAGCCAGAACTACTACGAATACTCGCAGCCGCTGTACCTCACGCCCCAGGGTGCCACGTCGGTAACCGAGATATGGCCCGACTCTAACAACGTGGACGTGCCCTTCCAGACGTTTATTGACGCCAAGGCGGCCCGGAACCTAGCCATTGCGCAGGGCAGACCGGGCGTGAGCTATAACACGCCGTTTAATTACCCTTACACTACCGAATCGGGCCGGTCGGCTACCATTACCATCCTAGGGCAGCCTGACTTCTCGCAGGTGCAGGGTTGCATGATTGGCATGCTGAACCCGGCCTCGAACGGCGATGGCGGCGAGAAAACCGTGACGATGTGGGCCGATGAGTTCCGGGTGTTCGACTTCGACAGCCAAGGGGGCTGGGCCGCCAACGCCCGCGCCAACGTGAAGCTCGCCGACCTGGCCAACATCACGGCCACGGGCTCGTTTATCGGAGTAGGCTTTGGGGGGCTGCAAGACAAAGCCCAGCAGCGCTCGACCGAGGACGTGCTGCGCGGCGACCTGAACGCCACCGTGCAGGCCGATAAGTTTCTGCCCCCTGCCCTCAACCTGCGGGTGCCAGTGCTCGTGCAGCTGGGCCGCGAAACTCGCACGCCCCAGTACGACCCCCTCAACCCCGACACCAAGCTCGACCAGAGCCTGCAGAAATTTAACGGAGACAACCAGCGTGCGGCGGCCTACCGCGACCTGGTGGTGACGCGCACGACCACCCGCAGCATCTCGCTGCTGAACGTGCGCAAGGACCGCGCCCCTGCTCAAACCAAGATACACCCCTGGGACATTGAGAACGTGGCACTGAGCTACGCCATCACCGAGCGCCTGTACACCGACATCAACACCCAGCGCGATTACACGCGCTCGTTTACGGCGGCGCTAGCCTACGTGTACCAGAACCAGCCGCGCAGCTTCACGCCGCTGGCCAAGGTAAAGGCCCTGGACAACCCCTACCTGAAGCTTTTTAAAGAGGTGAACTTCTCGCCGCTGCCTTCGCGCTTCGCCTTCCGCACCGACCTCGACCGGCGCTATAACGAGCGGTTTTTGCAGCGCGTGGTGGAGCCGGGTACGCTGCCTACCACGGCCGGTATTACGGGCGTATACTACAAGTCGTTCTACATCAACCGGGTGTATGAGCTGCGCTGGGACCTGACCAAGGCGCTGCTGCTCGACTACACCGCTACCAACCGCGGGGTGATTGACGAGGGCATCGGCCGCAGCATTGGCGACAGTCCCGATGCCCAGCGCAACCAGATGCTGCTGCGCGAAAACCTGCTGCGCGGTGGCCGCACTACCAACTTCAACCAGAACATCGGCATCACGTACCGCTTGCCGCTCGATAAGTTTCCGCTCACCGACTGGCTGAGCGCCGAAACGCGCTACGCGGCCCACTACACCTGGCAAGCGGCCAGCACGGCCCTGCGCGCCCCCAACCCGCGCAACCCGCTGAGCCCCGACCCCACCGATACCGCCTCGGTGCGCATCAACCTGGGCAATACCATTCAGAACAACGCCGAGCTAAGCGCGACCGGCAAGATTGACCTAGTGAAGCTCTACAACAAGGTGCGCTTCCTCAACATCATCAACAACGCGCCGGCCCCCGTCATCAACCGCCCGCCGGCCGCCGACCCCAACAGCCCCGGCGTGCCGATAGCCGTGCGCCCCAAGCCTACGGCGCCCGATACGGCCCGCAAAGACCCCTTGCGCTTCGTGAAGGCAGTATTGCGCGCCATCATGACGGCCCGCACCATCAACTTCACCTACGCTCGCTCCAACGGCACCTTGCTGCCGGGCTACCTGCCCAGCACGCAATACCTGGGGATGAGTCCGGGCTTCGCGGCGCCGGGCCTAGGGTTCATTTTGGGCCGGCAGTACGAGCCGCGCGACCTCTACGCCCTGGCCAGTCGCAACGGCTGGTACACGCAGCGCAGCGAGTACCTGAACACGCCGCTCTCTAATATCCTGACCGAGAACCTGACGGCCCGCACCGCGCTGGAGCCGTTCCGGGGTTTCACGATTCAGCTGGACTTGCGGCGGCAGAAGATTCGCAACGCCGAGGCCTACTACCGCCACGCCATCGACACCACTACCGCCGCCTACCAGACCCTAGGGCAGCTAACCCCTTTCAACGACTTGCGGAACGCGCCCTCGCAGTCCCTGGGTACCGGCTCGTACAGCGTCAGCACTATCACCATCAAGTCGCTGTTCAACGACTTGAGCGCCAACGGGGAAATCAGCCGGGCATTTGAACGCTTCGTGCAAAACCGCCGCCAGGTGCACGACGTCCTGCAAGCAGCCAACCCCGTCACGACCATTACCACGCAAACTACCAGCGGCAACACCACCAGCACCGCGAGCGGCTACTACAGCTACAACTCGCAGGATGTGCTGCTGCCCGCTTTCATGGATGCCTACTGGGGCCGCACGTCGGGCAGCTACCAGGCGAAGAAATTCGACCCCTTCGCCCTGATTCCACTGCCCAACTGGACGATTGAGTACCGCACGCTGGCCGACCTACCGGGCCTGCGCGACATGTTCCGCTCGTTCGTCATCAACCACGCCTACTCGTCGGTTTACAACCTGGGCAGCTACACTACTACTACCAACTACGACCAGCAACCTGAATTCTTCGGCGGCGTGGGCGGCACCCCGTATCTGCTGAATGCCACCGGCCAGTACGTGCCCTACTACGTGGTAGGCCAGGTGAGCTTCCTGGAGAGCCTGGCGCCGCTGGTGGGCGTCAACTTTCAAACCATCAACTCGGTATCGGGCCGGGCTGAATACCGCAGCAGCCGCGCCATTGCCCTCAACATCACCAACGCGCAGGTAACCGAGCTGCACACCACCGAGCTCATTATTGGCATTGGCTACGCGGCGCGCGGCCTCAAGCTGCCCTTCCGCGTGGGCGGCGAGCAGCGCACGCTTAAGAACAACCTCTCGGCCCGCCTCGACATGAGCATCCGCGACAACTACACCGTGCAGCGCAGCATCATCAACGTAGTGGACCCGCAGAATGCTACCGGCCTGAGCCCGGCTTCGGCCGGTATTTCGAGCAGCCAGGTCACTAACGGCGCCCTCACGGTGCAGCTACGCCCCACGGTAGACTACCTGCTCAACTCGCGCCTGAACCTGCAGTTCTACTTCACCCAAACCATCACGCAGCCCCGCGTGAGCAATGCCTTCCGCAACGCTACTACCGAGGGCGGCATCCAGCTGCGGTACAGCCTGCAGTAGGCCCCTAGGGGGGTGAAGTAGTGTAAAACCCACTAACCAACCGTCATGCAAGATTCCGTGCAGCATCTCTTCCGCGCCGTATTGCGTGAGAAAAATGCTTCGCCGAACATTGCATGACGGTTTGATTTAGCTTGAATTGGAGGCTTAGCCCTAGGGCTCCTTACTTTTGCTGCCAGCAACCCCATCAGTTTACCAACCCCGAATAGCTACTCCTCATGAACATTCCCGGCACCCTGCACTACACCAAAGACCACGAGTGGATTAGCGTAGATGGCGACACGGCTACCATCGGCATCACGGAGCACGCGCAGCACGAGCTGGGCGACATCGTGTACGTGGACGTGGACACGCTCGACAAAGACATCGCTCAGCACGACGTATTCGGCACGGTTGAGGCCGTAAAGACGGTTTCGGACCTCTTTAGCCCTATCAGCGGCACCGTAACCGAAGTGAACGCTAAGCTGGCCGACGCCCCCGAAACCGTGAACACCGACCCTTACGGCGAGGGCTGGATTATCAAAATGACCATCAAAAACCAAAGCGAGCTAGAAGGCCTGCTCACGGCCGAGGCCTACGGCGAGCTCATCGGGGCCTAGGTCCACGCTACGCTTTTCCTAGTCTTCCTCACCCGTCGTGCCACGCGGGTTTCGGCCCCGGGCAACTGCCCGTCCCTGCCGAAACCTGCGTGGCATGACGTTTTTCGTGAAGCGCTACCTATGAAAATTATTCGCGCTATTCTTAGCCGCCCCTACCTCACGCTGCTCTGGACCGCGGTGGTATTGCTGCTGACCCTCACGCCCGCCATCGACATGCCCCTGACGCCTGCCTGGGAATTTTTGTCGTTCGACACGGCGGCGCACGCGGCAGTGTTTGCGGTGCTGGCGGCGGTGGCCTGGCCCTGGGTACGCACCTGGGCCGCCCGGCCGGGCCTAGTGGTGCTGGTGGGCTGCGTGGGCCTAGGCGCACTCATCGAAGTGCTGCAATACGCCATGCACCAGGGCCGCCACGCCGAATGGAGCGACCTGCTAAGCGACTCCATTGGTGTAGTGGTTGTGCTAGTGCTTATCGGCCTAGGCCGCCTGGGCCGGCGCCGGCTCACCCAGGCGGCAGTGCTGTTGGCAACTGGCACCCTGGCTGCCACTGCCCAGCCCACCCCCCCTAGGCCTGCCGACGTACCCGACCTCGCCCGCGCCCGCCGCACCATCGAGGAGCTGGCCTCGGAGAAGATGCACGGCCGCGGCTACGTGCAGCAAGGTGAGCACATGGCCGCGGCCTACCTGCGCGGCCGCCTGCGCCAGTTGGGCCTGCAGCCCCTAGCGCCCGATTATACCCAGCCGTTCACGCTGGATGTGAACACGTTTCCAGGTATGGGGACATTAAGTGTAGCATTTCTAGGTGCGACTGTCCCAGTTAGCAAGCTTCAAATAGGCACTGATTTCATCGCGGCGCCGGAATCGGCTGGGACACTGGGTAAGCAGCTAGCAGCCCCTGCAGTACGGCTTGACAGTTCGGTTTTCTCGCAGCCTTTGCAGCAGGCTGACCTAACCCAAAAAGTCATCGACGCCCTAGGGGTAGTTCGTCAGTCAAAGGGACGCTTAGCAAAGCCATTTCTAGTATTAGCGGCTCACGATGAAGCGCGCCTCATTAAGCTACCCCAGCCACTACAGCGCTATTTAGATTCGCTGCCTAGTCGTGTGCTATTGGTGCCTAAACTAACTGCTTCGCTTGCTTCCGCGGTTAGCCCAGCCATTCACGTTGAGAGTTTAGAGAAGTTGCCAGTGTGGCAGTTCGGCGGACAACACCAACGCTTGGCCATACTGGAATTACAACTCGACGCCCAGCTGCTGCACAACTACCAGACGCAGAACCTGGCAGCCGTAGTGCGAGGCAGCGCGCAGCCCGATAGTTTTCTAGTAGTGACGGCGCATTACGACCACCTGGGCATGATGGGCAAGAACACCTACTTCCCCGGTGCCAACGACAACGCTAGCGGCGTGGCACTGCTGCTGGAGCTGGCCGCCCACTACGCCCGCCCCAAAAACCGACCACGCTACTCAGTAGCCTTCCTGCTCTTTGGGGCCGAGGAGGCGGGGCTGGTAGGTTCGTCCTACTTCGTGCAGCATCCGCTATTACCGCTTTCGCGCATCAAGTTTCTGGTGAACCTAGACCTGCTGGGTACTGGTGAGGAAGGTGCTACAGTCGTGAACGGCAAGGTGTACGAAGCCGCATTCCAGCGCCTTGCGGCCCTCAACGATGCACAGCACTTCCTACCCAAGCTAGGGGCCCGCGGCCGAGCGGCTAACTCCGACCACTATCCCTTTTCGGAAGCCGGCGTACCGGCTTTTTTTATATACACGCGGGGCGGAAGTACAGCTTATCACGACGTCAACGACCGGCCGGCTGCCCTCTCGCTCGCCGGCTTTACCGGGGCCTATGGGTTGGTCCGCACCTTTTTGGATGGCTTAGGGGCCGGGACAGCAAAAAGCCCCAGCCGTTAATCGGCCGGGGCTTTTGGGTAATTAATTACATAACTACTAATTCGCGCTTATGAGACGCTTGGTATTCTATACGTTAATAACAACTAGAAGGCGATAATCTAATTAAAGTATTTACTTGCCGAATAGATAGGGGATAGCAAATCAGTGTAGTTATTATGGCTGCCGACTAGCTATTAGCTTTTAGCGAAGCCATGATTTTCTTAGCCAGCGGCTCCCACTCAGGCTTCTGGCGGTCGGCGCAGTTGAAGGTGCAGATGAGCAGCTTGCCTTGCACATCGGTGAAGAATACCAGCGTGTACACCTCGTGGCCCATCTCAGGCTTCATGTACTCTACGAAGCCCACTTTGCGGCCATTCAGCTCCTTCACCCCCTCGCTGAAGAAAGTAGTAGTCTTGTACTGCTTGTGGTAGCCCTTGGCAAAGTTGGCTTCGTACACTTCAATCATGTCCTGGTCAGCCTCGTTATCGGAGTAGTTGAAGGATAGCGATACCAGGTTGTTATTGGTGAACACGACGCTGGGGCGGCTGCTGGCGTGAGCATAGATGAAGTCCATCTGCTGCTCCGTCATCACCTCAAATCCTTTGGGGATTAATACTTCTACGCGCTCGCTGAGAACGCGCTTCTTTATCAGCTCGATTTCGGAAGCTGGGCGGGCAGCCATCAGCATACTGGTGCTGAGAGCTAGCAAAAAAAGTACTAGTGCTTTCATGGTAGTAGGGCTGAGAGACGCGTAAAAGGATGCTGACTTAGTGTATAAACTCTCTTATCACTACTAAGGTAGCAACAAAGTGCAAGTCGACCACAAAAACAAGAAGCAGCCTATTGTTGGGTTAATAAGAGCAACTTGTGAGTTTAATACAAATTCTATTTGCTTTAAATCAGCATTTTAACTGTAAAACTAGCACTGGGTAAGAAATTAAATATTGCCAATAATGCAAAATTTAATTTGAAATTATCTTGCTAATGTTCAATATTCAATCTCCTAAATCCAAGACTATTTTACACTAGTTAGCTACAGGATATTGTTGAGTTGCTCCTTTATCTTCTCTAGCTCCTCCTTCATCCCGACTACCAAGTGCTGCACCACGGCATCGTTGGCCTTGGAACCGATGGTATTGATTTCGCGGCCAATTTCCTGAGCTAGGAACGCCAACTTCTTCCCCACGGCTTCATCGGGCTGGCGGGTAGCCTGCTCGAAATAATCTAAATGCGCGGCTAGGCGTACTTTCTCTTCGGCAATATCCAGTTTCTCGATGTAGTAGAGCACTTCCTGCTCGAAGCGGGTAGCGTTAAACTGCTCGTGCTGCGTCAGCTCGGCTAGGTGGGCGTGCAGGCGCTGGCGCACGTGCTCCACGCGCTGGGGGTCGTGCAGCTCTACGGCAGCCAGTTGCTGCCGGATGGTGGCGATGTAGCCCAGTATCTCGCGCTGCAGCGTGTGGCCTTCATCGTGCCGAAACTGCTGCATGGCAGCAAGTGCCTCATCTAGTAGCGGTTGCAGCTCGGCCCAGGTAGGCTCGGGGGTAGCGTCGGATTGCGCCTCGGCAGCAGTGGGTACTACACCGGGCAGACGTAGCGCGGCCAGCAAAGTAGCCTCGCCGGCCTGAATACCGAGCTGCCTAGCAACGTCCTGCAGCTGGCCGAAAGCGGCGCTTAGTGCCTGAGGGTTGACGACTGCGGGCGCCGCAGCGGCGCTGGCAGCCCGCGTGTAATCGAAACTGAAATTGACTTTGCCGCGCAGCAGTGCCTTAGTTAGCTGCTGGCGAATATCCAATTCGTGGGCTTGCAAAAAGCGGGGTAAGCGTAGGCTCAGGTCCATGGTTTTGGAGTTGAGCGAGCGCAATTCGACGGTGGCCGTGTAGCGGTCGGATTCGCGGTGGGCCTGGCCGAAGCCGGTCATGGAAAGTAGCATAAGAAAGGGGCTGCTAGGGGCGGCACTAAACGGGGAAATACATGCATACGCTACCCGGAGGTGCCGGGCAGGGCCAGCTTATACCTGGTATACGGTGCGGCCAACCAAGGTGAGGCTGGCTGTACAAAATGAGGGTGAGCGGCGGGCTGCAAAGCTAGCAGCCGGCTGCCCGCGCACTTCTGGCCCTAGGGTCGGGGACCGAGCTGGACCGCCGCACCAGACTGCAACCTTGAAGGAGAACAGCTTAGCTGGCTACATTACTCTAATGTTACGTATAATTCTTATTACCAACAATTTGATAATCACCAGGCTGCTACACTTAGGCTGCTGGCAGGGGGACCTTTGTGGCCGAATAGGACCAATCCCCTTTCAACATGCATAAATCTACCTCTCATCGGACTGTCCTACGCTTGGCAGTCCTTTTTTTATTGCTGACGCTGACGCGGCTGGCATCGGCGCAGGTCACGACCTCGGCTATTAGCGGCAAGGTCGTATCGGACAAAGGCGAAGAGCTAATTGGCGTGACGGTGGTGGCTACGAACGTACCCACCGGCGTGAAGCGCGGCACCGCCACCGAGCCCGACGGTCGCTTTACCATTCCGAACCTATCCCCCGGCGGCCCCTACGAGGTACTGGTAACCTACGTGGGCTACAAGTCCCAGACCATCGGCAATATTACCCTGTCGCTGGGCAACACGGCCCGCGTGAACGTGACGCTGGCCACCGAGGCCCAGGCTCTCAACGAAGTGGTAGTAGTAGGGAGCACCCAGGCCACCAAAACCGGTGCTGGCACCAACGTGGGCCGCGCCGCCCTGCAGCAGCTACCCACCATCTCGCGCAGCATCCAGGACTTTACGCGCCTCGACCCGCGCAACAACAACGGCTCGTTTGCCGGCTCGTCGTTCCGCTACAATAACATCACGCTGGACGGCGCCGTGAACAACGACGCTATCGGCTTCTCGCCCTCCCTAGGGGGCCAAACGGGCACTAGCGGCCTACCCGGCGGCTCGGCCCGCGCCAACCCCATTTCGCTCGATGCCATCCAGGAAATTCAGGCACAGGTAGCGCCGTTCGACGTGAAGCTGGGCAACTTCACGGGCGGCTCGGTGAATGCTGTGACCCGCTCGGGCACCAACGATTTCCACGGCTCGGTGTATGCCTACGGCCGCAACCAGGCCATCACGGGCAAGAGCGTGGACGGCAACCTGACCAAGATTGGCTCTTCGTACTCCGACCACCAGCAGGGCTTTCGCCTAGGGGGTCCGATTCTGAAAAACAAGCTATTCTTCTTCGTAAACGGCGAAACCTCGCGCCGCACCGAGCCGCAGTTCTACGGTGCTGGCCAGCCCGGCTCGCCCGTAACGCTCGACCTGGCCCAGGTGATTACCAACAAGCTGCAAAGCACCTACGGCTACAACGTGGGCGCCTACGGCGACTACAACATCTACGCCAACAGCGACAAGCTCTTCGGCCGCCTCGACTTCAACCTGAATGACAAGACGAGCATCACGCTGCGCCACAACTTCATCACGTCGGTGGCGTCGAACCTGGAGCGCTCGGGCAGCTTGTTCAAGTTTGGCTCGCAAGACTTCAATCAGCACAACATCCAGAACTCGACGGTGCTGGAAGTGAAGTCGAACTTCTCGAGCTCGCTGGCCAACAACCTGATTCTGGGCTACACCAACATCCACGACTACCGTGACTTGCTGAACGGGCAGAGCAGCCTGTTTCCGGCGGTGCAGATAAACAACGTGGGCACCACCATGGGCACGATGGGCACCAGCAGCTACTACGCGGGCTCGAACCAGATTCTACTGGGCTCAGACCGTGAGGCGAGCATCTTCAACACCCGCCAGAAGACGTTTGAGGTAACCGACAACGTAACCTTCTACACTGGCGCCCACGCCCTGACCCTAGGTACCCACAACGAGTTTTACCACATCGACTACGGCTTCATCAACTCCTGGAACGGGCGCATCGAATACAACAACGTCAACCAGTTTTTGGCCGACCAGCCTAGCCGCATCCGGGGTACCTACAACAAGACGGATAACTCCTACGCCTACAACTACAACAACCCCTCGGCGGCGTTTAACATCAGCTTCCTGAGCGCCTACCTGCAGGACGAGTGGACGGTGAGCGACCGCCTGAAGATTACGCCCGGCGTGCGCTTCGACATTGCCACGCTGCCCACCAAGCCGACCCTGAACACGGGCCTGGTGAACGACCCCAACAACGACGCCCGCACCCTGAACCAGACGTACTCGCACACGCCCTGGACGCAGCTTAGCAATAACTACTTGGGCCAGCTGCAAGTGTCGCCGCGCCTAGGGTTCAACTACGACGTGAACGGCGATGGCAGCTTCGTGGTACGCGGCGGCACGGGCTTCTTTACCGGACGCGTGCCGTTTGCCTGGTTCGGCTACGCCTACTATAACAATGGCGTGAATTTCAACTCGGTAGATTTGAATGGAATTCAGAGCGGTACTATCGGCGGCGCGAACCAACCGGCCGGTACTGGCGCGGGTACGGTGTATAAACTAAGCCAAGACCCCAACCAGATTTACAACCAACTGCCGGCTTCGGCCCGGAGCACGACAGAAGTAAACCTGATTGACAACAACTTCAAGATGCCCAAGGTGTGGCGCTCATCGCTGGCCTTCGACTTCAAACTGCCCAGCGGCACTCGCTTCTCGATTGAAGGCTTGTACACCAAGACTTTGCAGGACGTGAAGTTTGAGAATATAAACCTGGTAGATAATGTCACTTATTACGCAGCCGGCCCTACTGCAACTCCGCGCTACACCAGCTTTCCCGGCTCTGCTACTAGCACCAAAGTCAACTCAAACTTTTCGAACGCTTTCTTCCTGACCAACACCCAGCAGGGCTACCGCTACCAGTTCACTGGCTCGGTGGGCCAGACGCTGAACAACCTGCTCGACGTGACGGCCGCCTACACCTACGGTGTGAGCAAGGACATCAGCAACGGCATCCGCAACTCGCCCCAGAGCAACTGGGAGTTGAACCCGGCTTTGAACGTGAACAACCCGGCCCTGGCCTATTCTAACTTCGACCTGCGCCACCGCATCGTGGCCACCCTGAACCTGCACAAGAGCCTGGGTGAGGGCCGCTTCACAGGCTACTTCACGGCCGTAGCTACCTACGCCGCCGGCTCGCCCTACACTTGGGTGTATAATAACAACTCGAGCAACGTCAACACTGGCTTCACTAATAATGGTCAGCAGAACGTACTACTAGCTTATATCCCCAACTCGGCCCAGGACATTGCCCTAGTGAGCCGCGCCAACAGCAGCGCCGCCTATACCCTCGAAAACAACGGCGCCCAGTACGCTGCCCTCAGCAACTTCATCGACAACGACTCTTACCTGAAAACCCGCCGCGGCCAGTATGCCGAGCGCAACGCCGCCCGCACACCCTGGAACAACCAAACCGATGTGCGCTTGATGGTAGAAGCCAAGCTCGGCAAGCTACAGCCTAACGAAGCTGGCCAAACGCCCCAGGGCCACGCCATCCAGATTTCGTTCGATATCCAGAACGTCGGCAACTTCCTCAACAACAAGTGGGGCCGCCAGTATTTCGTGCCTAACACGTTCAACTCGACCCTAGGCACCGGCCTCTCGCAGGTAGGCTTCGTGAACTCGGCTGGCGCCTTCAACTCCAGCTACAGCGCCGGCGCCAATGGCTACAACACGCCGGCCTTCACCTTCAGCCAGCCCGCCACCTACTCCATCGACCAGCTGGCTTCGCGCTGGCAGGGGCAGCTAGGGGTGCGCTACCTGTTCTAGGATTAGTCGCTTCTAGTTACCCGTTACGTTCAACGCCTGCTCCCGTCCGGGGGCAGGCGTTATTTTTGGCTGGTCATTAGCCTGACCCAACCCATCATCAGCCAGCCTCTCCGCATCCTGCACCTGCCCAAGTGGTACCCGCACCGCTACGACGACCAGGACGGCGACTTCGTGGCCCGGCACATTGCCACCATCGCGGCGCAGCCGGGAGTGGAGTCGGCGGTGGTATTTGCGAGGGTGGCGCGGGCGGCGCTGCCGCAACTGGTGGTGCGCGAAGTAGCCCTAGGGGGGCCGGTGCCCACCTGGCGCTACTACTACCGCGCCCGCCTCACCGGCCTGGGCCCCCTCGACCGGGCCCTGAAGCTGGGGCTGTGGCTGGGCTGCGCGCTGCACGGCGTGCGGGCAGTGCAGCGACACTGGGGCGGCTCCCACCCCGATGTGGTGCACGTGCACATCTTACTGCGCACCGGCCTGCTGGCTTGGCTGCTGCGCGCGGCGCGGGGCTGGCCCTATGTAGTGACCGAGCAGTGGACCATCTACCTGCCCGAGCGCCGGGCCACCCTAGGGCGCCTGCGCCGGGCGCTGACGAGCTGGGTGGTACGGCGGGCCGCCGCACTGCACACCGTGTCGCGGGCGTTGGCCGAAGCGCTGGCGGCCCTGGGGGCCCGGGCGCCGCGCACGGCCGTTATCGCCAACGTGGTAGATGTAGACCTATTTCAACCCCTAGGGTCCGGGCAAGCAACCGAGCGACAGCTGCTGCACGTGGCGGCCTTCAACGAGGCGCAGAAGAATCTTTCGGGGGTGCTGCGGGTGGTGGCGGCGTTGCGCCCGGCCTGGCCGGGCCTGCGCCTGCGCGTAGCCGGCTACGGCCCCGACGAGGCCCGCTTGCACCGCTACGCCACCGAACTGGGCTTGCTGGCCGATGGCACCGTGGAGTGGCTGGGCAAACTGCCCCACGCCGCCGTGGCCGCCGAGATGCAGCGCGCCACGGCCCTGGTGTCGTTCAGCCGGGCTGAAACGTTTGGCTGCGTGCTGCTCGAAGCGCGGGCCTGCGGGCGGCCGGTGGTGGGCGTGCGGGCTGGCAGCGTACCCGAGCTGTTTGAGCCGGCCGGCGCGTTTGGCCTGCTGGTAGAGCCCGACGACGAAACGGGCCTGGCCGAGGCCCTAGGGGCTGTATTGGCCGCCGAGCCGGCGCAGTTCGACCCCGCCCGGCTGCGAGCCGATGCCGTGGCCCGCTGCAGCCCGGCCGTGGTAGGAACCGCTTTTCTGGCTCTGTACCGGCAGGTGCTGGAGCAACCGGCGCCTACCGACGAGCGCGGCGCTACTTTTGCCGGCCGATGAGGGTATTGCGTTCGTTGCTCGAAGCCGCCGTAGGGCTGGCGCTGGTGCTGGCTATTCTGCGCTGGGTGCTGGGCCTGTTCAAGCGCAAAACCACGCTTTACCGCGTCACTACTACCCAGCAACTGAGCTTACTGGCCTGGCCACTGCTGGCCGTGGCGGCGGGCCTGGTCGCCACTGGCCCCAACCTGCTGGGTGGCAGTGCGGCCGAGCGCTGGCTGGCCTGGGGCGTACTGGCGGCGGTGCTAGCCCTGGCGGCACCCGCCCTGTTGCTGCACGCCCGCTACTACACCCGCAACGCTGTTACCGAGCTGCTGTTCATCCCTACCCAGGGCCGCTTACAGGTGGGCCTAGCGGGCACGCTGGCCTACGATGCTGCCCGCGGTTGGCCCGGCCCCGGCCCGGTAGAGTGGCACCGCTGCCGCTGGCCCGGCGTGTTTTGGCGGCGCTACGAGTACCTGCGCCTGCCCCTGCTCCAGGGCGATATCGTGCTCACCTCCCTCATGCTGCCCGACATGCAGCCGCTAGTCAGCTACCTGCGCGAGTTTGGAGTGCAAGTGGAGGAGCGGAAGCGCGGCTGGGCGTGGATATAGCTAGGACGTGTTAACAGTGGTTAGCTTGCGAGATGGAGCAAATGTTGACGGATGCGCAGTGGGCACGGTTGGCGCCGCTGTTGCCAGGGCGGCCAGGTACGAGCGGCGGACGTGGGCGCGACAACCGCCAGTTTGTGGAAGCCGTGCTCTGGCTGGCCCGCAACGGGGCGCGGTGGCGGGCCTTGCCCAACGAGCGCGGCAACTGGCACACCACGTACACGCGCTTCCAGCGCTGGGCCGCCTCGGGCGTGTGGCAACGCGTGTTCGCGGCCGTGCAGGACGAGGCGGCCCTGCACACGCTGCTAGTGGATTCGACCACCGTGCGGGCGCACCAACACGCTGCTGGGGCACGCAAAAAAACGGACCCCAGGCCCTTGGGCGCAGTCGCGGCGGGCTGACGACGAAGCTGCACGCGGTGGCCGACGCCCGCGGCCGGCTCGTGCGCTGCCGCCTGAGCGCGGGCCAGCGCCACGACGCCCCGCAAGCCTTACCCCGGCTCGAGGGCCTGGCCCCGGCCCACCTGATTGCCGACCGCGGCTACGATGCCGACCCATTGGTAGCCGCCCTGGCTGCCCGCGGCACCGTGGCCGTGATTCCGCCCCGGCGCAAGCGCCGCTACCCGCGCACCTATGACCCAGCCCGATACGCCCAGCGCCACGCTATCGAACGGCTTTTCTGCCGCCTCAAGCAGTTTCGACGCGTGGCCACTCGCTACGATAAGTTGGACCGGCATTTTCTAGCGTTTATTCACTTAGCAGCAACTGTGCTTTGGTTGCGCGATTGTTAACACTTCCTAGTCAGCCACAGCGCCCGTACTCGCCCAAACGCAAGTCTGCCCCGACCTTTGCAGCATGGCTACTTCGGCTCCTCTCCTCAATTACCTGGCCCTAGGCGACCCTACGGCCCCACCCCTACTCATTCTGCACGGCCTGTTTGGCACCCTCGACAACTGGCAGACCCTGGCCCGCCGCTGGGCCGAGGAAGCCGGCTTGTACGTGGTGAGCGCCGACTTGCGCAACCACGGCCGTTCGTTTCACGCCCCCGAGCACACCTACGCCCTCATGGCGCAGGACGTAGCCCAACTGCTCGACCACCTGGCCCTCGACCCGGCCCGCCTCACGGTGCTAGGCCACAGCATGGGCGGCAAAGTAGCCATGACCTTGGCCCTCACCCAGCCCGAGCGCCTGGCCCAGCTGATAGTGGTGGACATTGCCCCGCGCTTCTCCGACATGGAGCACCAGGACGACATCGTGGCCGGCTTGCAGGCCGTGGACCTCGGGGGAATCCAGAGCCGGCAGCAGGCCGATGCCGCCCTCGGGCAGCACATTCGGCAGCCTAGCGTGCGGCAGTTCTTGCTCAAAAACCTGTACCGCCAGGAAGACAATTCCTTTGCGTGGCGCATCAACCTGCCGGTGCTGGCCGCCGGGCTGGCCGCCATCGGCGAGGAAATCACCCACGCCCAGCCCTTCCTGAAGCCCACGCTGTTCATCCGGGGCGGCACTTCCGACTACATCACCCCCGACGACAAGCTGCACGGCATCCCGGCACTCTTTCCCAACTCGCAGGTAGCTACCGTGCCCGACGCGGGCCACTGGGTGCACGCCGAGAAGCCCGAGGAAGTATTTGGGCTGGTGAGGAATTTTATATCACCCGTTCGATAGCTCCTGCATTAAAAAGTGACGTCATGCTGAGCGCAGCCGAAGCATCTCTCCCGCGCCGCCTAGGGGTTGTTCAGTAGAGATGCTTCGGCTGCGCTCAGCATGACGCTCTTTGACAACTAATACTCATCACCACATGCTTTACCTCCTCCCTACCCCGCTGGCCGAGGGCACGGCGCCCCAGGTGCTGCCGCCCCAGGTGGTAGCCGCAGTGAGCCAGCTGCCCTACTTCCTGGTCGAAAACCTGCGCACGGCCCGCCGCTTTGTGAAGGAGGTGGCCCCGCACCGCGTCATCGAGGAGATTCGCTTCGAGCTGATTGACAAGGACAGTATGCCTGCGCAGGTGCGGGCGGCCTTAGGGCCCCTGGCGCAGCAGCCCGGCCTGTCGGCGGGCGTGCTGAGCGAAGCCGGCTGCCCCGGCATTGCCGACCCCGGTGCGGCACTGGCCCAGGAGGCGCACCGCTTGGGGCTGCCGGTGCGTCCGCTGGTGGGGCCGTCGTCCATCTTGCTGGCGCTCATGGGCTCGGGGCTCAATGGGCAGCGGTTTGCGTTTCACGGCTACCTACCCATCGAGAAAGCCGCCCGCATCGCGGCGCTGAAGACGCTCGATAAAGAAGCCACCCGCCTCGACCAAAGCCAGCTGTTCATCGAAACGCCTTACCGCAACGACCAGCTGCTGGCCGACCTGCTGGCCCAGTTGCAGCCCGCCACCCGCCTGTGCGTGGCCGCCGACCTCACCGCTCCCACCGAGTACCTGCGCACGCTGCCCGTGGCCGAGTGGCGCCGCCTGCCCGAGCTGCCGCGCCTGCACAAGCGCCCCGCTGTGTTTGCTCTGGGGCGCTAGCGGGCCCTAGGGCGCCACATCGGTGCCCAGCGCCTCAATGGCTTTTTCCTCGGCAGCAGTGGCAGGCACCACGTTGCCTTGGCGCCAATAAGGCTGCGTGTAGTGGGTACCGTACTTATAAATCGAACCGCTGTACTGCTCGCTGCGGGCGAACGGCGCGGGCGCGGCAGCTAGGTTGCGCACCAGCATCTTGCTGCTAAACGTGTAGCGATACAGCTCGCCGGTTTTGGCGCGGCTCACGTCGAGCTGCGCTTGCAGGCGCACGAAGCTGGGATATAGGCGGCCGTTGAGCTCGCGAAAGTCGGTGCGTTGCTGGTACTGCCGGGCCTGCACCTGAATGCCAAACAAGCTCAGGCCGGGCAAATCGGGCTGCTGGCTGGGCGGCACCGTGCTTTCGAGGTGCCGGATGGTGAACGTTTGGCGGTCGATGTAAACGAGCGTTTCGTTGAGGTAGGCCGCCTTGTGGGTGGTGGGCGTGCAGCGCACGGTGTAGTACGGCGCCTCGGCCGCGCCGGCGGGCGCCTCCAGCAGGGCGTAGCGGTAGTACTCGAACTTGGTGCTATCGAGGCCCGGCGCCTCCTCGGTCACGTCGTAGTAGCTGCCGGTTTTGTCGATGCCGATGGGGCTCGGAATGGCCCGCATGGCTTCGTCGTGGCTCAGGGCCGCCTCGCCCGTGCGCGACTCCCGCACCCGCGCCTGCACCTCAGGGCGCTGCGGCCGGCGCGGATTGCCCACGATGTAGTAGTCCACCAGCGCGTCGGCAAACTTGTCTACCCGGCCGTTGAGCACCGTAAACTCGCGGTAGTACGCCTGTAATCCTACCGGGCTGGCCAGGCTGGCGGCCGTGCGGCGCAGCGCCAGCTTCAGCAGCCCGGTGGGCGTGAAGCCCGTCACGGTGGCTTCCTGCAGGGCGTAGGCCTGGGGCTGCAAACGCAGCGGCCGAGTTGCCGAACTCAGCGCGTCAGCCGCCAACGTTAGTGGGGCGTACCCTAGGGCCTGCACCCGCACACTATCGGCCCCGGCGGGCAAGGCCAGCCGAAACACCCCTTCGGCATTGGTCACGGTGCCGCCCGGCCGGCCCGGCACGGCCACGTCGGCGTAGGGCACGGCAGCCTGGGTGCGGGCGTCGAGCACGGTGCCGCTCACCACGGCAGTAGCTGCCTGCTGCGCCCAGCCGGGCACCGCCCGTAACAGGGCGGCGGCAACAAGGAAGCAGGCGAGGCGGGCAGTGGGGCGCAGGTTCATAGGCACCGCAAGAAACGACGTGCGCGGCAACTGTACCCCTAGGCTCCGGCCGGACTACTTAGCGCTGGCCGCGCTGCCGCCGTTGAGGTTCTTGGTAACGACCGCCGGGCCGGAGTAATACACCTTCGCATTACTATTGGCTTCGAGCAGCAGGTTTTCGGTGGCGTTCACGCGGATGGTGCTGCCGTCATTGGCTTCTACTTGGCAGTTAACGCTTTGTAGCTGCTGGCCGTCGAACGTGGCGCCGCTGTTAGTGCGCACGTCGAGGCGCGGGGCAGTGCCGGCCAACGTAACGATAGCCTTAGTGGTTTCGCGCACCACCAGCACCCGCGGGGCCAGGCCGGAAGCCACCACGCTCGCCGCCGAGGAAGCATCAATCAGGCAATCGGGAGCCACGAAGTTGCTGGTGCTCGTCACGGTTGCCCCGCCCGTGGCGGTGAGCTTCGTAATAAAATCGGCCGTCACGGCTACGCGCAGCTGGTGGTCGGCCTTCATCAGCTGGCGGTCGTCGCGCTCTAGCAGGTCGTCGTAGGAAAGTAGCAGCACGCCATCTTCCACTTTCGTCACGAGGTGCTCGCGGAAGTCGGCGGTGGCGGCGCTCACTTCCACGCGCTGCGCATGGCCGGCCGTAATGGTGAGCGCGATAGTGCCACCCACCTGAATGGCGCGGAAGGGCGGCAGCGGGCGCACCTGGGCGGCGGGCGCAACCTGGGCACGCACGGCCAAGGGGGCTGCCCCGGCCAGCAGGGCACCCCACAAGAGGTAGTTCAACATAAAAGAGCGTGGAAGGCTAGCTAATAACTTGAGTATATACCCGCAATAATACCTGCTAAAACTGTTCTGGTTACTTGCCGGGGTCTGCAGATGGCTTCTAAGCTGGCACCGTAGGCCGCTTACCAAGGCACCCTACCCAGCTTTTGCAGCCGGCAAAGTATCGGCTACCTACCCCCTAGGGGCGCTGCCGCGGAAGGCGGGCATGGTGGCCTCGCCGGCTGCGGCCACGCCTCGGCTACCCAGCACGCGCCCGGCCGTGCGCCACAAAATGCGCAAATCGAAGCCCAAGCTCTGGTGGTCAGCGTAGTGGTTATCCAGCTCGAATCGCTCTTCCCAGCTCAGGGCGTTGCGGCCGTTTACCTGCGCCCAGCCCGTGATGCCGGGCCGCACTCGAAACCGCCGCGCCTGCTCGGGCGAGTACAGCGGCCAGTATTCGTGGATGAACGGCCGAGGGCCCACCAGGCTTAGTTCGCCGCGCAGCACGTTCCACAGCTGGGGTAGCTCGTCGAGGCTGGTGCGGCGCAGCAGGCGCCCTAGGGGGGTGAGGCGCGCGGCATCGGGTAGCAGCTGGCCATCGGGGCCGCGCTGCTGGGTCATGGTTCGCAGCTTGCAGATGCGGAAGGGGCGCCCCTGGTAGCCAGTGCGCCACTGCCAAAACAGGACCGGCCGCAGCCCGCCCAGGTAAGCCACGCCGGCCACGGTAGCCAGCAGCGGCGCCAGCGCTAGCAGGGCCGTGGCCGCCACGGCGCGGTCGAATACGGGCTTGAGGCGCTTATACACCCACTTCGGCTTCGAGGCGGAAACCGCTTTTGAGCAGGAAGCGGTCGTTGGTGCGGGTGGCCGTGAAGGCGCGGCGGCCGTGCAGCACCTGGTCGTCCCACCAGGCCACGGCCTCGCCGGGGACCAGCTGCACGGCCAGTTCGGCCAGGGTGCCGCTGATGTGCTGCTGCAAAAACTGGCGAAACTCCTGGGCCAGCGCGTGGTGGGCGGAAGTTTCGGCGGGGTCTACGCAGTGGTAGTTCCAGTTGAGGCGCAGGCCGGCGGGCGTGCGCGCAATGATGGGCTGGGTGCGAGCGTCGTCGGCTTTGGCGAAGCGCACGGGCTCGTCGAGCAGGCGGGCGGCTAGGTCGGGCGCTTCGGCTTGTAGGCGCGCCCACAGCACATCGGCATCCACGAAGGTAGTTTCGCCCCCGGCCGGGGCCTGCACCAGGCAGTGCATAAACATGATTTCGGCGGGCTCGCTCAGGTACGACTCGTCGGTGTGCAGGGGCTGGGCGTTTTTGCCGAAGCGGTAGGCCGTGCCGTCGGGCACCGCCGGGTCGTAGCGCACCTCTATCCACTTGCGGCCATTGCGGGCACTGCCCTGGCTGAAGTCCTCGTCGAGGTGCAGTACCTGGCCGGTGGCTTCGGTGAGGGCGTCGTAGAAAGCGGCCCACTCGGTGACGGGCAGCCCAGCGGCCAGGTTTTGCAGGTGCACTACTTTTGCCGACCCTAGGGCCGTGCGCAGCGCCGCCGCCACGTCGGCCACCGACTGGCCGGGCTGGATGCGCAAACTCGAAATCAACGACATAGCTTACTGCGCATAACCGCTAACCCCGGCCGCGCTCTACAAATTTACCGCTCCGTGCTTTCCTTCCCCAACGCCAAGCTCAACCTCGGGCTCTACGTAACGGCCCGGCGCCCCGACGGCTACCACGAGCTGGAAACCTCCTTCGTGCCCCTGCCCTGGACCGACGCTCTAGAGGTGCTGCCCGCTCCCAAGGGCCAGGCCGCCAGCAGCCTCAGTCTCACGGGTCGCCCTATCCCCGGCGAGCCAGCTACCAATCTGTGCCTCAAGGCCTACGAACTGCTACGAGCCGACCACCCCACCCTACCGCCCGTCCAACTGCATCTGCATAAGATTGTGCCCATCGGGGCGGGCCTGGGCGGTGGCTCGGCCGATGCGGCGTTTGCCTTGCGAGCTATCAGCCAAGTATTTGCCCTAGGGCTAACCACCGAGCAGCTCGAGCCCTATGCCCGCCGCCTAGGGGCCGACTGCGCCTTCTTCCTGCACAACCAGCCCCAGCTGGCGCACGGCCGCGGCGACGAGTTTGAGCCCCTGGCCCTGCCGGACCTGCGCGGGGTGCCCTGCCTGGTGGTGTATCCGGGCCTGCACATCAGCACGGCCGAGGCCTTTGCGGGCATTGTGCCACGCCCGCCGGCCCACCCACTGCGCGAGGCCCTAGGGCAACCGATGGCCGCGTGGCGCGAGCTGGTTTCCAACGACTTCGAGGCCACACTGGCGCCGCGCTACCCGGTGCTGGCCGACATCAAGGCGCGCCTCTATGCCGCCGGCGCCACCTACGCCAGCCTCAGCGGCAGCGGCTCGGCCGTGTACGGGCTCTTTCCGGGTCTGGCCGAGGCCCCCGCGCTACCCTGGGAACCGGAGTTTCTGGTGTGGCGCGGGGCGCTGTAGGCTGTCAGAAACTAGCACATAGCATAACCGTCTGTCATTGCGAGCGCAGCGCGGCAATCGCACTGGCACGACACCCTAAGCGGATAGTTCTGGTGCGATTGCCGCGCTGCGCTCGCAAGGACAGACGATTTTTGACGATTGTAAACTAGGTCACTACTAAACGTCATGTCACCTCAACGTTCTATAGGAATCCTAGGGCTGCTCGGCCTAGCGGCCTGCGCACGCCCGATGGCGTTCGGTGATGGGCGCGACGAGGCGCCGGCGTGCTGCCAAAGCCGCTACCCCGCCACGGCCCTAGGCCCGTACAGCACCGCGCAACTCGGCCAGGAATATCAGCGGCTGAAGCGGGCCAAGTGCGCCGCGTGCAGCCGCTACGGCAGCGACCTGTAGAAGGTGATGAACGAGCTAGGCACCCGCCTCAACGGCCAGCCGCGGGCGGCTGTGCGGCAAGCCATGGGCCGGCCCGACGAGGCCAGCGACAGCGTGCTTATCTACTACTGGCGCTACCGGCACGACTACCTGCGCTTCCGCCGGGCGGCGGGCGGCACGGTCGTCAGCTCTTGGTACTACGCCTGGGAGTAACGAGGGGCCTAGGACTATACTACGGCCTCCACGGCTTGCTTTTTGCGCTCGCGGCGCTGGTTCCACTGCGTGAGCAGGGGGTGGATGAGTACGCTAGCCAGGATGATGACCGTGCCCAGGTAGAAGCCGCGGCTCATGCGCTCTTGCCCGAAGCCAGGTACCCGCAGCACAAATAAAATCTGGGCCAGCACAATGCCGTAAACGGGCTCCAGGTTGATGGTGAGGTTGACGACGAAGGCCGAGAGGCGCTTCATCAGCTCGACCGACGAGGCGAAGGCGTACACGGTGCAGGCGCCGGCCAGCAGCCCCAGCCACAGCCAGTCGTAGCCGTGCCAGGCCAGGTGCAGGCGGCCATCGGGCACCAGGTAGCGCGTGTAGAAGGGCATGAACAGGCTGATGCTCAGGCAAGCACCCACCATCTCGTAGAAGGTGAGGCGCACCGGCGCGTGGCGCTGCACCAGCCGCGAGTTGAGCACGCTAAATAGCGCCGACAGCCCCGCCGAGGCCACCGCCACCAGCAAGCCGGTGAGCTGCGTTAGCTCGGCCTGCGAAATGAGGTAGAGCCCCGCCATGGCGGCCAGCCCCAGCCCTACCTCGTAGGGCCGCACCCGGCGCCACAGCACCAGCGGCTCGAGCACCGAGGTCCAGAGCGCCAGCGTAGCCAGGCCAGCCAGGCACACGCTCACCGACGAGAGGCGCGCGGCCAGGAAAAATGTAATCCAGTGCGCGGCCACTAGTGCGCCCACGCCTAGCAGCTTCAGGGCCTCCAGGGGGGCTAGGCGCCAGCCCAGACGCCGGGCGACTAGCAGCCCCGCCAGCCCCACGCTGGCCAGCCCCGTGCGCCAAAACACCAGCTCCACCGGTGGCATGGGCTGCAGGAGCTTGCCCAAAATGGCCGTGAAGCCCCAAAGCAACACAATGAAATGCAGGCGCAGATAATCTTTAAGCATAGCTTTTTTTAATGTGCAGATGTAGGGGAAGGTGATAGATATAAAAACTGAGAATCAGGCAACAGAGACGTCACTGTTTCAATTTTCACATTTACTACCTTCCCCTACATCTGCACATTTATAACTTTTATTTCGGCACCACCCGGTAGAGGAAGAAGCCAATGACGGAGAAAATGGTCCCTGGCGTCCAGGCGGCCACAATGGGTGGCACGGTGCCCACCGAAGCCAGGTTGCGCGAGAGCATCACGAAGATGATGAACACGAAGGCCAGCACGAACCCTAGGGCAATTTGGCCGCCCACGCCGGTGCGGCTCTTGCGCGCGCTGAGCACCACCCCAATCACCGTCAGAATAATGGCGTCGAAGGGATAGGCGTAGCGCTCATATCTCACGCTCAGGTACTTGGCCGTGTCAGCGGCGCCGCGCTCTATTTTCTCGCGTATCAACTGGTTGAGCTGGGGCGAGGTCAGGGTTTCGGCCAAGCGGTAGGTGCTGGCGAAATCCTTGGGGTAGAGGTTGAGGGTGGTGTCGCGGGCCGGGATGGTGAACAGCGCCTCGCGGGTGCCGCCCCCAAACGTGCGCACGGTTTGGGGCGAGAGGTGCCACACCTGCTTGGTCGAGTCCCAGCTCAGCATGTCGGCCTTGAGGCGGCGGCGCAGGATGGTGGTGCTGTCGATGGTTTCGAGGGCGAAGTTGTAGCCCACGTTGCGCGCGTTGTCGTAGCTCTCGAGCGAAGCGTAAGTCCGGGGTCCAACTTTCATGTGCACGTTGCGCCCATCGTAGTGAAACGGCTCCTCCACGTACTTACCTTCAAAAAATACTATCTGCTTGGTGCCTAGGGGGATAATCCAGCTGATGAGCCCAAACGTAATGGCCCCGATAATGGCCGCTCCCGTCACGTAGGGCAGCAGCAGCCGCTCGAAGCTGATGCCGCTGGCTAGGATGGCCACCAGCTCGGTACGCGCCGCCAGCCGCGCCGTCACGTACACCACCGCGATGAAGATGGTGATGGGCGAGAGCAGGTTGGCGTAGTACGGAAACAGGTAGATGTAGTAGTGCGTGAAGGTGTACCAGAACGATAGGTTGGCGTGCAAAAAGTCGTCGTTCTTCTCGGTGTAGTCAATCACACAAATCACTGACACCAGCATCAGCACCGTGAAGAAGAACGCGGTGAGAAACTTACCGATGATATACTTATCTAATATTTTCATAGCTACTTCTTGTCATTGCGAGCGCAGCGCGGCAATCGCACCAGAGCGAACACCTAGCCAACCCAAAACGCTGCTGCCCTAGTAGTCTGCTAGCAAATCCTTCCAAGTCGGATTGAGTTCGTTTACCAAAGCAAGCTTTTTTGCCCGCGAGCCAGCCTTCAATTGCTTTTCGCGCGCAATAGCCTCCTGCACGCTAAGTAACGTTTCAAAATAAACCAGCTTGTTGAGGCTATATTGCTTAGTAAAGCCTTTGTGCGCACCTGCTTTGTGCTCCATCACACGCCGCTCCAAATTGTTTGTTACGCCTACGTAGAGTACAGTATTGTACTGATTGGTAAGAATGTAGACGTAATAGGTATTCATAAGTGATTATTGTACTGTCATGGCGAGCGCAGCACGGCAATCGCACCGGAACTATCCGCTTAGGGTGTCGTGCCAGTGCGCTTGCCGCGCTGCGCTCGCCATGACAGACGATTTAGTAAGCCACATCACTTGTAACTACAACCGCCTCGATACCTGCTCGACCATGCCCGGCTTCCAGGCGGCGAAGGTGCCGGCTAGGATATGCTTGCGCGCTTCGCCTACCAGCCAGAGGTAGAAGGTGAGGTTGTGCATGGAGGCAATTTGCGAGGCCAGCAGTTCCTGGGCCTGGAAGAGGTGGCGCAGGTAGGCCTTGGAGTAGAACGAGCTAGCGTAGCCCCCTAGGGCCTCGTCGATGGGCGAGAAGTCGGTGGCCCACTTCTTATTGGTAATGTTGATGATGCCCTGCGCCGTGAAAAGCATGCCGTTGCGGGCATTGCGGGTGGGCAGCACGCAGTCGAACATATCAACCCCTAGGGCAATGTTTTCGAGGATATTGGCTGGCGTTCCCACGCCCATCAGGTAGCGGGGCTTGTCTTGGGGCAAGATATCGCACACCAGCTCGGCCATCTCGTACATCTGCTCGGCGGGCTCGCCCACGCTCAGGCCGCCAATGGCGTTGCCAGCGCGGCCCTGCTCGGCTATAAACTCGGCCGACTGGCGGCGCAAATCCTTAAACGTGCTGCCTTGCACGATGGGGAACAGCGTTTGCTCGTAGCCGTAGAGCGGCTCGGTGCTGTCGAGGCGCTCGATGCAGCGCTTCAGCCAGCGGTGCGTCATATCCAGGGAGCGACGGGCGTAGTCGTACTCGCAGGGCCAGGGCGTGCACTCGTCGAAGGCCATGATGATGTCGGCCCCGATGCGGCGCTGAATGTCCATCACGCCCTCGGGCGAAAACAGGTGCTTGCTGCCGTCGATGTGCGAGCGGAACGTGACGCCCTCCTCCTTAATCTTGCGGGTGGCCCCTAGGGAGAAAACCTGGTAGCCGCCACTATCGGTGAGGATGGGTTGGTCCCAGCCGTTGAACTTGTGCAAGCCGCCGGCCGCCTGCAGCACGTCGAGGCCGGGGCGCAGGTACAGATGGTAGGTGTTGCCCAGAATAATTTGGGCGTGCACATCCTGCTTCAGCTCGCGCTGGCCCACGGCCTTCACGGTGCCGGCCGTGCCCACGGGCATAAAGATGGGCGTCTGGATAACGCCGTGCGCCGTGGTGAGCTGGCCGGCGCGGGCCTTGCTGCCCGCGTCGCGGGCCTGTACGTCAAATGTCATAGCTGTTATTGACTTACAAAGGTACGGCCGCCATTGCGCGGACTACGGCGCTGGTGGGCAGAAGCAACGACCTCGGTTGGCCTGCTCTGTTCGCAGCGGCCCTAGGGCTGTTCAGCGCGGTCAGGCCCTCATCTACGGGCGCTTGCAAAGTCCACGGTACTGCCGGCCGTACCTTTGCGGCCCGATTTGCCTGTTCAGCCACCCCCGTTTTCTTCGTTTTCCGCGCTTCCGCCCGCTTTGCTTTTGGTGCCGCTGCTGCTGGTGCAGGCGTGGTACTGGCTGCGCTATTTCCGGCCGTTTGTGCGCCGCCCGGCCGAAGCTCCAGCCGACGCGCCTGGCCCCGACACCGAGCCAGTCTCCGTTATCGTCTGCGCCCATAACGAGCTGGACAACCTGCACGAGTTGGTGCCGCTGCTGCTGAGCCAGGAGTACCCCGCTGGCTTCGAGCTAGTACTCATCGACGACCGCAGCCAGGACGAAACCCAGCTTTTTGCCCAGCAGATAGCGCAGTACTACCCCGGCCGGTTCCGGCTCGTAACGGTAGGGCACACGCCAGCTGGCTTTTCGCCTAAGAAATACGCCCTCACGTTGGGCATCAAGGCCGCCGCCTACGGGCGCCTGCTGTTTCTGGATGCCGATTGCCGGCCCCACACTACCGACTGGCTGCAACTAATGCAGCGGGGCTTTGCGCAGCGGGGCGGTGCCGAGCTAATCCTAGGGTTCTCCGACTTCGAAGAGCGGCCGGGCTTGCTGAATTTGCTGGTGCGCGTCGAAACCCTCGTCACGGCCAACCAGTACCTAAGTTTTGCCTGGGCGGGGCGGCCCTACATGGGGGTGGGGCGCAACCTAGGCTACACCCGCGCTACGTTCATGAGCACCAAGGGCTTCGCCAGCCACATCCGCCGCCTCTCGGGCGACGACGACTTGCTGGTGCAGGACGCAGTGGCCCTAGGGGCTCGTGCCGCCGTGGTGGCCGACCCCGCCGCCCACACCCGCAGCCAGCCCGTGCCTACCTGGGCTGCCTGGTGGCACCAAAAGCGGCGGCACCTCTCGGCCGGTACCCGCTACCGCGGCGGTGACCGCCGCCGCCTTGGGCTGTACATGGGCACCAATGCGCTGTTTTATCTGTTGCTACCAGTGCTACTGATTACCCGCCCAACGCTGTTAAATGTTGTATCTTTGGGCGTAGCTTGGGGACTTCAAGCCATCCTCGTATGGGCGGTTTACGTACCGTTGGCGCGTCGAATGGACCAGCGCCTGCCCGTAGTGGCCCTGCCGCTGCTGCATTTCCTCTACCTTGTCTTATATTCCGCCTGGGGCACCTCCGTGCTCTTTAAGCGCCCGCTCCAATGGAAGTAAATTCCTCCGATATCCAGAAGCAGTTCTCGTCCAAGGCGAGGCACGATTTCAAGCTGATTCGCGCCGCCGTTGACCACAACGACCAGAATGCCTATGCCGAGTTGATGCAGATTTATAAGAAGCCGGTGTTTCACGTCGTGCTCAAAATGGTGCGCAACCCCGACGATGCCGAGGACCTTACCATCGAAGCGTTTGCCAAGGCCTTCAAGAACCTGCACAAATTCAACCCCGAGTTTGCGTTCAGCACTTGGTTGTTCCGCATCGCCACCAACAACTGCATTGACTTTATTCGCAAGAATAAAATCAAGACGATGAGCATTGATTCGGCGGTGAAGATGGGCGACGGCGACGAGATTCAGCTCGAGTTCCGCGACAACGACCTGAACCCGGCCGACACGACCATCAAGAACCAGAAAATCGAGATAATGCGCCACGTGGTGTCGCTGCTGCCCGACAAGTACCAGCGCCTAGTGAGCCTGCGCTACTTCGACGAGTTGAGCTACGAGGAAATCGCTACCGAGCTCAAAGCCCCTCTAGGCACCGTGAAAGCCCAGCTGCACCGCGCCCGCGAGCTGCTCTTCGACATGGTGAAGGACAAGAAAGAGTTTATTTAAATAATTTTCAGC